>PPYE01275895.1_pt1 | contig 12826 bp, 22 predicted proteins | sample 1559881 | NCBI WGS metagenome assembly PPYE01 (sample SAMN08240022, study PRJNA423297) | Human gut metagenome, whole genome shotgun sequencing project.
GATTTTCGGGATAGAAATAAACCTATTCGAATAATAGTATGATTGAATAAACCTGTCAATAAAATAGGGTGATTTTTAAGATAAAAATAAACTTATTGTTTTTGCCAGTCAAAACGTAACAAAATGGAGCAAAACGAAATAAAAGTAGAATAAAATGTTATAATAGAATTATGTACAAAATGTTTTAAAGGAGGTACTTTGATGATTGACCATGTAGGGAATTATTTAGAATGGTTAAAAAGTAATATGTTTCAAACGGAAATATCTCCCGGTATCATAGAAGTAACAACTCCCTTTTTAGATCGACATAATGATTATACTCAAGTATATGTACAGAAAACGATTGATGGTATGTATGTGGTAAGTGATAAAGGATATACTTTGTCAGATTTGGAAATGTGTGGTGTAGAGTTTAATACAAGTAAGAAAAAGGACATACTTCAGCAAACTCTTAATAGACTTGGATTGAAACTGAATGAAACTACAAGTGAACTATATGCAGAATGCAAACAACATGCCCTTGCTGAGGTTCAGCATAGATTAATACAGGGGATGTTAGATGTAAATGACATGTTTTATCTCTCCTCGCCCAATATAAAAACTTTATTTTTTGAGGAGGTAAAAAGTTTCTTTGATACTAGTGGGATATATTATTCAGAGAGTATAAACGTTTCAGGTAAATCCGGATTTAATCATTTTTTCAATTTTCTCTTACAACGCAACAAGAAGAATCCGGAAAGATTTGTTAAATTAATGAATTCTGCTACTAGGAATAATGTGGAACGATATATTTTTTCATGGAATGATATACGTGCGGCAAGAAGTAATGATCTGAAAGAAACTAAGCTTATTGTATGTATTAATGATGATAAAAAAAGCAATCATTCCAATGTTGGTGGATTTGAAGAATATGGGATAGATTTCTTCTATTGGTCTGATAGATTAAAAAATATCGAAAAACTTGCATGATGGTTATATTATCCTATCCATAAAGATGCATCGAATAAAAGAGAGTTTTTAAAGTTACAAAGGATAGCAAATGCATGAAAATTACAAATGAAATCACCTTTTACAAGCGTGGTAAAGTCAAAGTCCGGTTTTATACTTAATAGATAAGGATCTGTTAAATTATATGCCCAAGCATCTCCATAATTTTCGCGGTATACATGTAAATGTGTACCGCTTATTTTTTTGCCGTCAGGGTTTGTGTGGGGTTTGTTATCAACATCTAATCGTAATAGGTTTATATTTGTAAAAATACGATTTTGATATGTAATTTTACTTAGTGTACAACGTTTCCTATTGATATCCATGATATAGTTCTGATTGGAAGACAATCCGATTCCCGCTATTTTAATGAACTCATTCATATTGGGAAATTTGGCATAGTCCTCCGAAAATTGTTTTTCTTCGTCCAAAAGAAATTTAATATCTAAAGGTAGTTTGCTCAATTAACAATCACCCTTTCTTTTGATTTTGGTAAGTCGGTTACGGATTTTTCGTCAATTTACTCGATAAATCTCTTTGAGGATTCTATAATTTGTGCCGAATAATTAAATATATCATTACAATTTCCCTCTGATTTCAACAACTTTTCCAAGAATAGTCACCGGAAGTTCCTTACATTCTTTTTTATTGTATGTCTTCGGTGTGTAACTAGAAATTTTCTCCATGTTTGGAGAAATTCCTAAATTTGTTAATTCTTCAGAAGTAATTAACTTAACAACTTTAGGTCGTGTGAGACAGTATTTTTCTATGATAAGTTTTGTACACAAATAAAGAATTCCTGTGAAAACTGCAACAAGTGCGGCTACGCAACATTTATCGTATTCATTCAAATCACAAAAGATAGAAAGAATGTACCCGGCTAACAAGTAAATGAATGTCATTCTGCTGAAATAAGCCTTCTTATATTCGGCAATAAAGGCATTATGGTTATAATCAATCTTTTTAGTATCACCATCTTTTATTATAAAACTATTTGCAGCAAATGATCTTATGATGCTGATACGGCATAATGAACTGGAGTAAGCTATAAATAAAATAGAACCAGTTATTTGGAAGCTGAGTGCGATACTATATGGTAAAATTTGAGAATCCATAATCGTCGTCCTTTAGCTTTGATTTGCAATAAAAATTATTAGAAATTACATAAAAAATAAATATGCAATTAGCACTGCAAAAACCACCATTATACCATTTTTTACCCATTCTTTCGCTTCTGCATCATCTTCAGCCTGACGTTGTAACTCTGCTTTTTGTTTAGGAGTCATTATCGTGACACCATGGGGTGTGTTAAAAGGAGAAAAGAACATATCTTTGTATGCCCATTCATTTGTGACCATACACATGGGCAAATCATGTAATTCATAATCCGCATAATTTGACATTACCCAATTTACAATTTGCAAACTCGCTTTTGCGTCACTTAGTGCGTCATGGTGGATAAGAGGAATATTAAGAGCTTGGCAAACCGTTGGTAATTTATGATTTGGTAAATCTGGAAGAAATACACGGGCAAGAATACAGGAATCTCTTATCTTTTTAGTTGGCCAATCCATAATATGAATAAAAGATTTACTATCCAGTTCATAAGATTTTTCAATAGCTATCATATCAAATGAAGCATAATGCGCGGATATAGTTTGTGCTTTATTTAAAATAGGAAATATATATTTATCCATTACCTCCGCAAATCTTGGCGATTTTTTTACATCATCATAAGTTATTCCGTGAATATCTGTAAACTCAAATTTTTTAGTGTGCGGTTTAATGAGAAATGAAAGCCCATAGGTTTCTTGACCTTCCATCCATGCAATTGCTATTTGGCAGATACTGTCAGGATATTTATTTGCTGTTTCAACATCCACGGCAACAACGGGAAGATAGGGGTAGGACATTACCCTATCAAATAAGACTTGTTGTTCAGGTTCAAGCTCCATTTCTAACGCCTCTTAAAGAATTACAGAATAAACAACGACTTTGCCAAATATTCGTAAGTCATCAGCAATATCATAGGGGATAATAATATCACTGAAACTTTCATCAGTAGAGTCTGGGCGGAGTATAATCCGCTGATTTCTTTCATCATTGATAAAACGTTTCACAGTATATCCGTCATTATTAGATGCAATAACAATATCTCCATTTGAAAGTGAATTTCTATCTACATTTGTTTTGACAGCAATAACAGAATGATTAGAAATAACACGGTTCATACTTTCACCATTGACCGTCATAAAAACGATATCCTTATCATGGGCATATTTTCCTAATATAGCGTCAGGCATATCTATCTTTGGGCAATCATAGATTGCATCAATATTATCCAATGTACCGGCTGAAATATAAGCATCAAAAAACGGATATAATGAGCTTTTTATAGTTGTACTATCGGTGTTCCACCCCAATAACTCTTGCGATGTTGTTTGCAATGCGGCAGCAAATTTAGCAAGTAACGGGATAGAAACTTTTTTAATATCCCCATTTTCATATCTGAGTGTATTTGATTCACTTATACCAATTCTTTTCCCTAACTCTGCAAGAGTTATTTTTTTATTCAAGCGAGCTTCTTTTATTCTTTGACCTATTTTTTTATTAAATTCCTGTTCATTCATATTTATCACCTCAATGACATTCTACACTAATCATGAGTGTTATACAAGTTTTAATACAAAAATATAAAAAAATCTTGTAAAAAACGATTGACAAATATAATTTTTAGTCGTATCCTTAGAGCAAGAGAACTTGCAAAAATTGCAAGAGAAAGGAGAGGGGATGGAGAATCTTAAATTAAAAGGACTGCTTAGGCAGAATAAGAAAACATACTCAGATGCAGCTGAATGTTTAGGGATTTCCATAAATTCATTTAGTTCAAAGATAAATGGAAAAACTGCATTTACATGTTGGGAAGCATATCTTCTTAGCGATTTTCTTAGTCTGTCAGAATCACAGGCAGGGAATATTTTTTTGCGATTCGACTTGCAAAACATGCAAGAATTTAAGAATCAAAAGGTAAGAGATTCGGAGTGACGGTAAACGGATTTATTATCCAGGTACTTAGGAAAGAATTTTTAAAGAAAAAGAGAGGGGAAGAGAAATGGAAGTTTTTATATATATAACGGCAGCTATGCTGATAACTGTATTTATCAATATCACTGCCGCAGGATGGCTATCAATTAAGATGGCGGAGTTTATGTGGGAAAAGGTAAGGAGATTATAAACAAATCTTTTTAAAGGCATTTCCGAGAGGCGTTATTCCGAAAACACTTTCCCAATGCATAGCGTGCCCTTGAAATTATTATCAGGATGAAAAGAGAAGTGAGGGGGGGTATATGTTTGAATTTATTTATCTATGCGGGATTGTTTTGTGGCTCCTCTTCGCAAATCCAGAGCCAGTGCTTTTAAGTCTTTTTGTATCATGGCTTGTTCTTTATCTGGTTTCATAAATTGTTTCAAAAAGAGAGGTGAGAAAAATGACGGAAGCACGATTAATAAACATTGAAATTAAAGAAAAGATAGTTAATTTTATGTTGGAACAGGCAAGCAAAAACGGACTCACAATATCGAATATTCGATCTATATCCGATGAGGTCATAAGTTATTTGGAGAAAAATGCAATTTTGGAAATGAAAATAGATGGCTTGAATAACGACAAACCATCCATTTCAGGCGAAGCTTAATTGTTAATAAAAACTGTATTCATATTTTGCAGAGCCTTGAACGATTAAATACCAACGTCCACGACCAGAAACGGTAATAACAACTGGAGATTTGTTATAGTATCCGCCAAAGTATTTAAATCGTTTTCTTTCCTTCCAGAGCCGGAAATTTACTGAATCAACCAAAAACACGTCAGCGGCGTTTTGTAATTTGACTCTAACATTTAGTATTCCGGAACTATCTGCATATGGAATATTCATATCGCTACACCTCCTTCCTGCTCAAATTATAGAGAGGGGATGATAGTTAATCAAATCAAACAAAAATTTTTTGAAAAGAAAGAGAGGTGAGAGAAATGAGTAATATAAAGAAACTATCGTTTGAGGAAATTCAAACAATAGTCAACAATCTGGTGTCTGGCAGAAGTCAAGAGGTTCAAATAGAGATCCTTGTCAGGTTAATCCTCATTTGTATTAAAGCGATACTGCGCGATAATCAAAGTTTTATGCCAGGAATAGCATCGCATACAGAAATCCTTTTATATGGGGAGATTGCACGGCTTAAAGATGAATTTACAAAACACAAGCTTTAAGAAATTGTTTCCCGAAGTCAGTTATTGTTGCCATTTGTGGCAAAATGACCGCTTCGTTCTCGGGCGGACATGTAATGGTCTGTAAGAATGGTTTTACCACAGCAAGTATGTGCGAATAGTAATCGGGTTCCACCAAGTAAGACTCTTCATGTAGGGAAATTAAGCCTAATCTTGCAAAGTTATCTGTAATGCTTCCTATTTTTCGAAGGTCGTGTTCTGTATACACCTCTATCCCTTTATACAAAATGATGTGTGTTATGTAAGTCTACACCTTTTTTAGAAAGAGAGAATTGATCACCTAATGGATGTGTTAAGCGAAATCTGTTGTTTGATACATGCTGAATTCTATTATTCTTTTGAACCCGGATTGCACACATCGGGAGTGAATCAGGGAAATCGAACAATATTTTAGCCTCTTCAGGGCTTAATTGGCTGATGATTTCTATAAAGGCGGGGTGAGCTAACTCTTGCATATCTTCTGTCATTGCGGTTGCTAATAGATTTGCGAATAGCGAGTGAAGGTGTTTGGAATCAGCGGTGAATTGGCACTTCTGCAATAAGGGGGCAGCTAAATAAATTGGTGGTTGAACAATATTATCTTTCCCGTTCAATTTTATGCTCAATTCGTTTTTTACCTTTTGAAGTGAATAGTTAGCGTATTCGCCCAAAAATGAAGTAGGGTAGCCAAGGATTTTTATAACCCCACTAAGAGCAGTATCAATGGTTTTGACAGTTTGAGGCAGTGCTTTGACGGTAGAATCAATTACTTTATGTGGCTTGGCATTAATAATAGGATTTTCCATTGAAAAATCTCCTTTCATAAACCTGATTAATACTGATTTTATTCAGATTATAAAAGGTAGTGAATGGATAGTCAAAGACGAAAAGAAAGTGAGGTGAGAGAAATGAAAGGGTTCAGAAATAGAAACAAAAAAACTTCTGCACTGATAATACAGAAGTCTTTTGTCCGAATTTTTCACCTATAGAATGTTGCAGTCAATCATGAATGTCAGCAAGACTATCCCTCGAGGCAAAACACAATAGTCTCGCTTGTAATAAACCGTGTCTTATGTTGATACAGATAAACACGTATTACGAACATTCACTCTATTCATTATTGTTATCAGCAATAATTTCTGTGGCATTCCGCATTACTTAGGGCTGCTCGGACAGCCGATAAAACATTTGCCCTTAGGCATCAGCCGTAAATATAAAGCTATTTACGATAGGAACCGGGCCAAAGCAAAAACTGGGCCATATTAAGCACCCGCTTTCAGGATGTCTATTTACCCAAAGGTATTAATGACAATCCCAAATTAATTATAGGTATGCGGCACTTGTGTGTCAAATCTTTTACACAAATTAAAAATGGTTAGGAGGTGAAGAGATGAATAACTTAATAGCAATCAATAATGTCCGTGGCTACTTAGATCCAACAACAGGAACTGCATATTTAAACGCAGAGGATATAGCACGGGGATTCGGGTTTGTTGAAGAAAAAGGCGGGATAGAATACGTCAAATGGCGAAGAGTAAATGCTTATCTTCATGAATTCGGATTTTCGCCAGATGTGGCGAAAAATGATTTCTTACCGGAAAACATGGTGTACCGCTTGGGATTTAAGGCAAGTAATGAAACAGCTCAGAGATTCCAAGCTGTACTTGCTGATGAGGTTATCCCTGCCATCAGAAAGACCGGCGGATATATTTCCGGAGCAGAGAGCATGTCTGATTCTGAAATCATGGCAAAAGCGCTAATAGTAGCACAAAAAACCATTGATAACCGTAACATGCGCATTCGGGAACTGGAAGATATACAAGAAAAACAACGTCCAAAGGTATTATTTGCTGATGCGGTATCTGTTTCAGAAGATGTCATTCTGATAGGCGCACTTGCTAAGATTCTACACCAAAACGGCATTGGAATAGGGCAGAAGAGACTATTTGACTGGTTACGTGGACATGGATATCTAATCAAATCCGGCAGGGATAGAAATATGCCTACACAGAAATCACGTGAACTCAACTTATTCAAGATAAGAGAGCGGGCTATTGATAATCCTGACGGATCTGTACGGCTTGTAAGAACAACGCTTGTCACAGGAAAAGGACAGCAGTATTTCATTAGCAGGTTTATAGGGCAAGGCTAAGCGGTTGCGACATATCAAAGAAAGAGAGGTGGGGAATGAGGTTGGTAGATAAAAGCGCAATGAAAAAGAGACGTGAGCGAACACGTCCCTTTAACCAGACATATATTAGGGGAGCAAATCCCTAATATAGTCAGCTTATTTCTTAGCCTACACTTTGCAGCTTTTCCAACATCACAAATGATAACCGGTCTAATACTCCATTTTTGAAATCAGATTGAAGCACGGTTGCAATCCCGCTTCTTGGTGTGCTACCTCACTTAAGGAGTTAAGTCTCCCGCTACATTACGCCGTAGCAAGCATCAGTAGTAAAGGCACAGGCGTCGGTCAAAAATTGGCCTAACAATAGAACCAACTCCTTTCCGACGGGATGAATGGGAATTTACACTATGTAACTCGTGTATAGACATCCCTCGGATATTATACATAAGCCAATATTTTACGTCAAATCTTTTACGCAACATAAAGGAGCGGTGATAGTGTGGAAATACAAGATTTTGTAGAAACTGTGAAAACTGAAAGGAAAAAGAGAGGCCTGTCACAGTACAAACTGGCGAAAGAATGCGGAGTGTCAAGAGAAATGATCTCAAAACTGGAACTTGGAATGCATAACCCTAAGTTAGATACCATTTTATTCATTTTGAAGAGGTTAGGTCTTGAATTAGTAGTAAAGAAAGCAAAAAGAGGTTGCGACACATGAAAAAAGAAATGATATTAGATGACACAGATAGGCTTCTGTCATTAGAAGAGGTAAGGATGCGGCTGAAGACTTCTTCCCGGGTTGTTTCAAAACTCATTAATTCAGGAGTATTACCTGTTATCAAAGTAAATTCTTCACGGCGTGTGCGAAAGATTGCTTTTAATGAGTTCCTGAACAAATGTGATGGCCAAGATTTATCAGAAATGGCAGGTGGGGTATGAACAACATGCTTGCAGGTACAGTTATTCTTGCAACAGTGGCAACTGCGGCCGGGTATGCGGTAGAGCCGGAACCCCCAATGATTGAATACAGAGAAACTGTTTCAGTAGGGGATACTATTTGGGACATATGCGATCGTGTTTCCGGCGGTCGGGAAAATCTGCAAGAACTTGTATGGAGAACAACGAAGGAGAACCACATTTCCAAACCGGGACAAATTCAACCCGGGAAAGAAATCGTTATTAAAGTAAAGGCGGTTAAAAATGTACAAGATAAAGGTACAGGCAGATAACGAATTGAAAAAATTTGTAATTTCAGGGAAAGGTGTTGATGATAAATTTGTTTCCATTGCGGCAGCAGTAATTATTGACAGCTTATATCGTAATGGGTGTCCTGAATCACTTATCAAAATGATGGCAAACCGTGATCCTGAAATCCGGAAAATGGTCATTTATGCAATGAGAAAATGTTTTTTTGAACGGGTAAAAGAGGGCATGGAATCATGAGATGTGTATTCTGCGGCCGTCCAATTAAAGATGGACAGGAAATGTGGGTGAAGAAAGGGAATACATTCAAGCCGTGCCACCGTGATTGTGATTTTAAACCATATGAAGAACGGCGGGAAGGTAAGAATTTTGAACAAATGCTCCGGCGGCTTGAAGATCATAACCGCAAAGAACAAAAGAGAGCGGAAGAACGACAAAAGAGATGGAAACGATGAACAGGAGAACAATATGGAAGAAATAACAACACTTCCGGCTATACAGCCGGTCATGCCAAAGATTGAAAAGCAGGAATTCAATTTCCAATGGAATCATGAAGAGGTCAAGGAATACTTAATATCCGCCACGGGAAAATATGCTGGACTCGTAGTTACAGATGAAAATCTCAAGGATATGGAAAAGGCAAAGCGGGAAATTACATCTATCAGGACGGCTATTCAAAAATTCCAAATACGAGGAAAATCCGAATTAAGAAAGCCTGTAAATGTTTTTGACGAACAATGCAAGGAACTGCTCAAGGTTGTTAATGCCGTGGAAGCACCACTCAAAGAACAGCTTGATAAATATGAAACTGTCCGCCGTGACAAGCTGATCGCACAGATTTCAAGAGAATATGCCGCAAAAGCGACAGCAGTCGGGTTATTAGAGAAATACTGGCAGTTAGACATTGATGAAAAATGGTTGAACAAAACGGCTAAATGGTCGGAAACATGCGTTTCTATCGACCATCTGATAGCGTCCCAAAAAGAATTTCAGGCAGCAGATTCAGCAAAGACTGAACTTATCGACAGTCGCAAAGAAATCAGGGACTTATGCATTGAAAAGGCGAATATCAAATATAATCTGGCAAGCCCGATAAATGCTGATGATGTGCTGAATGATACTGAAATTATAGATGCCAGTGTGTCGGAAATCAAAGCGAGAATAGAAGCATTTGCAAGAAATAGAAAAGAAGTAGAGGAAAGGGCGAGACTTGCAAAAGAAGAAATTAATCAGGAAGAAGAAGTACCAACAATTGGTGAGAAAGAAGGTGTACAGAAGAAAACAGATATCATTGTTACATTTCATTGCCGGAATGATACTGAAATTCAGACCGTCAATGAGGCAATCAATCTTATTGATGGCATTAGTTTTGATATGAAAGTAGAGGTTAAACAATGAAACGCGGATTTATGCCCATAGCAGGCATGGAAGATCGTTTTGGTGTCGAGAAGAATAAAATTCCCTTGCCTAAAAGGAGCACATCAGGAAGTGCAGGATATGATTTCTTTGCTCCTTACGATTTTTCAATTGAACCGGGAGATACAAAAGTTATCGACACTTTTGTCAAAGCATATATGCAACCGGAGGAAGTTCTTTATATATTTTCCCGTTCATCTTTTGGAATTAAAAAGAAACTAATTATTCCAAACAGTGTAGGCGTTATAGATGCTGATTATTTCAATAATCCTAAAAATGATGGGCACATCATGATATGCTTCACCAATATCGGAGAAGAAAAACAATACATTTTCAAGTGTGAAAAAATGGCACAGGGAGTTTTCATGAATTATCTGATTGCCGATGGCGATGATGCCTCTGGAGATAGAGTCGGGGGTATTGGGAGCACAGGGAGGTAATTATGGAAGAAATGGAAATTTCAGAGACTTATAAAAGGTCGGAAACAATCGGAGAATTGGCAACAGCATTATCTGTATCGCAGGGGAAAATGCAGCCTGCGAAGAAGAGCAGCTACAATCCTTTCACCAAACGAAATTATGCCGATTTATCAGCGGTATGGGATGCGGTAAGAGAACCGCTTTCAAATAATGGATTGTCAGTTATGCAGATGCCGGGAAAGATTGAAAACGGACGTGTTTCTATTACAACGGTTCTAATCCACAAAACAGGAGAATATATCCAAAGCACTATATTTATGCCGACAGGGAAAGGAGATGCTCAATCTATCGGTTCAGCAATTACATATGGCAGACGTTATGCACTGGCCGCCATGGTAGGAGTATCACTGGAAGATGATGATGCGGAAATGGCTACTGACCATGGTGGTAATGATATGGGCAATTCAGCAAAAAACAATCAAGCTCTCCATAAAACGCAAAATAAGCCAAAGCAAAGTGGAAAACCCTCTCAAAAAGTAATTACAGTTTCTGAATTGGGGAAAGTACTTTCTGATAAGAAGATTGCCATTGATGATTTTTCAAGGCTTGTTTATAACAAAAAGCCGGATGAATTAAATCAAGTGGAGATCGACAATGCATTCTACCGACTGGAAGCGGCTATTGCCGAATACACCAAAAGAAAGGATTCTGAAAAAGAAGAAATCCCAATGTCATGAAAGCAGATGTGAAAGATATCAAGACAGCATTTTCAGACTTGCGGACAGCCGTGCTGATGATACAAGTTGATAAGCATTGTCTGTCTGCAATGCCTGATACCACCAAACCGCTTACATTGGAAATCAAGGTCAAACGAAAAAAGAGATCTCTGTCAGCAAATGCACTGATGTGGGAACTTTGCGAGAAAATCTCTGAAAAGACTGGGATTTATAAAAACGATGTATACCGGGAAGCTATTTTAAACGCAGGACACTTCTCTACCGTCCGAGTAATGATGAAAGCCGCTGCCCGCCTGATAAACGATTGGGAACGCAACGGTGTTGGATGGATAGCTGTGCCGCTGGGTGATGACGGTGAATGGGTGGATATACAGCTTTATGCTGGTTCATCCGGTTATGACTCTAAGCAGATGAGCCGGATAATTGATTATCTATTTGATGCGTGCCATGAGCTTAATATCGACACTATATCACAAGCAGAGCGGGAAAGGTTGGAAAACGAATGGAAATAAAAAAACATACCCCGCTTAGATTATCTGACCGTGGATATAAAAGAATGTGTGGATTAGTGGATAAACGTGACGGGCATAAATGCATTATTTGTGAATGCCCGGACGTACAGCACCATCATGTCATTTACCGATCACAAGGCGGATCAGATACGCTGTGGAACCTAATATGCCTTTGCCCTGATTGCCATAGCAGATATGCGCATGGCATAGATAAAGAGGACTGGCAAGTTAAATTTATTAGCTATCTGAATTCTAAGGAGTCTAAGGAGTTTGAGCATAAGGTGAAGAAAAAAGTGGAGTACATCTATAAATGCTGTATGAAAAGAGGTGATAAGAATTGGCTGAAAAAAGAATGATGTCGAAATCCATTATAGAAACAGATAAATTTATGGATATGCCGATGTCCGCCCAGTGCTTATACTTCCACTTATTATTGAGGGCAGACGATGACGGGTTTATCGTTTCCCCTAAAAGAACCATGAGAAGTATTGGCTGTACCGACGATGATATGAAAATCCTGATAGCAAAAAGCTATGTATTGGCCTTTGAATCAGGTGTAATCGTCGTAAAGCATTGGAGAATTCATAATTATGTCAAACGTGACCGGTATAAACAATCTTCTATCCCAGAATCAAAACTTATAATGTTGGACGAGAACAGAGAGTACCAATATTTGGAACCAAAACGGAACCAAAGTGGAACCAGTTTGGAACCAAAACGGAGTAAAGAAGAACATGAAGGCCATTCAGGAGATCATGAAGAATACGATAAAATCAATACTTCCAATGGTGTGGAGCCAAACTGGAACCAAAATGGAACCAAAATGGAACCAAAATGGTTCCACAGATTAGATAAGATTAGATTAGATAAGATAAGAGGAGAAGAGATAAGAAAAGATAAGAAAGAAAAACAATCTGTTTCATTGAAAACCATCATTGAAGAATTTGCTGGAAAGAATTCTATGTTGTTTGAAGCTGTTAAAGATTGGATTGAAATGAGGAAGACAATCAAAGCACCTCTCACAGCGAGAGCCGCTTCTATGTCCTTTAAACGGTTATGTGAACTTTCCCATGGCAATGAGTCTATGATGATTGAAATCCTAAATCAATCGACGCTTAACTGCTGGAAGGGGCTATTTCCTTTAAAGAACCCATCCG
>PPYE01456591.1_pt1 | contig 12825 bp, 11 predicted proteins | sample 1559881 | NCBI WGS metagenome assembly PPYE01 (sample SAMN08240022, study PRJNA423297) | Human gut metagenome, whole genome shotgun sequencing project.
AAAACAAGAAATGTTGGGATATGCCTTCATCAGCTCATATCCCAACATTTTATTATCTGATGTCAGCCGTTTCATTTCTTTTCCTCTTCTTCGTCCCAATTCTCATCTTCATATTCATAATCGAAGTCATCATCGGCATCTTCTTCATATTCATATTCAAAGTCCTCATCCTCACCCATGTCTTTCAACTCTTCCTGCAGTTTGGCAACATCTTTGGCGCGATGAACAATTGTTTCCGTACGGACACCTTCCAACTTATTGCTGTCCTTATTCAATTCTGTCCATAAAATATCCTTCAGCTGCTGTATCCCCAAGCCAGTTACCGACGAGATAAAGATATGCGGAACATTATCCGGCAATGTCGGCTCCAACATGGCAATCAGTTCTTCATCCAACATGTCACTTTTGGTAATGGCAAGCACACGTTGTTTATCCAACATTTCCGGGTTGAAGGTAGCCAACTCATTCAGCAGGATTTCATATTCCTTACGGATATCATCTGTATCACCCGGTACCATAAAGAGCAACAAAGAGTTGCGTTCTATATGGCGCAGGAAACGAAGTCCCAGTCCTTTTCCCTCACTGGCCCCTTCAATAATTCCGGGAATATCCGCCATGACAAAAGATTTTCCTTCGCGATAGGACACGATACCCAAATTCGGCTCCAGCGTAGTAAACGGATAATTGGCTATTTTAGGACGTGCCGCCGATACGGTAGACAATAAAGTGGATTTCCCTGCATTTGGAAAACCTACCAAACCTACATCAGCCAACAGTTTTAATTCCAAAATAACCATCAGCTCCTGCATGGGTTCTCCCGGTTGTGCAAAACGTGGCGCCTGACGGGTTGCTGTACGGAAGTGCCAGTTTCCCAATCCCCCACGTCCTCCTTTCAACAGAATTATTTCTTGTCCGTGTTCGGTGATATCACAGATATATTCACCTGTTTCAGCATTATAAACGCATATGCGCAGAGCCTCGCCCGCCCTTACCCGAGCGGCAATATATCTTCACATAATCAACAAAATTCGATTCAGCCATAATTAATAATTTACTAATTTATCAATTTACTAATGTGCCAACGAAACTGTACTCCATGTATCATTATGCAGACTGACACATTGGCGGACTGCTGCATCAGCACATTAGCATATTACTATAATTTTTCAACAGCAGCAACAATGTCGGCAAAAATAGCATCCATCGTACCCAAACCGTGAATGTGCTGATATTTACCTTCGTTCTTGTACCAGTCAATCAGCGGAGCCGTCTGCGAGTGATAAACAACCAAACGTTTCTTTATTGTTTCCTCGTTATCATCCGCACGTCCCGATTCCTGTCCACGCTTAATCAGGCGAGTCATCAATTCTTCTTCGGGTACATCCAAGTCCAACATAACAGATACTTCCTGTCCACGTTCGGCCAGCATTTTCTTCAACGCTTCTGCCTGGGCGATGGTTCTGGGAAATCCATCAAAAATAACCCCTTTGCTTTCCTTAAAGCTATCCAGCGTACTTGCCAGAATATCAATAATCAATTCATCAGGCAGCAACTGGCCCTGATCGATATATCCTTTGGCTGTCTTTCCCAATTCTGTACCCTTCTTAATCTCAGCACGAAGCACATCCCCTGTTGAAATGTGATTAATACCGAATTTCTCTACAATACGTTCACTCTGAGTACCCTTACCAGAACCCGGAGCTCCAAAAATTACAATGTTCAACATCTTGTTTTACCTTTTATTTTTATATTTAGTTGTACAAATTTCATTCCATTACGGTGTAAATATCCCGATAGTTACGTCCCAAGCCATCATAATCCACCTACCAACTCTTTTACCTTTCCTGTAGAAGAAGTTCCTGCATAAGAGGCCAGTTTCACGAAAGAAATTTCACTGGGAATGGTAAGGTTACGCATCAAGTCGGCAGCAAACATGAATGCGCCGTTCAATACACTTAAAAACAAGGGATTAGTTCCTTCTAAATCCCGATTAATCTCACTCGCTACCCGTGCCACTTCTTTTAAGATCCGTTCTTCAGGAATGAAAGGAGTGAAACGTTTATCTTTGATTTGAATGGTATCCATAACCGCTATTTTATTAAATTGCTGCAAAAATAACATTTTTATTCCAAGTATCGAAGTATTCACATAACCTCTTTTTGTAAATAGTGTTATCTTTGTACGTTCAAACAAAAGAGATTGTCATGAAAATTATTTCGAGCACCCAACTAAAAGAGCTGGACAAGTACACGATTGCCAAAGAACCGGTTGCCTCCATTGATTTGATGGAACGGGCAGCCGAAGAACTGACTCGTGCCATTACCCACCGATGGGATACTTCTTTCCATATTGTAGTATTCGCCGGACCGGGAAATAACGGGGGCGATGCGCTTGCCGTAGCCCGTATGTTGTCTAAGCAAAACTATCACGTAGAAGTCTTTCTGTTTAACACCAAAGGAAAACTGTCGGAAGAATGTCAGACCAATCTTGAACGGTTAAAAGAATGCGGCTCGGTGTACTTTACTGAAGTAAGCACACAATTTGATCCTCCAGTCCTGACAGAAAGGCATCTGGTAGTAGACGGATTATTCGGTTCCGGACTCAACAAACCACTGAACGGTGGATTTGCTGCCGTAGTGAAATATATTAATGCATCCAAGGCACAGGTAGTAGCCATTGATGTACCTTCAGGATTAATGTGTGAGGACAACACTTATAATATCCGTCAAAACATGATACGCGCGGATGTCACTCTCAGCATTCAGCTACCTAAGTTATCCTTTCTTTTCCCCGAAAACGAAGACATTGTAGGCGAATGGCAACTATTGGACATCCAACTGAAAAAAGACTTTATTGATACAGCACAAAGTCCCTACTATATCACAGAGGAAGAAGAAATTCGCAGAGCCATAGCCATCGGTCCGGGGTTGGGACAAGAAGAAGATACAGCGTTGGCCATGATGGAACAAATACAAGGTTGTCCGGTACCTTTAGTGCTGGATGCGGATGCCATTAATATTTTCGGCACTCACCGCAACTGGCTCAGCCGGATGCCGAAGCGCTGTATTCTCACCCCCCATCTAAAGGAACTGGAACGACTGATAGGTAAATGCATGGATACTTACGAACGGCTGACAAAGACGAAAGAACTGGCAGCCTATCTGCAAAGCTATATCATTATAAAGGGATCATGGAGCACAGTTGTCACCCCCGAAGGAAATTGTTATTTCAATCCCACCGGGAATCCAGGTATGGCAACCGCCGGCAGCGGTGATGTGCTGACCGGTATTCTGGCAGCCTTATTGGCACAAGGATATACTCAAGAAGATGCATGCCGCCTGGGCGTCTACGTACATGGTCTGGCAGGAGACATTGCAGCGGAAGAAAAAGGAGAAATAGGAACCACCTCAAGTGATCTTATTGACGCATTACCCGCAGCATGGAAGAAATTAACAGAAACAAAAGGCAGATTTACAAAAGAATAGCTATATTTGCTTACATATATGATAGAATATAGAAATATGAAAAAAGGATTAATCGCAGCAGGGTTACTGGTTTCATTAAGCGGCACCGCACAAGATGTCAGTACATATACTCCCGGAACCATGGGAGAAGGAGTGGTTTATTATTTGCCTAAGACCGAAATAGAATTGCAAGTCACCGCAACCAAAGTTGTCTACACGCCCGGAGAATTCTGCCAATACGCCGACCGCTATCTGCGCCTTACAGGCATATCATCCCAACCGGAAGAACATTGGGAAATAAACAGTATCAAAGTAAATTCCATAGGCATTCCTGACCCGGACAATGCATACGCTGTAAAACTGAAAGACAAAAGTGCGGCCTCACAGGTAGAATTGACTCCTGAAGGAATCATAAAGGCTATCAACACCACCTCTCCTATAGAGAAAGCACCTGTGACAAAGGTTGCCGATACGGCCAAAAAACGTATTGACCCACGCAGTTTTATGACCGAAGAGATTCTGATAGCCGGTTCTACCGCTAAAATGGCTGAGTTGGTGGCGAAAGAAATCTACAATATACGAGAAAGCAAAAACAGCCTGACCCGCGGGCAAGCAGATTATATGCCCAAAGACGGAGCCGCTTTAAAACTCATGCTGGACAATCTGGATGAACAGGAACAAGCCATGATGCAAATGTTTGCCGGCACAACAGACCGCATAGAAAAATCATTTACCATCCGCATAAAACCAGAAGCGGACATGAAAGAAAAAGTAGCTTTCCGTTTCTCAAAGAAACTAGGGATGCTGGATGCCGATAATTTATCCGGTGAACCTTATTATATTTCCATCGTCAACCAAGAAACATTGCCACCGATGGATCCGAAAGGCAAAGAAAAAAAGAAGACGGATGGTGTTATTTACAATATTCCGGGAAAAGCTCAGGTTACCGTATTCACTCCAAACAAACGTTATTTTGACGGAGAACTACCTGTTACACAATTTGGGACAACGGAATGTCTGATAGATAACCTTTTTAATAAAAAAGTAAATACACGAGTGATCTTTAATCCTAATACCGGAGGAATTGTGAAGATTGATAAAGACTAAAACTCCATCTCACCCCTACATAGCAAAATGAGGGTATCCATAATACACTGGACACCCTCATTTTCACTAAAAGACAATCAATTATTTTTTAATATTTGGTTCCTCCAATCCATACCCCTTTTTCTTATTCTCACCTTTCAGCCACAAAGCAAAGAACAATGCAGCCACACCAAAGCCTGCAAATATCCACATGGGAAGTGTATAATCATAAGTCTGCATTCCATCTACTACCGGTCCTTTGCAATACTCATTCAAGACAAAACCAATCAAAGCAGGTACACCCATCAACCCCCAGTTTTGTACCCAGAAGATCAAAGCGTAAGCTGTACCCAACTGCTTTTCCGGAATAATTTTAGGAACAGAGGGCCACATAGCCGATGGCACCAAAGAAAAGCCAATCCCCAATATAATCATAATGATAGTGGCAAACCACCATACATTCAAGACAGGTAACGCAAACATTGTATGAACAAAAATCAACAGCACAGAACCGATGATCATCAGCGTAGCTCCCTTGCCTATCCGATCGTACACATTACCGAAAAGCGGAGTAAGGAACAAAGTTCCCAATGGTAACAGGCTAGGAATAGTACCCGCCAATTCCGGATCTACATTATATTTCTGCACCATCAGGTCTGTAGCATATTTCAAGAAAGGGAATACGGCAGAATAAAACAACACACACAGCAACGCAATCAGCCAAAATCCTTTATTGGTTACAATCAACCAAATATCTTTCATACGGAAAGGCTCTTCAGGTTCCGCCCCTTCTTCTTCTAAAGAAGCATCCAGTTTCTTATCATAGAAAGTATAAATAAAAAATGCTACCGTACCAATACAAAGCATAGTAAGGCACAGCAACAATGGAGCAGGAATATTAGGATGGAACACACCCTCATCATCAGTAATACCAAAGAAAGTAGCGATAGGAACCGTAACAGCCAAAGCCAGCATAGTGCCTAAACGGGCTGTCGCCATCTCCATACCCATGGCCAGAGCCATTTCTTTTCCTTTAAACCACTTCACAATAATTTTTGAAACCGTGATGCCTGCAATCTCTACACCGACACCAAATATAGCATATCCCAACGCAGCCAGTCCTACCTGGGTTTTCATTCCAAGCAAAGTGCTTCCCTCAGCAAATGTAGTAGAAATAGCATAATATTTTAACCCACAGCCCAACACCATCAAAAGGCATGCTCCCATACCAGTAAAGCGCACTCCCATCTTATCCAAAATGATACCACCGATAATAAGCATAAAGGCAAAGACATTGAACCAACCGTATGCACTGGTAAAAATACCATAATCCAGACTATCCCACAGCAGCTCCTTTTCAAGCATCGGTTTTAAGGGGGACATTACATCGGTCAAAAAATAACCGCATAGCATGGTGAAAGCCACCAACGCCAACACACTCCACCGAAGAACCTTGGAGTCATTGAGCTTTTTTTGAATTTGTTCTTTCATTCTTTTATAAGATTTTTGATTAATAGTTTTTCATGTTCAGCTTACAAAGATACAGTTTTTTAGGTAGAGAAGCCTCTTTCCATAAAAAAGTTCTATCTTTGCGTGACGATTAAATCGTTTTATTGTAGGAAATCGTCATAAAATTACTTTTTATAAACTTAACTTTATTGATCATGAAAAAAAGCAAAACATTTCTTGTTTGCGCCATGTTGAGTGGCAGCGTCTTATTTTCATCATGCATCGGTTCTTTCGGATTATGGAATAGTTTGAAAGACTGGAACCAGGGGGTAAGCAACAAGTTTGTCAACGAACTTATCTTTCTCGCTTTCCATATTGTCCCTGTTTATGAAATTGCTTATCTGGCAGACGCATTGGTTTTAAATTCCATCGAATTCTGGAGCGGTTCCAACCCTACAGCTTCTATCGGTGAAGTAAAAACAGTGCAAGGAGAAAATGGCGAATACTTGGTAAAAACCAACGAAAACGGTTATACCATTACCAAAAAAGGAGAAGACAAATCTGTAGATTTGGTCTATAACAAAGAAAACAATACATGGAATGCCGTAGCCGACGGACAGAGCTTCGAACTTGTGAAAATGAACGAAGACGGAACGGCTGTTTTGAGCCTGCAAAACGGAACCTCCATGACTGTCACTCCTGATGCACAAGGTATTGCTACCGCAAGAATAGCTACAGGAAACTCCTTGTTTTTTGCTGCAAGATAATAAACACAACATCATTTAAACACAAAGAAAAGAAGTTGCCCATGCAAACAACTTCTTTTCTTCCATAAAACAATACTACTATGAAGAAGCAAATCATGCTGGGCGGCCTACTCCTATTATTAGGCTCCTGTACTCCCCAAAACAAAGCGAATGACCCGAATGCAATTGACATTGCCGTAAGTCTGGAACACCTCACAGAATTAAAGACCTCCCAATTGGGAAAACAAATCCGTTATATCCCTTTGGAAACAACAGACTCATCCCTGATTGGCAACTCCTATTCCATCAAGTTATCTAAAGACCATATCTTTGTCTCTACCAACGGACGATGCCTGTCATTCAACAAGCAAACCGGAAAATATCTTGGCAGCATCGGGCACAAAGGAGAAGATCCACAAGGCTACAGCAATGCCAGTCCATACCACTTTCCATACCGGGCAATGGCATTTCCCGGCTGAAAAAATGGGACAAAAAGAGGATACAGACAACTACATCGTTATAACCGGTATTCTGGAAACTCCCAAACATCTCTTCTTTATATCTCTACAGGGATTATACGACAAGAGAAAACCCTTCTACGGTATTTACGACAAAGAAAAACATATTACTTATATAAATGATGCCAATGTGGGGCTGACAGATGACCTGACGCATTTCATGCCTTTCTATCCCATCACTTGTACAGAAGAAGGAGAGTATGCCGCTTTATTGGAGATAGGGAAAATAGACGAATGGATGGATAAAAATCCGGGAATTGTCCAAGAAGGAAAGCTAAGCTTTTTACAGGAAATCAATGAAGAATCCAATCCGGTTTGTGTTATAGTGGAACCTTGACAACCATAAAAGAACGCTGCTTTCCTCACGGAGAGCAGCGTTCTCTTTCTTCAACACGTTGAAGATAACAGTATGCTAAATTAGTCACGACCTCCACCCAATGCCTGATAGAGATTGATTACGCCTTGCATTTCAGTAAAACGGTTAGCAACCTGAGTTAACTCCGCATTAAGCAAAGTCTGCTGAGCCGTCAAAACTTCCAGATAAGTCGTATTCCCATGTTGCATCAGCAAAGAGGTACTTTCCAAAGCTTTATTTAATGAATTTATTTGTTTATCATAATAAACAGATTTATCACGGGCCGTCTGATATTTCACCAAAGCCTCGTTCACTTCACTTCCTGCATTCAACAAAGCCTGTTGAAAACTCAGTTTGGCTTCTTCTTGCTGAGCTTTAGCTATCTTTAGCTGTGCTATGTTCGCACCTTTATTAAACAGTGGCTGGGTCAACGAAGCTACAGCCGTTGCAATGAACTTGCCCGGATTGACAATCATACTTCCTGCTGAATTAGTCCATCCCGCACTTCCACTTAAAACAATAGAAGGATAAAAGGCGGAACGAGCCTGATTTGTGGCATAGAAAGCTGCTTCCAACGAACGCTCCGCACTGCGTACATCGGGACGGTTGGCAAGCATTTGCACAGGGATGCCTACCGGAAAATGTTCCTTCATCATATAAGAACTGTCCCATGTGCCCGTTCTCTCAATAGCATGAGGAGATTCAGCCAACAACAACGACAAACTGTTTTCTACCTGGTTAATTTGTTCTTTCAGATCAAGAACTGAAGTACATATAGTATAATATGTAGCTTCCATTTGTGAAACGGCAGCTTCATTTGCCAATCCGGCTTCCATCAGAGCACGGGTTGCATCTACGGTTTCTTTCCAGGACTTTTCAGTCCGGACAGAAATGGCCAGCTGATTGTCCAGCATCAGCAAGGTATAGTAAGTATTAGCTATACCGGCTATCAGCTGTGTCCGGACAGCCTGTTTATAGTCACGGCTCTGTTCCAGCAATGCTTTCGCCTGGCGTTTCGCATTACGGATGCGGCCGAAAATATCAATTTCCCAACTTGCCGCCACCGGTAAAGTATAAGTTTGTACAGCTTTTCCTTTGTCAAAACTACTTACTGTCCCCTGAGGTGACAGAGCGAAAGAAGGCAGATAAGCCAATTTGGCTGACAGCATAGCAGCTTCCGCCTCTTTCACACGCCATTGTGCTGACTGCAAATCCGTATTGTTCCGCAAGCCTTGCTCTATCAATTCCTGAAGCCGCGGATCTGTAAAAATCTCCTGCCAGCTCAGATTGCCGATATTATCCACGGTATCAGCAACTGCCACCTCTTCCCCATACAAATTATCGGGCACTTCGGTTGCAGGTTTATATTGGGTATATATGCCGCAGCTACTCAGTGTGAGCGCTGCGACAGTCAGAGTGATGATCTGTTTTTTCATTTTTTCTCTTCGTTTTTGCTTTCGATGTGGTGTTGTCTCTCTTCTTTTGCTTCTACACATTCCTCTTGAATCTGCCAATCGGCCGCCGGCTGAAACTGAATAGGACGTACCTTTTCCTGTAAATATTGGAATACGATAAACAAAGAAGGTACAATAAACAGCAACGCCAGCGTACCGATCACCATTCCACCCACAGTACCTGTTCCCAGCGAACTGTTTCCATTAGCACCTACTCCACTGGCAACCATCAACGGGAACAGACCAAAAATCATAGTCAGTGCCGTCATCAGAATAGGACGCAAGCGGGCTTTGGCGGCAGAAAGTGCAGCGGAAGTCAGGCTCATACCTGCCTTACGACGCTCGGTAGCGTACTCGGTCAGCAAAATGGCAGTCTTAGCAAGCAAACCTATCAACATAATCAAACCGGTCTGCAAATAAATATTGTTCTCCAGTCCCATCATCTTCGCAAACAGGAAGCTACCCATCAGCCCAAACGGAACAGACAACAACACCGCAAACGGAATGAGGAAACTTTCATAAAGTGCACTTAAAATCAGATAAATCATCAAGAAACAGATAGCAAAGATGATAATGGTAGTACCTCCCTGGTCGGTCTCTTCACGGGTAATACCACCAAAGTCGTACCCAAAACCTTTGGGAAGTGCCTGTACGGCAGTTTCCTGAACGGCACGGATGGCATCACCGGTACTATACCCTTCGGCAGGCATTGCATTTACAGCAATAGAATTGAACATATTGAAACGGCTCAGCGATTCTGCCCCATAACTGCGGGTCAATGTCACAAACTGGCTGAGAGGAGCCATCTCGCCATTAGACATACGCACAAAGATATTATTCAACGAGCTTTCATCCACACGATATTTCGGATCTGCCTGAATCATAACCTTATATACTTTAGAGAAACGATTAAAATTTGAAACATACTGCCCACCATAATAGCCGGATAATGTGCTTAGCACAGCATCCGGAGTGATACCGGCACGCTTACATTTGGACGCATCCACTTCTACCGTCCATTGCGGATAACGGATATCAAAAGTAGAGTATGCCATCGCGATCTCGGGACGTTGGTTCAGAGCACCCAGATATTGTTGAGTGGTATTGAAGAAAGTGCCCACATCACCACCTTGTTTATCCTGCATATGGAGTTCCAACGCATTACCCATACCATACCCCGGAATCATACCCGGAGAAATAGCAAATATACTGGCATCCTTGATGTCTGCCGTACGGCCATATACCTGTCCGATTACTGCCTGAACATCATTTTCCTTTCCTTCACGCTCATCCCAAGGTTTCAGTTTCAGAATCAACATACCAAAAGAGTTACCCTGTCCGGCTAGCAGACCATAACCTGCCACACGCTGCACATGCAGCACCTGAGGAATATCCATCATGCGCTTTTCAATACGCATCATTACGTCATTAGTCGTTTTCAATGAACTACCTGCCGCCGTGCTGACATTCACAAATACAACCCCCTGGTCTTCATCAGGTACCAAACTGGTTTTAGTTGTATTCATCAAGAAAGCCAATAGTACTACCGAGGCCGCAAGAAGTGTCCATACCATCCATTTGCGTTTGATAAAGAACAATACCCCTTTCTTATATCGTTCAATCATTGCATCGAAAGCAGCATTGAACGCTTTACGGAAACGTGCTGCAAAATTGTTTTTTTCCGTTCCATCCTCATTGATATACGGTTTCAAGAACAAAGCACACAGCGCCGGACTCAAAGTCAGTGCATTGACGGCAGAGATACCTACGGCAACCGCCATAGTCAAACCAAACTGAGTATAAAAAGTACCCGAAGTTCCACTCATAAACGAAACCGGAATAAACACAGCCATAAATACCAACGAAGAAGAGATGACCGCATTGCTAATCCCCTTCATCGCATCAATACTAGCTATATAAGAAGAACGATATCCCACATCAAAACGCGCCTGCACCGCCTCGACGACAACAATGGCATCATCCACCACCGTACCGATCACCAACACCAAAGCAAACAGGGTAATCAGGTTGATACTGAATCCTGCTATGGACATAAAAGCAAATGTACCAATCAAGGACACGATGATCCCCACCAACGGAATAATAGTAGAACGGATATCCTGCAAAAATACATATACAATTAAGATTACCAAAAAAATGGCCTCGAACAAGGTTTTTATCACCTCATGGATAGATGCATACAAAAAGTCATTGGAGCTCATAACCTGAACCATCTCCACCCCTTTGGGCAGATCCTTCCTTGCTTCTTCCAAAAAGGTATCAATATTATTGTTTACTTCTGTCGCATTCGATCCTGCCGTCTGAAAAATCATACAGGAAATACCAGGATGACCATTCATAGCCCCATGATAGGCATAGCTTTCCTCGCCCATCTCTATATCGGCAATTTCTTTCAGCTTCAACACTTCGCCATTATCCGAAGACCGGATCACAATTTCCCCAAACTCTTCCGGAGTAATCAGACGCCCTTTATACTTCATTGTATATTGATAAGTTTCATCAGAGTTTTCTCCGAATGAACCGGTAGCCGATTCAATATTCTGTTCAGCCAACACTTGGGTCACATCCGATGGAATCAATTTATACTGGGCCATCACGTCAGGCTTCATCCAGATACGCATACTATAGTCACCCCCCATAATCATCATATCACCCACACCCTGGATACGAAGAATAGCAGGTTTCAAGTTAATACTGATATAGTTGGACAAGAATTTCTCATCATACGAATCATCCGGACTATATAGTGAGAACATCTGCAAAATACTGGTCTGCCGCTTTGAGGTAGTCACACCCACCTGCGTTACTTCTGCCGGTAACTGTCCTGTTGCCTTCGATACACGGTTCTGCACATTGACCGCTGCCATATCGGGGTCTGTCCCTTGTTTGAAATACACAGTGATATCCACAACTCCGGCATTTGAAGCGGTAGAAGTCATATAAGTCATATTTTCCACACCGTTAATCGCTTCCTCCAACGGAGCGATAACACTCTTCTGAAGAGTTTCCGCACTGGCACCAAAATAAGAGGTACTTACCTGAATGGTAGGCGGAGCAATATCAGGATATTGTTCGACGGGCAAAGTGAACAGCCCGATGATACCCACTACCACTATCGAAATAGAAATAACAGCCGACAGGATGGGGCGTTCTATAAAGGTTCTTAAATTCATAGTCTTTCTTAGTTCTGTTTTACTTTAATGGGAGTACCTTCACGCAGCAAACCTACGCCTTCCGCTACAATGATATCCCCCTCTTTCAATCCATCGTTCACGATATATTCCTGTCCTCCATTTACACGGGTCACACTGACAGGAGCTGATTGTGCCTTGCCGTCCACGACTTTATATACGTATGTAATATCCTGAATTTCAAAAGTGGTAGCCTGAGGAATAACCAAACTTCCTTTCATCGTAACCGGAAGAATCACATTTCCCGATGTTCCGCTATACAGCAACCCATTCTTATTCGGGAATACGGCACGCAGACTTGCGGTACCCGTATTACGGTCTACCACCCCACTGATGGTTTCAATGCGTCCCTTTTCGCCATACATAGACTTGTCATTCAATTGCAGTTCCACTTCCGGCATATTTTTCAACGCTTCTGCTTTGGAACCATATTGACGGGTCAGAGCCAACAATTGATTTTCAGTCATCGAAAAGTAGACATACATATCCGAATTATCAGAAACCGTAGTCAACGGTTGTGGCAAACTGGCACTAACCAATG
>PPYE01483863.1_pt1 | contig 12825 bp, 16 predicted proteins | sample 1559881 | NCBI WGS metagenome assembly PPYE01 (sample SAMN08240022, study PRJNA423297) | Human gut metagenome, whole genome shotgun sequencing project.
ATGAGCAACCGCCTGATCTGCTTCAACATCCAGAGCTTGGGGGAACAGCTAAAGCCAGTTGCCATGCTGTCCATGCTGGAGTACATCAATACCGCCGTGATGAGCAACGAACGCAATGACCCAAAAGCAGCCACATGGGTGTACTTTGACGAAATCTATCTGCTACTGCGCGATTCTTTGAGCGCCAATTTCCTGTACACAAGCTGGAAACGTTTTAGGAAGTACAACGCCTACGCCACCGGCATCACGCAGAATGTGCAAGACTGCCTAACCAATGACACAGCCTATGCAATGCTGGCAAACTCCGAATTTGTAGTTATGCTGCGTCAGACCAAGGACATTGACAGCGTAGTAGAACTGTACGGCTTGTCCGAGCCGCAGCGGAAATATTTGCTGTTGGCCCAACCCGGTGAGGGAATTATCAAGATGGGCAACAGCCTTATCCCATTCAATAACCCTCAACCGAAAGACACCAAAACATACAAATTACTCACGACCAAACCCGGTGAAATGGAGTGAATCCTATGAGTGAAAATGAAATCCGCGTGCTGTATGTGCAGCCCGGTAAATACCCGGAGGAACGCACGATTCCCAACACATTAAGGGCATTGCAGGAGCTTGTCGGCGGTGATATTGAATGTTGCCGTCCGTGGAGAGATAGCGTTTGCGTTATCTGCAACGACTCCGGGAAGATTGACGGTTTGCCGCCTAACCGGCTTTACGGACATACAGATTTTCTTGCAGGTTCTTTTGTGGTCTGCGGCAATGGCGGAGAAGACTTTATCAGTTTGACTGATAGACAGGTTTTCTTATATGAAAGGCTGTATCATAACCCTGTTGTCTTTCTCCCCACGCCGCACGGCCTGTTGCCGATGAAATGCACTCCTGAACAGTACGAGCAATTCCAGCGCGATGGCAATAAGCTGAAAATCAAACCCATCGACCACGGAGATCGCTAAGAGCATGATTTTACACAAACAAACGGCGGGGTGTCGCCCGCCTTAGAATCTCAAAAATATAACCTCATATATAAAGAAAGCAGGAGGACACCACCATGACCGAACCTAAGTTTATGACCCCTGCCCACCGTAGGGCATACTTAACCCACCTCAACCGCTGCAAGGCAATGGACAGCTACCACCGCGCACTGATTTACACCCTGACTGCCGTACCCGCACTCCGCAACAACATTGGAATCACTGGCCGCCGGTTGGCAGACCGGCGGCACAGTCAAGCTGACCCGTTTTGCCTATAACCTTTGGAATGGGTACTCTGACAAATCCTGCACACCCTATGACCTGTTCGACTGTTCCTTTGCGCCGTATATGTACGAGGCCGTAAAACTGCGCTACCCGGAATATACGCGCCAGTTGGACGATATGGTAATTGACGATGTCCGGAATTAAAGCAAAGCGCAAGCAGCTTGTGCGCAAAACACTTATGCGGGCCAAGGCGCAGGGCGAACGCGCCGCCGAGCAGCGGCAGGAATTACCCGAAGAATACGCACAAACCGAGGTGCAGCAGGGCATTTCCGATGTGGCTGCCCGTACAGGCAACACCGCCAAAAGCACCACCCGCATCAGCTACCGCAAGTTTCGTGCAATGCAGGAGAAGCGGAAAAATCTCACCTTGCAGGGCAGCGCCCAATCTGCATCAAAACCGACTGAAAAAGAGAAAGTCACTGTTCCCACGCAGACCGAGCGCAGGGAAATGTTCAAAAAGAAGCGCTTCCGGCAAAAGGCCATCTCAGCCAAAACACCAGCGCCGCAAGCCCCGGTGCCGTCATCGGCCACACCGGCACCGCCGCCTTACCAAGCCCAAATGCAGCAGCACTTAAAGCGGCAGCACCTGACCCGCGAGGCTGTGCGCCGCTATCTGCAAAAGCAGACGGCAACCACAGCGGCGGGCAATACCGCTCCCATCGTTACCCACGCACCCAAGCTGCCCACAATCAGCAGTAAACAAGCCACGGTTGAAGCAATCAGCCGTGGCGTTCATTATATCGCAGCCAAAATCAAAGCCCTGCTCTCCCAAACTGTGCGGCACGCCGCGCAATCGCTGTTGGCGCTGCTTGGTGCGGGCGGCGTGGTGCTGTTGCTGGCGATGGTCATAGGCGCGGCTGCGGCGGTGATCGGCTCCCCGATGGGCATCTTGTTTGCCGATGAATCCGGCGACCCGAACAGCATCCCTATTGCCGAAATCGTAGCCGACACCAACGCCGACTTCGGCGCGGCCATCAATGACATCGTATCCGCCCACCCGGAGTGCAGCGAAACCACCATCACATACGACTACGAGGACGGTCATACATGGGCAAGCTACTGGCCGGAGGTGCTGGCTATCTTTGCAGTACATACCAACCTCAACTCTGATAGCGACGTTGTCGTTATCAATGCCGCCCAAATGCAGCGCATCCAAGACACCTTTTGGGCTATGCACGAGATCACCTACGAGGTCGAAGAAGTAGACACCACTCCCGAACCCACCGAGGACGACCCCGACCCGGAGCAGCAGACCGACTATATTTTGCACATCACCGTCAGCAGCAAAACTGTGGATGAACTGGCCGAGTTGTACAATTTCACCCAAGACCAAAAAGACATTTTGCACCAGCTGCTATCCGAGGAAATGCGCCCCAGCCTGCTTGCTCTGTGCGGCGGGATTGCTGTTGCCGATGGCGAGTTGTGCTGGCCGCTGCCGGGGCACACTTATATATCCTGCCACTTCGGGGAAGTGGACGCCTTCGGCAATGCCGGGCATCGCGGTACGGACATTCCCGCGCCGGAGAGCACACCCATCCTCGCCGCCCACAGCGGCACTGTGCTGGTCAGCGGCTGGAATGACAGCTATGGCAATCAGGTGTTGCTGGATAACGGCGCGGGTTTGTCCACGCGGTATGCCCATATGACGCAAACTGCCGTTACCGCAGGGGAAGCGGTAACGGCAGGGCAGGTGATTGGGTATGCGACCAGGGTATTCCTCCGATTTGTCACTGCTTACCCGTTAGCTTGAGCCAGCACTGGGTCGTTCCATTCAAATATACTAACGGTTCTGGCTGGGATAGCAATAGAGACAGGTTCTCAAACCAATGCCATAGGACCGACACAAATTGGCAAGTCAACGCAACAAAGCGCGCTTGTCTATCGGGTCGAGGATATTGCCCAAATGCTGTCCATCAGCCTGCGGGCAGCTTATACACTGTGCAACACAACAACGGATTTCCGTGTGCTGCATATAGGCACTTCGATCCGAGTCAGCAAGGCCAGCTTTGACGCATGGCTTGCCCGCATTGAGGAGGCTTAATTATGGCATACATCAACAAACGCGGCGACGGCTAACACTCGATTTGAAGCCAGGCAGCGGCAGTTCTAATTTGCAGACCTCTGCAAAGATTCAACGCATCAAGATTTGCACCCGCCCACTCCGTAGGTTTCGACCAAGGCGTTGATCAGCACCCACGCAAGCGCCGCAGCGGCGAGTAGCCGGAGCACCGGCACCCATTGCCCCCTAAGTTTAGGCCTGTACGATACCCCATACAGCGCTTCAGAACTGGGGGCAAAGCTGCTTTTCCTGTGTATTTTCACTCTCATGAAGATTGCAGAATCACTTTTTGTGGATAAACAGACATGACGAGGCTTATATCGGAAGTGGAAAGGTTACTCCATTCCGTATTGCGAAAAGCATCCTTATGGAGTCCAATCGCCATTGCGAGTTCTTCGGTTTCACCTACGGATAGCTGCGACGGCTTTTTTGCCAGAGGGTTCAGCGATTCGAAAATTTCCGGGGAAACCAAATTTCGCCAGCCATCTTTTTCCGCTCCGCAATAATCAAAACGATAGTATGTCAACAATGGGGAATCCGACACCTTCGTCACAGATATATGAAACAGTGCGTACTTTTCTGACAGGGAATCCGAAAAAATTGATTCCCGATCGATGTTATATTCCTGTAAAAATGCTTCCCCGTCAACAATTTCAGCACCGATCAATTCTATTTTCAGGCCATTCCACTCGATAGGCTTTTGCGGATACCCATAACAATCCTCGGTTGCCAAATAAGAACCATTTAAGCGTGTGATTCTCAGGCCGATTGCGAAAGAGAGAACCAGCAAAAGGAGCAAAAGCAGAATCGCACGATGATGAAGTCGTTTGTTTTTCACTTCAAACCTCCTCGTGGCAATTCTTGTCCACATTCACAATCCGGCCCTCACGCATCGCTATGATTTCATCCGCAAGCGATTCCATTTGCTGGCGATCATGGCAGGTCAGCACAATCAGCTTTCCCTTTTGGCGCAGTTCACGCAAAAGGTCACGTATTTCTTTTATTCCCGACTCATCCAACGCATTAAATGGCTCGTCCAACAGAATCAGATCAGGTGATTCAACGATAGCGGCTGCGATTCCAAGGCGCTGCTTCATGCCGAGAGAATATTTGCGGAAGGGCCTTTTGTCGGATGGGTTCAGTCCGACACGACGCAACGTATCGCCAATCTGCGCTTGCGAAACAAGTCGTTTGATATCACAGAGAAGAGAAAGATTTTTTGCGCCAGTGAATTCATCGATAAAGATTGGGTTCTCCAGCAAAAGGCCAATGCTTCGCGGGAATGAGATACCCTTACCAATGATTTCTCCATCGATTGACACGGTGCCCATTGTGGGAAGCACAAGGCCACAGATCACGCGCATAAGCATGGTTTTGCCACTTCCATTGATTCCTTGAATCCCGTAAATGCGTCCCCCGTTTTCGCCGGAAGCACAGGAAAAACAGGCATTGATATCATCCAGAACAACATTGCCCTGAATCACCTTGGTAAGATGGTTGATTTCAACTTTCATTGCGGCCTCCTTTGAAGTCCGGGAAACAAGTCAAGTTGTAAAAACAGGAACATACCGATGAAGCATACGATTCCGGCAAATATAAGGTAGAAAAGCAAGCCTGCCCTTTCGTCGAATCCAGCGGGAGACATGGCTCTACAGCGAATCAGCATGGCATAGCAGAGAAAAGGAGATGGAAACTCAGTGAATGAGACGGCCACAAGGCAACTTATGGCAAACACCTGTCCCCAGACAAAAGAGCAAAAGATGCAAAGGCAAAAGGCAAGAAGCGAGATTGCCAACGCAAAACCGAAAGGCAAAAGGCAGGTCAAAGCATCGCAAGGCAATACATCATACGGCAAAATGGTAAAGCAAGACAAACCATTTGTAAAAAAGCAGAATACGCATACAGAGCAAAAGCCGACTGCAAAGTAAAGCAGATTCCACACGGTTAGCGCAAGACATTTGCTGAACCACCACAAGGCTCTGCTCTTTGCCCGCAGCAGAACATGAATGCCTGCCCCGCTGGCGTCCCGAATCGGATATAAGAGAGCAGTGTAAATACAAAAGTACATGAGTGTAAACCATGTAAGTGGAACCTGAAACACTTCTGTTCTGGCATCCGTAAACGGATAGCAGCCCCGAAATATCTGCATATAATATTGAATGGTAGTATATTTGCCGTAGCTATCGGGCTTTTGCATATCCGCAATCATGCAGGCAATCAAAAACAGCGCTGCTTCCGCGATCAGGAAGAAACGATTCGTTCGGATATAGTTCTTGATATCCCGCAGGAGCAATCGAATAAAACTGTTCTTCACCTTAAAAAGTCCTTTCTGGTAACGGCAAAGTGCAGAAACAGAGATTCAAGAAACAGAATACAGATGCCTGAGAGAAAATGGCGCCAAACTGTATTTTCGGCAATTCGATTCACGGAGAAAGAAACGCTCTTTTGCAGCCTATACAGTTTCGGTGTAACAGGAAACGAACACATCCACAAAGCCAAAAGGCAGACGCCCCATGAGAGTATGCTTCCGAGTTGGTGCGATTCGCAGGAAAGATTGATTGACAGGAAAAGAATCGATACCAGCAAGACTGTGAGCCAGATCGTCATAGCCTGCCAGACAATCAAGGAGCCTGTTTTGACAGGGGTTATTAACGTTTGGCCCGTCATATAGGCATAGTAGCTTGCTCCGCTTTCCCATGTACAAGGTTTGCCACCTCGAAACAGCAGAGCACCCAATGCAATGGACGGGATTGAAACCGCCATCACCGCTCTGAACGCAATAAAAAGGAGCGCAGCAAGGAGATTGCGGGCAAGCCGTGCTCTATTATCTAACGCACAAATGACAAAGGGCTGCTCTAAAATGAACTTCAGTTGGTGTACAAGGCCAAGCGTCGGGGGAATCAGCAGCATTAAAAGGAAGCTCGGTTGAACGCCTGTCATCATAGTGTCGGCAAAGCACAGCTCCACACCCTGTTCATGCCATTTATGCAGCCAGAAAAGTGCATTGCCGGTTGCAAGCGCAACGCACAAAAGCGAATAAACCAGCAATCGCTTTCTATAAGTTACCCGAAATTGCCGATAAATTGTCAAAGCACATCACTCTTATTCCGCTTCAAGAAATACATAGTCATGCTGCCGATGGGGACAGCTAAGAAGTAAATTGCAATCGTAACCCATTTCACATTGACCGCAGGCTGGAAGGGCAACAGAATTGCAAACAACGAGACCGAATCCATCTGAAGCCAGTTGCAGATAAAATACAGGAGCAGGTAGAGCAAGAAAGGAAACAGCGCAGGCTGCAGAGGATTTCTTGTAGCTACCGATACTGCCAGGGCAATGATTTCCCATGCGCCAACCAATAAAGCATCCATTATAATATAGATGACGGTGTACTGCAGCGGCTTATGATAAAACAGATGCGCCATCAGGCTGCGATTGCTGATTCCGTAAAGGTTGGTAAGCGCTTCCGGCCGGACAAGCGGCAAATATAAGGCGGTGCCTGCAAAGTCGAAGAACAAGATTGTCGCTGTCAAAAAGGCGGAGGCAATAAAAATCGTCAGAGCCTTGGCAAACAGATAGGTGGATTTTTTTCGGCGCACAAAAATCTGCATCACATAGCCCGTGTTAAAGTCCCATGATACAGTATCCGAAAACGGAAAGGCACAAAGGAACGGAAGAAGCATATACAAAAGGGTAGGCCAGACAGTGGAGGAGTCCATCCCGATCCAATGCCCGTATGCAGAGTGAGGAGTAAGAAAAAAATCTCCTTGCCAACTCGACAGCCACTGGGTCAAGGGAAGAACCCCGAATATGATATGGAGAAGGGAAATGACGATGCCTGTCAGCAGAGAGAGATACAGCCGCTTGCTTCCAAAACAGCGCTTCAGCTCAAAACATAGAATGCTTTTCATGGTCACATATCCGTTTCTGTGTGCATGGCAGGAGCATTAGGCTAACGCCAGCCACTCTTCGTTCATCACATTGTCGGCGGTCTTGACTTCGGTCATCGCATTACCGCCGAGGTTTGCCCTCAGATATAAGTCACTCAACTCGATTTCCGCTCTCACATAGTAAAGGACCGTGCAAGTGCGTGTCTCCCCTGGGGCCAACATGAGCTGGAACTGGTTCTTTTCACCGAAAGCAACCGCGGGCAAGTCAGATGTGACAGCCTCGCTGCAAGTCGTTTCTGTTGCGATGGAACCGTCAACACAGCATTGAATGGACAGGTTGTTCAGATAAACCTCGGCCTCTGCGCTGCCGGAATTTGTCAGATTCACCGTAACAGTCAGATATTCATAGTTTTCGTTCTTCTCACCGAAGGTGTCTATCCCCTCCTGTAACTTATCCTGCGGAATCTGAGCCGCAGCCTCCCCCTTTTCAGCGCCCGCCACAGAGATAGTTACCTGTTGGTCACCGAAGTAATCGCACGTCAGGCTTTCGCCCCTTGCTTTCAGATTTTCGGAGGCTATCGTGTAAAATGCATAGTCTGTCAGGGTGTCGCTTGCGATGCCGTCCAGCAGAGTCGGATATTTCTGCGCCCAGGGGAAATCGGAAAGGTTTCGGCGGTTGCCCTCTACGTCGGTCACAAAAACCTGCGGCAAGGACGCAACCGTTTCATTGGAACCGTTTTGTTCATTCGTCTCCGAATTGGAGGCGTCGGTGGTCTGTTGCTGGATAGTGCTTTCTGCATCCGAACCCCCGACTGCCTGCGATGCGCTGTCTGAGGAGGTCTGGCACCCGGTGAGCAGTGCAGACATTGACAGCGAAACAAGAATCACGGCAAAGGGACGAAGCGCTTTCTTTGAAACTCTCATATTGGTTCCTCCGTTCTGGTGTGAATTGAGTCAGGGTAGTGCAACATTTATATAATAACAAACTAAATATAGCTGTAGCACGCCGCAGCCAAAGCCGTTGACCTCTTGGCGCAAGAGTTCAGTGCGATTTGTTTTCTCTAATAGCCAGTTCGTGTATTGGCTTATTGCAGTGAATCGTTGAAAGTGCAAAAAGTGATTCGATATCGCAAAGCCAATACACGAACTGGGACACTCAGAGATAAAACAAGGAATTTATAATACTACTATCTCATCATACGGAATCCGGACTCCATTGGCCCCACGCGCTAAATTCATATCCATAATTGGGCGCTGCATAGATGGCCGCATATGGATAACTCGGCGAGCCATCGTGCACCCAGTTGCGCATCCGATATACGCCTACATTAGAGATAGAATATGTATATCCATGAGAGCAATCGTGGGCAGTGGTGGAATAATTATTATCTGCTCCAACCACATGAGCGGTAAAGGCGTGTTGTACGCCTTTTACCGACATATAGACGTTGGTATCATCGGTCTTTGAGCGCCATTCCGTCCTTTGGGGCAAGCCACCGCTAAATTTGAAGGTGAAGTCAGTGTCGGCAGAATTGGATGCAAAGGCTGCCGTAGCCGCCATAAGCGCTACAATGCAGGCCACAGCAAAAGAAAGAAAAGATTTTCTTGACGTAGTCATAAGAGTTCCTCCATTTTAAAAGCAACTTGTATCGGGTTTGTTTCGGGGCGGATATATTCAGCATCTGCGCGCCGATGCTGGGAACCTTTGCTGTGCCCCCAAAATACCACAGCGTTTCACCGAAATCTACAAAACCTGCGCAAGTGACAGAAAATCGTGCGTGAACGCAAAAGCGTGTCTGCCCCCACCGGAGGCAGACACGCCGAGCAGCCAATGCTTTTAACGATAAAATTCCTGATACAGCCGCCGCAGAATATCCAGCTTTCGGTCACTGAAAGCTGCACCGTGGCTAGTAGGTGCTGCAAACTCCTGCGCCAGATCGGTCAACAGCTGCACGCGGTTCTCGCTCATCTTTTGCAGCGGAAGGGTGCGGCTCTTTTCACCGTACAGCAGATAATCCAACGAAACATGAAGCGCTTCCGCCAGTGCTGCCGCGTTTTCCAGCGTCGGCACGGCAGTATCGTTTTCATACGAGCCGATGGTCGAGGCTGATTTGCCAATTTTCTCGCCCAACTGCTTTTGCGACAAGTGTGCGTCCCTGCGCAATTTACAGATGCGCTTGCCCATATCAAACATACCAAACGGCCCTCTTCCACTACCTTATAGTGTACCGTTTGACACACCGATATATCTGTTATATAATCAGAAAAACAACAGTAATTCTGCGATTTTAGGCAAGATACTTGACAACAAGGGGGCAAAAGATTATGTTTGCAGCAGATGCCCGCAAGCACACGCCGGGCAAAAATGCCGAAAAGGAGAACTTTTCCATGCGCATACTGGTTTGCGATGATGACGCGGCCTTTGCCGGTCAGCTGGCGGAAAAGATAGAGGCCATCGTAAAGCCGCAGATGCCGCGCTCCACGGTTGATTGCGCCACAGATGCAGCGCTGCTGCGTGCTTTGCCGCTGGCAAAATACGATCTGGCTTTTTTGGATATTGATATGGGCCCGCTGAACGGCGTTGATCTGGCCCGTCGCCTGCATGAGCTGCGCCCCGATATGCTGCTGATTTTTGTGACGAACTACGTCGAATACAGCCTGCAGGGGTACGAGGTGCAGGCGTTTCGCTATCTGCTGAAAGCCGAGATGCCGCAAAAGCTGGAGCGTTATGTGCAGCAGGCCCTTACCGCATACCGCAAGACCCGCGATACGGTTCGCATATTTTGCGATGGCGAGGATGTCGAGCTGCAGCCGCAGCAGATCTTGTACGCCGAGATGTCGGCCCGCAAGGTATGCCTGCACCTGCAGGGGGCCGACCGGGCCTTGTTGTACACGACCGCTACCATGGCCGATTTGGCTGACCTACTGGAAAACCACGGCTTCGTGCGCACACACAAAAGCGTTTTGGTCAATATGGAGCACATCCGCAATCTGCAAAGCACGCGACTGTATCTGCGCGACGGAACCGAGCTGCCGGTCAGTTCGCACACAGCCAGTGCCGTGCGGAAAATCTATACGCAGTGGAGGAGCGCGAAAAAATGGGTTATTGGTTAGGGATCGTTTTCAGCTGCTTGGACGTGCTGTGCGTGGCCGTTTTTTGCGATGCGTTTCTTGAAAGAAAAACAAGAGGCTTACGCTTTGTAGTGGGGGCGCTGCTCTGCGGAGTATTGTCTTATATCGCTACGATTTTCGTTTCGCATATTTCGGAAGAATCGCCGATAACACTTTTAAAATTTGCCGCACTTATTACGGTTTACTTTGTTTTTGCATCACTGTTTTATTTAGGAAAGTTCTGGATGCGCCTACTGGTGGTTCTTTTGGCGTATGCAATTTTCACCTTGCTGGAATTTTGCGTGCTTTATTCTCTATTGGCCTTGCTTCACATCCACTATGACGAATATGTGTCGAATATGGTGCTCTATTTCACAGGGGTGACGATAACATACAGCCTTAAATTTTTGCTTTTTTCCGCAATCAAAAGGATTCACAGGCCCGTGGTGGCAAGTTCCGGCAACATCAAATGGGCTCCTTTGACAATCGGATTCCCGCTTATTTCTCTGGTTGGTATAACAATTTACTATTACTTATCTATGAGCGGCAAAATGACTGCCACATTTGTGCTTTTTGCAAGTGGAGTTCTGCTGGCAACTAATGTCGTGATTCTGATTTTAATAGATTTGACAGAAAAAAACAACCTCGCGCAGGAGCAGCAAAAAACGCTTAACGAGCAGCTGCGCTCCCAGCGTGCCAACATTGATGCCTTGAGCAGCGCCTACGCCACACAGCGCAAAATGACGCACGATTTTCGGCATCACATCGCGGCCCTTTCCGGGATGCTGCAGGGAGGCGAGACACAACAAGCACAGGACTATCTTGCCGCTTTGCAGGAGCAGCAGACTGAGCGTGCCCTGATGGTCAACACCCACAACTCGGCCATCGACGCCGTGCTGAACCAAAAGGGCTATGCCGCTCAGAAGCAGCATATCGATATTCAGTTTGAAGTCAACGACCTGTCGCCCCTGCAGATCGAACTGATCGACTGCACGGTCGTGCTTGGCAACCTGCTGGACAACGCCATCGAAGCCTGCCTAAAGCTGGAGGAAGCAAAGCGCCGCATTGAGGTCAGCGTTTTACGGGACGAAGCCTACGCGGATAGCGATGCCAAGCTGTATGTCTCGATTATCAACACCAGTCTGCCGGTCCACATCGAGAAAGATTGCATCGCCACAACCAAGCCGGAGCCGCACCTGCACGGCTTTGGCCTGCCCTGCGCCAAGGAACTGCTGCGCCGCAACAATGCCTTTTACACGATGGATTATCATGACGGTGCGTTCCAATTCTGCTTTGAATGGCCCGATGTGACCCGCAATTCTTGCGTTCACGCATAAGTTTCTGTCACTTGCGCAGGATTCTTTGTACTTTAGCCTGGTTTGCGGTAGGATAAGGGCGAAAGATGACAAGGAGATGCCGATGGAACAGATTGCAAATGAGCTGACGCAATACTTTCTGGCGCACGGTCTTATCAAAGAGGACGACGCCGAGGTGTGCCAATACGCGCTGTACCGACATATTTCCCGCGCCGTGGGCCTGATTGCTCTGACCCTGCTTGGTGGACTGATTACGGATTTCGGTTCGGCCTTTTGCTTTACCGTTTCGTTTCTTTTCCTCCGTGAGCGCACCGGCGGCTACCATGCCAAAACAGAATGGCAGTGCGCATTATACTCTGCCGCCATGATTTTTGCAACGATGTTCGCTTTGCCGATTTTTGCGGAGGAGCCCAACAATTATTGGGCAATTATGATTGCCTCCTCTGCCCTGATATGGGTTTCGTCACCTGCCGATAATAAGCAGATACACCTTTCCCGTGCGGAAAGCAAGGCGATGGCAAAGCGCGCACGTTTGCGGCTATTGCTTCTGGACGCTGTTTCGCTTGCCCTGTTGGGCGTCCATGGCCACCTTTTCGCCAGCTCCATTGCGTTGGCGGAACTTTCGGTCGCGGTTTCCCTTATGATGGCCACAGCCGGTTTTGGCATACAATAAATCTTTATAAATCAGGAGGAATCCACTCATGAAAGAAACCATGCAGCAACATTTGCACACCGTTGGGCAAAAAGCCATTCAGAACGTGATTCGCCACGAATACGGCGATTGGCCGCCCAAGAGTGGGGGCCTTTATTACCAACCCCACCGCCCGGAGAAAAAGCCCGCGGCGGCCCAGCCCCAGACCCCCAGCAAGTGACCCCATCTTAGCAGCTGCGCCATCGCCTCCACGTTTCCGAGCATAAAATGAGCCTTGACCTTGGCAAAAGCGGCAGCTATATGCGCAGTATTTCAATCGGCAAGGCATTGCCCTCAATGCACGAATTTCTGCGCATCTGTGAATACCTCGGCGTAACCCCGCAGGAATTCTTTACCGGTGCCGGGGATGAAACCGACCGTATCAACATTTTTAACCGACTGCAAGACCTCGATGATGGTGACATACAGAAATTGCAGACATTCCTTGGTTGGATGGAAGAAAAGTAAATCCGCTTTCTGCCCGACAAGTTTTTGC
>PPYE01233699.1_pt1 | contig 12823 bp, 10 predicted proteins | sample 1559881 | NCBI WGS metagenome assembly PPYE01 (sample SAMN08240022, study PRJNA423297) | Human gut metagenome, whole genome shotgun sequencing project.
TTCGTCCCCAATAATAGAGAGTCTTACATTGGTGTCGTAAATCTTTGGAATAGTGTTTATAATGGCTCCAAGCCTGGCGGATCAGCGAATCATCCGTTACCTTAATATGGTTTTTATCTAATGCTTCCGAATAAAGCAAGGCATATCTGGCCTGTTCGGCCTGACTGCCTTCCCGCCTGAGCTGCTTTAATATTGTCAAGGCACTGTCCGGCTTATTTTGTAACAGAGCTTCCGCCTCGTCAAGCCGGGAAATATGTTCTCTATTATAACATCCTGTAAAAAAGAGAATAGCTGATAGTCCAAGTATAATTCTGCATTTCATGCTGTGAATGTAGTAAAAATCTCTCAGATTTGAAATAAGGAGTAGTGCCTTTTTTTAATGATGACTGCATTGTCACATTATTTTTTATCGTTGTGATTCTTCCTGTTTCTCCATAACGTATATTATTGGGGAATTTGTTCGCGTGCAAAATAGAAATTAGCAGGTAAACGTTGAAGAACTTCTTCCTTTGATACGGAAAAATCAGAGTGGGCGTTGAATCGTTTTAGGACTAAGATTCCCACTTTTCGTGTACTTGTCTTGTCAGGGAAAGGAGCTACTGTATCAATGGCCGGAATAGTGGGCTGATATATCAATACTTTTTGCTTTATGACGATTTGATATCCCCAGCCATTTTCTGATTGAAATATTTCTAATTCAGCTTTTGGTTCTTCTTCATCTTCAATTATTAAAATTGAGTGATGAAGAAGAATGATGATTAGCAATGACAACAGACTAATCCAAAGCGTGCTAGTTACGGTTTTCATATGCATCATTGTCGTCATATTCATAGGGATGCAGTTCCCAAATATCATCAAAGCGGTATGTGTTGCTTTTGCCTGTTACAATAAATCCTTTGTCATTATTGGAGAAGGAAGCAGTTGCTGTGCGGGGAGCGCCTTTGAACTTGGCAACCTCTTCCCATAAATCAGTAGCAGGAGAGTATTTCCATGTATTGCTGCGTAAGTCAGGAGCTCCACCGCAGGTCAGATAAGCCTGTCCGTCAATAACAAAAGCGACTCCATAAATTCGTGTTATACTGTTATATTTATTATCGTATGTCGCATCGGATGTATCTGAAATATCGCGGAGTTGAATCCAGCGTTTTTGAGAAGGATCATATTTCCAGAAATCTTTCACATATTCACCATTATTGTATCCGGCGCAAACATAAGCAATATTATCTATCACAAAGCTGGCGGCTCCCCGACGCTTGCTGCCTCCCAGGCTCACAATTTGTTCCCATGTGTCAGTTAGCGGGGTATAGCTGTAGAAGTCTTTCAGGTAGTTCCCGTCATATCCGCTGCCCAGGTATCCTTTGTCTGACAGTCCGAATGCTGTAGCATCATTGCGGGCGCTTCCCGGATAATCAGTTTTCGAACTCCATACATTTGTTTCCGGATTATACTCCCAAAAATCCTTGAAATAGTTTTTTCCGTCATAACCTGTACCGAAATATCCTTTAGTATCTATAGAGAAAGCTGTGGCTGAGCTGCGGGGAGTTCCTGGAAAAGAAGCTTTTTGTGTCCAGAAATCAAGTTCCATATCGTATTCCCAAAGGTCATTAAGATGTTTTCTGCCGTCATATCCACCGGTTAGATATCCCTTATTGCCAATAGTGAAAGAGGTTGCTTCCCCGCGTGCCAAACCGTCAAAGTCGGACACGCGATACCATTTACCCATTAAATCTTCGTCTTCCTCGTCGTTGCTACAAGAAATAGTGATAACAGAAAAGATTGTTATCAAGAGTACTAATAAATTTTGATGTTTCATCCTGTATATTCATATTATATTTATGGGTGCAAAAGAACAAGGCTTTCATGTGACTGACAAATTGAATCGGTGAGACTGCTGATTTTCACCGTAAACAGAGTATACAGGCAGGTGAATTGACTGGCAATATTTAAAAACAGGTTTTGCCTTTATGAATGATATATTCCCGGGGAGATATGAGTGAATTGACGGGTTAAAATTGTATGGTTGAATAGTAATTCTCTCTTTTGCCCTTAAAAAAGTACTATGCATAAATTGTTGATTGTTATTGGCTTTTGTTTAGTCACATTTTTAGGAGTGATATCGTGCTATGATGAGCACAATACTTTTGGGGACAGGTTGGTTGATTCAGATTTACGTAATATAAGGATGGACACAAGTTCAATTATCACAACTGCTGTTTTGATAGACTCTTTAGAAACCTCCGGAAAACAAGTTGTCTTGGCGGGCAGATACTTGCATCCGGTATGGGGGAAGGTCTCAGCTGCCAGTTATATTCCTTATTTGCGTCCGGAATATTCGACGGAAGCAGATGTAACGGTGTTGTTTGATTCATTGATGCTGATACTTTCGAGTAATAGTAGTTTTGTGGGAGATACTACTTTGTTGCAACAATATTCGATTCATTTGCTTTCTGAAAAAATAATGTTGAATGATAATGGTTATTTGTACAATAATTCTTCATTTGTTTATGAGTCCGAACCCTTGGCAGTTTACTCTTTTATGCCCAGGCCTAATGTTGCTGAAAAAATGGAAATTCGTTTGCCGGATAAGCTGGGGCAAGACTTGCTTACTCGTTTCCACAATCATGATGAATCGGTTGCTGTCAATCATTTTGAGGATTATTTTAAAGGAATTGTAATAGTCTCCGATGTACAGAGTTATTCATTATTGAGCTTTCAGGTATCAGATTCATTGTCGGCCTTAGTGTTGCATTATCATATTGAAGGAGGTTATGAGAATCATCAGCAATTGGTCTTTTCGCCAAATACTGCCACACAATTTAATCAACTGACACATGATCGGCGTGATACTCCTATGGAACCTTATCCGTTGAAAAAAGTAGAAATACCTTCAGCGGATTTGGGAAATCGGGGACTGTTGTTTGCCGGCATCGGGTGGTATACCCGTCTTGAGTTTCCTTATCTGAACAATATAATGGAGCAGGGAGAGTATGTGCATATTGAGAAAGCAGGATTGAAGATATATCCTGAATATGGAACTTATTCGGATTTTAACGCATTACCGGATAGTATCTTTTTGTACATAGCAGATGAAAATAATGTAGTGACTGATGCTGTGAAGGACTATTTAGGAAAGCAGGTGCAGGGAGGAAAGTTGGTAAAGGATGATTTATTCCTCGGAAATACATATTATTATTTTGATGTGACTCAATTTATGAAAGAAGAGTTGGGAGCTTCCGGAAAATACAAACATAATCTTCAGTTGGTATTCAATAGTGATGATTATACCAAGACATTGAAGAATCTGACTTTCAGTGCCCCCAATGGACAAAATCCTATTATTTTACAACTAAATTACAAGATATATGAAAGCTATTAACTGCATAACTTTTTTTTTGTTGATTACATTAAAAGCACAGACACAGAACGTAATGACTTCATCGCCTTACTCCATGTTCGGTATAGGTGAACTGGAATCCGGACTTTACGGCCAAAATGCAGCTATGGGTGGTGTTTCTTATGGGATGCGAAATTCTACGCTGATAAATATCGAAAATCCGGCAGGATTGACAGCATTAGACAGTAAACGGTTATTGACAGAGCTCTCTATATTCGCAAAAAATGAATCATATACTTCCGGAAGCAGTTCTAATCAGGCTTTTACTGGAAGTTTCTCTGCTTTAATGCTGGGAGGGCGGGTTATTCCACGATGGTATATGGCAGTGAGTCTGACTCCCTATAGCTCAGTTGGTTATTATTTTCACTCTTCTCAGCCAATAGAAGGAGCCCCTCATGAAAATTATGCTGCTGCATTTACGGGAAGTGGTGGAATATCAAAGGTAAGTTGGTCTAATGCTTATCTTTTATCTCGGCATTGGTCGTTGGGAGCGAATATCAGTTATCTGTTTGGCAACATTGTATTGTCTGAACTGCAAAGTGATCTGGTCGTTGAAAAAAGGATGCATGCGCGATCGCTTTATGCCAATTTGGGGATTCAGTATCATCGTGCATTGACTCATGATTTGTCTTATACATGGGGAGTTGTTTATGGTTATCGGCAGAAACTGAATATAACTAATCGGAAGTATATAGTAAATGACAAGACACAAGATAAAAAGAAGCAAAAAAGTCAGAAACAGAGTTTGCCTCAATATTTTGGAATAGGAGGGGCTGTACAGTATAAGAAATGGACGTATGCGATGGACTATGCTTTTCAGCAATATAGTTCTTTGACATCCGTAGATAGCCGGATCAAATTTCGGGATGTAAACGAATGTCGTATCGGAATTTGTTATTTTCCGAACGGTTACCCTTCAGACAGTTTTTGGAAACGAGTAGCTTATAAAACCGGAGTCAATATTTCTAATTCGTATATGGAAATTAATGGGAATCCGGGATTTTCTTTACGATTGAATGCAGGATTGAGTTTACCTGTATTTAGAGGAAGAATTGATGCTGCAGTTTTTTATGACCGGACACAACTGAGAAAAGGAGCATTAAATCGGGATGTTGTAGGTATTACAGTTTCTTTTGCGTTGAACGAGATATTCTATAAGGGAAAACTTAAATGAACGAAATAGGACTTATTTGTAATATGCGATGCAATATAGCGCCCGAAATTTCATTTACTCATAAGAATAGGGCGGTTTACCGCCTGTTTTGTCCGTTTCGCCGGCTTGTTTAAGATAAAGTGGGCGGATTGATTATTTTTGTGGGGTTAAAAAACAAACAAGGTTATGCTGCGATCGACAAAAAATGAATTTCTTATTGGGTTCATCATATCGGTGATTCTTTCTCTTTTTGCCAATTTTACATTGTTGATACGTCGTTATAATCTGATGATGGACTCAAAAGTGGCCGGCTTTTCTTTTGAATGGGAAAAATATGAACTATGGTTCTCTGTTTTCTGGTTTTTCGTTTTTTCTTTCGCATTATTTCTTCTTTATAGGTGGATGTACAGGTGGGGGAATAAAATATTCAGGCGTGAAGAAATAAAGGTGATAGGCTTTACAATGGGAATTGTTTTAGTTGTTGCTTTGGGGTTAATCAGGCTATATCCTGTCTTAAATAAATTAGTTATAGGGAAAATATATAATAATGTATCCGGTTCTCATCCTTATGCGGAACGTTCGGTTTTAATAACAAAGGCTACCGCAAAGACGCTGGATGTACCTCCCGATTCTGTAGTGTATCATGATAAGGTTCGGGTAGGGGTCAATGCTGTATTTTCCACAGATTCTTATCCCAGTCCATTATTGATAGAGCATATCTTTGTTTTGTTGACTATTATGTTAACTATGCTTTTACTTCATCTTTTAGATAAAAAGCAAGAGATGAAACTAGAATATGAAAAGATAAAAATAGAGAAACTACAAAATTCATATAATGCTTTGATGGGACAAATCAATCCGCATTTTTTCTTTAATTCATTGAACGGACTAAATTCGCTGATTCGTATAGGAGAGCGGGAAAGGACACTTGAATATCTGGATGGTTTATCCAATGTTTTCAGGTACATTTTGCAAAGTAATCATAAGACGTTGGTGCCTCTTGATGAAGAACTACAATTTATCAAGGCATATACTTATTTACTTGGTGTGCGGTATGAGAATAAATTGTTTTTCTCTATTCAGGTTGACGAAATCTGTCTGCAGATGCGCCTTCCTATTCTCAGTCTGCTTCCACTGATTGAAAATGCAGTTAAGCATAATATTATCAGTATGCAACATCCTTTGCGCATTGAAATTTATACTACGTCAGAAAATTTACTTGTGGTCTCTAATCATATTCAACCCAAAATGGAAGAGCGCGTTTGCAATGGGATAGGTCTTAAGAATCTCCAGGGGCGCTATGAGATGTTGGTCGGCAGGAATATACAGATAGACGATTCTAATGGAGTTTTTACAGTCTCCCTACCTTTATTAAATGTATTGAAATAAATTATGAAAGCGATAATTATTGAAGACGAGACGGCAGCTTTGAGTAGTCTGAAGGCTGTTTTACAGCAAAATTCGGTGGTTGAAATAGAAGTGATTGCGGAATTGGAAAGTATTGAAGATAGTGTGGAGTGGTTTCAATGCTCGTTACAGCCGGATCTTATTTTTATGGATATTCATCTGGCGGATGGATTGGCGTTTAAGATCTTCGAACAGGTAGATATTGTGGCTCCGGTGGTGTTTACCACTGCTTATGACGAATATGCTTTAGAAGCTTTCCGGGTCAGTAGCATTGATTATCTGTTGAAACCTGTGACCCTCAGTTCGCTGGAACATGCTTTGAATAAGTTTTTTCTTTTCAATCCTGCAGAACGGGAGGAGCATATTCAGAGAACTAATTCTGTCATTAAAAATCGTGGTGAAGTGAGAAAGCTACTGATTATGCTTGCTGATAAGTTTTATCCGCTTTCGATAGATGATATTTATTATTTCTATACTGCTCGGGAGAAAGTTACCGCCTATACCTTTGATGGGAAAAAGCACCCTGTAGACCGTACGCTGGATACTCTTGGTGAACAATTAGACCAGCGCTTTTTCTTTCGTGCTAATCGTCAATTTATTATATCCCGTAAATCCATCAGAGATGTAAATCTTTGGTTGGGTAACCGGCTTTCTGTCAACTTACTTTTGCCAGTTCCGGAGCGTATCATCATTAGTAAGGTGAAGACTCCGATATTTAAGAAGTGGCTTATGCAGGAAGATTACTGAAACTGTTCACCTTAAACTGCTGTCCTGTTCACCTGCGAAGAATTCCCGTTGGTCGGTGTTTAACTTTAGTCTATGAATGTTTTCCTTTAATTTGTATCTGGAAACCAGAACAATTAAAACAAGATGTTATGCTGAAATGTATCACTTTTGACGGGGATGTTACTACACTCAATGATTTGATGGAATATCTGGAACAGATAAACCGGATCTTGGCTGAAGTCAGTGCACAGCTAAGCAACAAACAAGTTGCACAACCTGTTTTTCTCCGTGAGGGAACTCGGATTGTGCGTCTTAATCAGGAAGATATTTTATATTTGGAAGGATACGGCGGAGATTATATTAAGGTACATCGGACAGAAGGAAAGCCTATACTTTCGCAAGTGAGTCTGAAACGTTTTGAGGAATGTCTTGGGGGAAATTTTTGTCGTGTGCACCGTTCCTATATTATTTCATTATCTCATATTAATTATATCGAGCGGAAAAGGATTCGTATCGGAGGTGCTCTGATTCCAATCAGTGATTCTTATTTACCCTTGTTAATGAGCAAGTTGTGTCTACAAATATAGGCTATAGCATAGATTCTAAATATTTTCAATGTATCACATTCAAAAAACATTCTTATGATTTACAAAATGAAATTATTAAAAACTGGAGTGAAGAATTTATTTTTTTTGCTGTTTCCAGTTGTTGCTTTATTGGTGGTTGCTTACACTCCTGTTCAGGCACAGGACTGTGCAGACAAGGCAGGTGTTCATACTTTCATGACATCGGGTATGATAAATGATACGGTTATCATTTCTCAAATAAAATCGGATTCTTTAGCTGCTGCTGTTTCTTATTCTTCAGAAAGTATACCAACTATATTTACTTTTCTAGGGAAAAACATTAATTATTTGCCAAAAGCAATTGAGAATAAGAGTCAGGGGGATATAATAGTGGATTTTACTTTGACAAAAAATGGAAAAGTAACAAATAGCAGGATTCTCAAAGGGATTTGTCCTGATTTAGATGAAGAGGTACTCCGAGCTATTAATGAATTGCCTGAATTGAAGTCTGTAAAGGAAGATGCAGATTATAGAGTAACAGTAAACTTTGCTTTACCGGATGGAATGATGGTATCTAAGCCCCAAGTATCTGTTACCGGAGTAGAAACAAGTCATTCGAAATTTACTATGAGAAGAATGGCTGGAGCAAAGTATGGCTCTATGGTTGTTTATGGGGCACCCAATATGGAAGGCGACTCTGTAGTTATAAAAACAACATCGATAACAACCCGTAATTCGGATAATGTTATTGATTACAATATCAGATAAGTTAAATCGAGGAAATTCATATTTATATTTTCTGGTGAGCAATGCCCTATAATATTGGAGAAATAAACATATTTAGTATATCATGATATATTTAGAGTGGTTTATTTCTCCAGCATTATAGTAGTATACTTTTGTTATGTGAATTGAATGATAGCTTACTTTATAACATTCTGTAAAAAAGAGAATTGCTAATAGTATGAGTATAATTTTGTATTCATGCTGTGAATGTAGTAAAAATCTCTCGGATTTAAGATAAGGAGTAGTGCCAAAAAATATTTGGTTGTTCAGAATTTCCGAACAACCAAATGGATGCTTTTTATTTTTTGTCATAAAATTCAATAATATCGGCTAACTCTTTTGAGAAATTATAGATATCATTTAAGGTGCTAATTTCGTGTTTAGTTTCTTTTTTGTTTTCGTCAAATGTAGCAATATATTTCTTAGTTAAACTGTTGAAATACATACGACAAATAGGTTTACGATTATTGTCATCTAAAAGAATGGCAAAGTATGTTTGTGCATCTCGATATACAACTCTAGATATATCGACTACAGGGCGTAATATTGATTTTACAATTAAATAGCTTTCAATTTCTTCTTCGGTAGTAACGATTTTGTTGTCGTCATTTATGCTGGCGATGTTTTCTTCTTCTTGTTCTTCTGCAGCTTTCTGCTCTTCTACAGTTTCTGTCTTTAATGCAGATTTCAATCTTTCTGAGATTAAATCATTGATATAAGTACCAATTGATTTTTTGGTAAGCTTTGTGAACTGTTCTAATAGTTTTGCAGTAATAACTCCGTCATATACCTGTTTCGCAAAGAATTTCACAAACTCGGGAGATGGTGTGGCAAATTCTTGAGCTATAATGTTTTTTAGTTCGCCTGTATATTTTAATTCGCTGGCTGAACTTAGAACATTTTCAATGTCAAAGTAAGATTTATGAAATTTCTTTAGTTCTTCAACTTGTGTGTCTTTTAAATCTGTAATATCAACTTCAAGAAATGGCTTTTCATCCATTTTATTCGGTTCTATTAAATCCGTATAGAAGCGATAGATTATGCCATTAGTTAAGAGACCGAATTTAGCTTTGGATACGTTGAAATATCTTATAAGCTGATTGTCATGAAGATTTAAGTCTTGAGCCCAATGTTTACACTCAATGAGGAGTATGGGTTCTCCCTCTTTCATAATTGCATAATCGATTTTTTCTCCTTTTTTCATAGCAATGTCACATGTCATTTCCGGTACTACTTCAAGTGGGTTGAAAACATCGTAACCAAGTGCATTGATGAAAGGCATAATGAACGCATTTTTAGTTGCTTCTTCAGTGAGAATATTATCCTTGAGTTTGAGTACTCTGTCAGATAACTGTTTGATACTGTCTTTGAAATCCATAGTATTATTTTTTTGTTTTGTATATATCTACAAATTTATACTTTCTCGTTTGAAAAGCAAAATAATAGACATTTTATTTTGATATTAAATGTGATTATCTAAATCTATGTAATATTCATCATCTTTATTTTATATTTCAGTGCAGGTGTAAAATATCCATAAGCTTTTTTTCGACTATTTTTCTTTCATTACTTCCTGTCGTTGATAATCTTACTAGTGGAATTTTATACCGTTCGAGAATATGGTTTTTCATTTCGTCTCGTTCCGCTTGTGTAGTCCCGGGTTTATGGTATCTATAACCGTCTGTTTCAATAGCGAGGACTGGAAATTTGCCAACTCCGTTGCAAATGAAGAAGTCAATATGAGTATTTATGTTTTTTACGAATTTGCGTTCTTCCTCATTAAGAAGAGAAAGATCGCATATTAAATGTCGAAGTGGAAGATGACAAATAACACTGAGATGTTTCATATATACATTATTCTTTAAGATGTCTGTAATTAGAGTATAAGTTAGATTTTCTGATTTATACTTAGATATTTTAGGATGCTTCTTTAAATAGTCAATACAAATCTTAGTGTACGGTTTATATAAGTAATCAAAAATAGAATGGATTTTGCTATTTGTAATAGAACAGTTATTGTACTCTATATATGCTATTAAATCACTTATGTTGCAATTGTCGGGTTGCTTATTACCGGAGACAACAAGGCAAAATTTTTGTTTAGCACGTGAAACTGCAACATTAAGCAAATTAGGATCATCAGTAAATTCTGTTATTATATCATCGACAGTAGTCATAATAATAGCATCTTTTTCTCTCCCTTGGAATTTGTGGACTGTTGCAATATCTATACAATCTCTAAGATTGTGTTGAATTGCTTCTACTTGTTTGTTGTATGGTGCTATAATACCTACTTCTGTATCTTGATAAGGTAAGATTGGCAAAACTTCTTCTTTTATAACATCTATTTCACGTTGATTTATGTGGTCACGAGAGTGATTCCCTACAACAGTTTTAATAGCACATATAACATCATTTTCACCATTATCATGAGTCATAATCAGGAGATTTCCTCCATAAAATTTAAGATTGCAAAAGTTTATGATTTTCGGATGGCAGCGATAATGTTCTCGCAAAAGAGTTTGTGGAATATTGGGAATGACTTTGCAAATTGATTGTAGGAAGCTGTTGTTTGCACAATCATATCCTTCTGCAATATGGAAATTCAGCATAATTGCATTTAGCTTATCTTTATCCTCTTTTGTTACAATGTTGGGAAGTTGCATAGAGTCCCCAACGATAATGACATTTTGTGCGCATGATATTGCTAATGCTCCGGTTTCAACTGAAACCTGGGAAGCTTCATCCATAATCAAATAATCGTATATAGTATCTCTGTGCAAACTCGTTAATGATGAAAAAGTTGTACTCAATACAACAGGATATTCTTCTTGAACCTTTTGCCAGTTATCTTTAAGATCATCTGATGTGAATATAGGTTTAGTACGATTACTTCCGTATCTACGGAATAGAGAATTCTTTAGATATTGCATAGATTTATCACATATTTGTTTAGTGAGCTCTGCTGAGTTCTTTGTACTGAGATATTTCTCTATGTTTCTGATCTCGGATTGTAATTCTGCATGTCTTGTTTTATAAAATAATAATTGCAATTCAGATATAGTTGTAGCTATATCTTGACTATCTATCTTTTTATTGGGAATATTACATATTATCCTACTTTTAAGTCTGAAAATAAGCCATCTTAATTTCTTTAATAAGTTGGCTATTAACTTAAATCTCGATGAGGAGTGTACCTCTTCGATATGTTGGCATTCATGCCACAATCGTATAAGCTGTGATGAATTAATGAATCGTCTTAGCTTAATAGTGGGTGAATCATATCCGAATTCTTGCTTATAATGTGCCCACTCTAGTTCCAGAGATTTTATTTCCTGTCTTGCTATAGCAAGTTGTTCTTGCTTTGAGAAGATATTACTAAGTTCTTCTGTTTGTCGCGACAGATTATCAAAAAAATCAGGCTTTTCTAAATCAGGATGATACCATGATGTGATATTATTGGGATATTGCTTTTCTGTTTCTTGAGACTTGATAAATTTTTTCTTATTATCTGAGTTACCAAGTGGGGCTACAATAAATGCTATGTCGTATTTAGATAGCTTCTCAAAAACATTGATTATTGCAGAATTATTGTTTGATACAACTTGAACTGTTTTACCTTGTTCTAGAATATTAGCAATGATGTTTAATATCGTTTGAGTTTTTCCTGTTCCCGGAGGCCCTTGAATGACACTGATTTTGTTTTCAAAAGCGGTTTGAACAGCTTTTTGCTGACTTGCATTACATCCGAAAGGGAAAATTAAGGTTTTAGGTGAATAATAGTGTGGCTTGAAATTTTGAGGGTTTAAGTAAGTGGCTATAGCCATATTTTCAGCAATAAAATCAATATTGTTATACTGCTTAGCCAATAATTTAGTTCCATCATCAGCAGTAATTGCATTTACTGTGGCGACTTGTTTTAGATACTCAAAAACATTTCTTGAAACTTTATTCTCTAAACAAGATCTAATGATTTGTAGATTGTTCTCATTGTAGTCATATTCTTTGCCATTACTAAAGCGAATATGCCAATATTTGTGTGTTTGACTACTGAATACTGATATACTATCAATATTTGATAGTTTACGCCCCTTATGTGTAACTTGATATATTCTAGGATCCAATTGAATAGGATGCTTTAACCAAAGGACTCTATGCACATCATAGGAAGAAACTTTTGGATTGCCTTGAAATATTATATCATATTTCTTTTGGGTACTATTGTATTGACAACTTTCTATTTGGGGTGTCTGGATTTGGTTATCAATTAATATGAGGTTCTCGGTAGTGTTTATCATCTTAGCTATATTGTTTGTGGATAAATATGATATTTCAATGACTTTGTGTCCTATTTCTGACAAATCTACAAAAAAAGTTTTTGATATTCATATGCTTTCTAAGAAAAGTGTTTTATAAGTGTAATAATCATTTTTTTTCGTCATCTATCTCTACCTCTGAAACGCTCTTATCAAACTTTCCTCTTCCACTGATTCTGTCATGTTGTACTTTTCCACGAATTCATGCATTGCCTTTTTATACATATAGTGTTCTCAAAGACTTTCGTACATTATTATGAAAGACATTGTTAAGTGGATGTTTGGTAAATATTGCCGGCCTGGGTTATTTCTATCTGACAGTCCAAGGTAAGGGGACAGAGAAAGTGGAAGACTTTACCGTGGCGGATATTTCCGGATTACGGGTGTGTTTTCGGACAAATAACCACCATCTTGATGGGGAATTATTCGATGAACCGATTGGGTATCCCGCTATAGGTCAATGTGATTTTATGCA
>PPYE01716385.1_pt1 | contig 12819 bp, 8 predicted proteins | sample 1559881 | NCBI WGS metagenome assembly PPYE01 (sample SAMN08240022, study PRJNA423297) | Human gut metagenome, whole genome shotgun sequencing project.
TCGAAAAGCTTGATAGCTTGTTGTTTGGTCATTATTTTATGTATAAAAGGTCTCTGTTTATTCATTAGCAAATGTCTTTATTGACACACAAAGGTAACCTTTTTCGAGGGGATATACTTATGAACTATTAATTTTATTTCATCCGGGTATAAAACCCTATAAAATAGCGTTCTATGCAACATATCTTACAGCATTTGAAACATTTTTTTCAGTCGGTTGACTTAAATCAACCGTAATTTGCATCATCGAAAAGAGAAAATTCGTACTTTTAAATTAATAACATTAAACTAATGCCTGGTATCATGAAGAACAAAAAACTTCTTTGCAGCGTTTGTTTCCTGTTTGCTTTCATGTCAGTCCTTTGGGGGCAAAACATAACAGTGAAAGGAAACGTTACTTCTAAAACGGACGGACAGCCGGTCATCGGCGCCTCTGTTGTTGAAGCTACAGCTACTGCTAATGGAACTATTACTGATTTAGATGGTAATTTCACCCTTTCGGTTCCAGCTAACTCTACTTTAAAGATTACGTATATTGGTTATAAACCGGTGACCGTAAAATCGGCTACTATCGTTAATGTATTATTGGAGGAAGACACTCAAATGGTAGATGAAGTGGTCGTTACAGGTTATACCACTCAACGTAAAGCCGACCTGACTCAGCATCCATCTACGGTTCGCGTGCTGCAAATGGCGTTATCGTCATTACTACCAAACAAGGAAAGAAAGGCCAGATTAAAATCAACTTTGATGCTTCGGTTTCAGCTTCCATGTATCAAAGTAAGATGGACGTGTTGAATACGGAACAGTACGGACGTGCCATGTGGCAAGCCTATGTGAACGATGGTGAGAACCCGAACGGCAATGCCTTGGGATATAACTACAATTGGGGTTACGATGCCAATGGAAATCCTGTACTATACGGTATGAGTCTTTCCAAATACCTGGACTCAAAGAATACAATGCCTGTGGCAGATACCGACTGGTTTGATGAAATTACCCGTACAGGTGTCATCCAGCAATACAATCTTTCTGTCAGCAACGGTTCGGAGAAAGGTTCTTCTTTCTTCTCTCTGGGATATTACAAAAACCTGGGTGTAATCAAAGATACGGACTTCGACCGTTTCTCCGCCCGCATGAACAGCGATTATAAATTAATAGATGATATCTTGACTATCGGCCAGCATTTCACCTTAAACCGTACTTCGGAAGTACAAGCTCCCGGCGGAATTATCGAAACTGCTTTGGACATTCCTTCCGCTATCCCCGTTTATGCTTCGGATGGTTCATGGGGAGGACCGGTAGGCGGATGGCCGGACCGTCGTAATCCTCGCGCCGTACTCGAATACAACAAAGACAACCGATACACTTACTGGCGTATGTTCGGTGATGCTTATGTGAATCTAAGCCTCTTCAAAGGATTCAATGTTCGTTCTACTTTTGGTCTGGACTACGCAAACAAGCAAGCCCGTTACTTCACCTATCCTTATCAGGAAGGAACACAGACCAACAACGGCAAGAGTGCAGTGGAAGCCAAACAGGAACACTGGACCAAATGGATGTGGAATGCCATTGCCACTTACCAGTTGGAAATAGGCAAACATCGTGGAGACGTTATGGCAGGTATGGAGCTGAACCGGGAAGACGACAGTCATTTCTCCGGCTATAAAGAAGATTTCTCTATCCTTACTCCCGACTATATGTGGCCCGATGCAGGTAGCGGCACAGCACAGGCTTACGGTGCCGGTGAGGGTTACTCGCTTGTCTCTTTCTTCGGTAAAATGAACTATTCTTATGCAGACAAATATCTGCTTTCATTGACGCTCCGTCGTGACGGTTCTTCCCGCTTCGGTAAAAACCATCGTTATGCCACTTTCCCTTCCGTTTCTTTGGGATGGCGCATCACACAGGAGAGCTTTATGAAGGAACTGACTTGGTTGGACGATCTGAAACTGCGTGCTTCATGGGGACAGACCGGTAATCAGGAAATCTCCAACCTTGCCCGTTACACTATCTACGCTCCTAATTATGGAACAACAGATTCATTTGGCGGTCAAAGCTACGGTACGGCATACGATATTACAGGTTCTAACGGAGGTGGTACTCTGCCTTCCGGATTCAAACGTAACCAGATTGGTAATGACAATATCAAGTGGGAGACAACCACACAGACGAACGTCGGCATCGACTTCAGCCTGTTCAAGCAATCCTTGTACGGTTCATTGGAATACTATTACAAGAAAACCACCGATATCCTGACTGAAATGGCAGGTGTGGGAGTATTGGGAGAAGGTGGCAATCGTTGGATTAATTCGGGCGCAATGAAAAACCAGGGTTTTGAATTCAACTTGGGCTACCGCAACAAGACTGCCTTCGGACTGACTTACGACCTGAACGGAAACATCTCCACTTACCGGAATGAAATTCTTGAACTGCCGGAGACAGTGGCTGCCAATGGAAAGTTTGGTGGTAATGGAGTAAAAAGTGTAGTCGGTCATACATACAACTCACAAGTGGGCTACATTGCCGACGGTATCTTCAAATCACAAGAAGAAGTGGACAATCACGCTACGCAGGAAGGTGCAGCCGTAGGCCGTATCCGCTACCGCGACATCGACCATAACGGTGTGATTGATGAAAAAGACCAGGAATGGATTTACGATCCGACTCCTGCTTTCAGCTACGGATTAAATATCTACCTGGAATATAAGAACTTCGATCTGACTATGTTCTGGCAAGGCGTTCAGGGAGTAGATATCATCAGTGACGTGAAGAAGAAAAGTGACTTCTGGAGTGCATCCAACGTCGGCTTCCTGAACAAAGGAACCCGCCTGCTCAATGCCTGGTCGCCTACTAATCCGAACTCTACTATTCCGGCATTGACTCGCAGCGATACAAACAATGAACAGCGTGTCTCCACTTACTTTGTTGAAAACGGTTCTTTCCTGAAACTGCGTAATATCCAATTAGGCTATACAGTTCCGGCAGTAATCTCCAAGAAGTTGAGAATGGAACGTTTACGTTTCTATTGCAGCGCACAAAATCTGCTGACGATCAAGAGTAAAGACTTTACAGGAGAAGACCCCGAAAACCCGAACTTCTCTTATCCGATCCCTGTGAATATCACCTTCGGACTTAACATCGGATTTTAATTCACTTCATTTATAAAACGAACTATCATGAAAAAGATACTATACATAGCAACCATCGGATTAACCTTGCTGACAAGCAGTTGCAACGATTTTCTGGATCGTCAGGTTCCGCAGGGTATTGTGACCGGCGATCAGATCGCTTCTCCCGAATACGTGGACAACCTCGTGATTTCAGCCTACGCCATTTGGGCAACAGGTGACGACATCAACTCTTCCTTCTCGCTTTGGAATTATGACGTACGTTCCGACGATTGTTATAAAGGCGGTTCCGGTACGGAAGACGGCGGTGTGTTCAACGCACTGGAAATTTCTAAAGGTATCAACACCACCGACTGGAACATCAACGATATATGGAAAAGACTGTATCAATGCATCACCCGTGCCAACACAGCCTTGCAGTCACTCGATCTGATGGATGAAAAGACTTATCCGTTGAAGAACCAGCGCATTGCTGAAATGAGGTTCCTGCGCGGACATGCTCACTTCATGTTGAAGCAACTGTTTAAGAAGATCGTTATAGTAGACGATGAAAACATGGAACCGGATGCTTACAACAAGCTTTCGAATACCACCTATACCAATAACGAACAATGGCAAAAGATAGCAGACGACTTTCTGTTTGCCTACGACAACCTGCTGGAAGTGCAAATAGAAAAAGGACGTCCTACACAGGCTGCGGCTGCTGCTTACCTGGCAAAGACTTACCTATATAAGGCTTACCGTCAGGATGGAGTGAACAACAACCTTACCGGTATTAACGAAGAAGACTTGAAACAGGTAGTGAAATATACCGATCCTCTCATCATGGCTAAAGCTGGTTACGGATTGGAAAATGATTATAGCATGAACTTCCTGCCTCAATACGAAAATGGCGCGGAGTCTGTATGGGCGATTCAATATTCTATCAACGACGGAACATACAACGGTAACCTGAACTGGGGAATGGGACTGACAACTCCGCAGATACTAGGCTGCTGTGACTTCCACAAACCGAGCCAGAATCTGGTGAATGCTTTCAAAACCGATTCGCAGGGAAAACCGTTGTTCAATACCTACGATAATGAGAACTACGAGGTTACGACGGACAATGTAGACCCCCGTTTATTCCACACGGTAGGTATGCCGGGCTTCCCTTATAAATACAACGAAGGCTACCTGATTCAGAAGAATGATGACTGGAGCCGTAGCAAGGGACTTTACGGATATTATGTTTCGCTCAAAGAGAATGTAGACCCGGACTGTGACTGCCTGAAGAAAGGTTCTTATTGGGCAAGTTCCCTGAATCATATCGTCATCCGTTATGCAGATGTATTGCTGATGCGTGCCGAGGCCCTGATACAGTTGAACGACGGACGTATTGCCGACGCCATTTCACTCATCAATGATGTACGCAGCCGTGCAGCCGGAAGTACAATGCTGATCTTCAATTACAAAGAAGAGTACGGAGTAAACTTCAAAGTAACTCCTTATGAACTGAAAGCATATACACAGGACGAAGCCATGAAAATGCTGAAATGGGAACGCCGTATAGAGTTCGGTATGGAAAGCTCACGTTTCTTTGACCTCGTAAGATGGGGAGAAGCCAAAGACGTTATCAATGCTTATTATGTGACCGAAGCAGCCCGTTGTTCTATTTACAAGAATGCAGGTTTTACGGAAAATAAGAACGAATACCTCCCCATTCCATTCGAACAGATCAGTGCCAGTAACGGAAATTATACACAGAATTTCGGTTGGTAATCATCAATCTTAAAACAAAGAATAAAATGAAATCAATCATAAAACAACTCTATACCATCCTGTTGGTGACTGTAGCATGCCTAACAGTTGCGGGATGTAGCGATGACTTCAAATCCAATCTTCGTCTGGACGGAGATGTATGGGTGAACTCTATCAAACTGGATGAATACGCAGGAACGATCGATTACCAGAATAAGACAATCGTAGTAGGAGTACCTTACGACTATGACGTTACCCGGATGGCCGTCAGTGAAATCAATCTTTCCGAAGGTGCTACGACGAGCATCGCTGTCGGTGAAACAATCGACTTTTCTCTTCCCGTATCTTTGACCGTGAAGAATGGCGACGTACAGATGAGCTATACGATTACCGTGAAGAGAGACGAAGCAAAGATACTGACCTTTAAGTTGAATGATACTTATGTAGGAAAAGTAGACCAGCTATCAAAAACAATCTCTGTAGTTGTTCCACTGACAGTGGATATCACCCAGTTGAAAGGTACATTCACCGGATCAGATGGAGTCACTGTGACTCCGGCATCCGGCAGCATCCAGGACTTTACCAACCCTGTCACTTATACGGCAACTTACCGTTCGGCAGTGACTCCTTATGTAGTAACAGTTACTCAAGGAAATGTAATTCCGACTGCCTTTATCGGCACAGCTTCTTCTGTGAGCCAACTGACAAGTCCTGAAGAAAAAGCCGCTGCCCAGTGGATGATGGATAATATATCCATGTCCGAATACATCTCATTCAAAGATGTAGTAGACGGAAAAGTAGATTTAGGTAAATATACTGCAATTTGGTGGCATTTCCATGCAGACAATGGCGATAATCCTCCTTTGCCGGATGATGCGAAAGCTGCCGTAGAGAAATTTAAAGTCTACTATCAAAACGGTGGTAACCTATTGCTGACCCGTTACGCAACTTTCTACATTAAAGACCTTAGCATTGCAAAAGACGAGCGTGTACCCAACAACAGTTGGGGAGGAAACGAAGACTCACCCGAAATTACCTCTTCTCCGTGGAGCTTCCCGATTACCGGTAGCGAATCGCATCCGTTGTTCCAGGATTTAAGATGGAAAGATGGCGACAAATCGACAGTATATACTTGTGATGCCGGCTATGCGATAACCAATAGTACAGCGCAATGGCATATCGGAACAGACTGGGGAGGTTATGCCGACTTGAACGAATGGCGTAACCTGACAGGAGGAATTGACCTGGCACGTGGAGGTGACGGTGCGGTAGTCATTGCCGAATTTGAGCCGCGCGCCAACAGCGGACGCACAATTTGTATCGGCTCCGGTTGTTACGACTGGTACGGTAAAGGCGTAGACGCTTCTGCCGACTACTACCACTACAACGTAGAGCAAATGACTCTGAATGCAATCAACTACTTATGTAAATAAAAGAATAAGCAATAATTATGAAAAATATGATCTTACATATAGCAATCACCACGCTGTTGGCCTCAATGAGCGCTTGCAGTGATGAGATGGATCCCGTATTGACTCAAAGAGACTGGGATGGTACAGCCACTTACTTCCAATCGGCCGACGAACATGGCTTCTCGATGTACTATAAACCGCAGGTAGGTTTTATCGGTGACCCGATGCCATTCTATGATCCGGTTGCCAAAGACTTTAAAGTAATGTACCTGCAAGACTACCGTCCGAACCCCGAAGCTACTTACCACCCCATTTTCGGGGTGGCCACCAAAGACGGTGCTACTTATGAATCTCTCGGCGAACTGATTCCCTGTGGAGGTCGTGACGAACAGGATGCTGCCATCGGTACAGGAGGTACCATCTATAATCCGGTTGATAAACTCTACTATACTTTCTACACCGGCAATAAATTCAAACCTTCTTCCGACCAGAATGCACAGGTAGTTATGGTAGCCACCTCTCCCGACTTTAAAACATGGACCAAGAACCGCATTTTCTATCTGAAAGGAGATACGTACGGCTATGACAAGAATGACTTCCGCGATCCGTTCCTGTTCCAGACCGAAGACGGTGTCTATCACATGCTGATTGCCACCCGTAAAAACGGAAAAGGACACATTGCCGAATTCACCTCTACTGACCTGAAAGAGTGGGCGTCTGCCGGCACATTTATGACCATGATGTGGGACCGTTTCTATGAATGTCCGGACGTATTCAAGATGGGAGACTGGTGGTATCTGGTCTATTCGGAACAAGCTTCCTTCATGCGCAAGGTACAATACTTCAAAGGCAGAACACTTGAAGAACTGAAAGCAACCACCGCCAATGATGCCGGAATATGGCCGGACAATCGGGAAGGTATGCTGGACAGTCGTGCATTCTATGCAGGCAAGACTGCTTCCGATGGAACCAACCGTTACATCTGGGGCTGGTGTCCTACCCGTGCCGGTAATGATAATGGAAACGTAGGGGATGTAGAACCCGAATGGGCTGGCAACTTGGTGGCACAACGCCTCATTCAGCACGAAGACGGTACATTAACCCTTGGAGTTCCCGATGCAATCGACCGTAAATACACTTCTGCACAAGAAGTAAAAGTGATGGCTAAAGACGGAAACGTAACAGAAAGCGGTAAAACCTATACGTTGGCCGAAGGAGCTTCCGTTATCTTCAATCGGTTGAAAGTACACAACAAGATTTCCTTTACCGTAAAAGCATCCTCGAATACAGATCGTTTTGGAATCTCTTTCGTCCGTGGAACGGACTCCAAATCATGGTATAGCATCCACGTCAACGCTGACGAGGGTAAAGCCAACTTCGAGAAAGACGGTGACAATGCCAAATACTTGTTTGATAATAAATTCAATATCCCGTCCGACAATGAATACCGTGTGACGATTTACAGTGACCAGTCGGTTTGTGTAACCTACATCAATGACCAGTTATCTTTCACGAACCGCATCTATCAAATGCAGAAGAATCCGTGGTCACTCTGTTGTTATAAAGGTGAAATCACTGTATCAGATATTCAAGTGAGCACCTATTAATAGAAAAGTAACATCTTTTACAGTGTTTGAAACAAAAGTGATAGGCGTTTCATCCCGGAGCGCCTATCTTTGCACTGTAACAACCTTAATACCATAAAGCATGAATTTAAGACTCTCTTCCAAACAAATTCAAACCTTCGCGGTTTTATTTTGTATGATTGTGATGAATATCTCTCTATCCGCCCGTGCGGACAACTCTCCTCTATTAATTAAAGATTTAGGAGAAGGACATTGCCTTGTACGCGTCAACACTAACCAGAAGTATCTGTTATTGCCCGTAGAAGATGCATCGCCCGATGTGCGTATCAGCATGATTGTTAATAATAAAGAGGTAAAGAACTTCGATGTCCGTCTGGCCATCCATAAAGTCGATTACTTTGTTCCGGTAGACCTTTCCGACTATTCCGGCAAACTAATCTCTTTCAAATTTAAAATGAACTCCAACGACCCGGTTCGTGTCAACCTTTCGCCGGACAACACCGCTTGCTGCAAGGAAATGAAATTGTCCGACACGTTCGATACAAGTAATCGTGAAAAGTTCCGTCCCACCTATCACTTTTCTCCCCTCTACGGATGGATGAACGACCCGAACGGAATGGTATACAAAGACGGCGAATACCACCTTTTCTACCAATATAACCCTTACGGCTCCAAATGGGGAAATATGAACTGGGGACATGCCATCAGCAAAGACCTCGTAAACTGGGAACATCGCCCCGTAGCAATCGCCCCGGATGCATTCGGTACTATCTTCAGTGGCTCCGCCGTGATAGATCATCATAATACTGCCGGCTTCGGTGCAGGCGCCATCGTCGCCATCTATACACAAAACGGCGACCGTCAGGTGCAAAGCATTGCTTACAGCACCGACAACGGACGTACCTTTACCAAATATGAAAACAATCCTGTATTAGTATCCGAAGCACGTGACTTCCGCGACCCGAAAGTATTCTGGTACGAAGGCACCAAACGTTGGATCATGGTATTGGCAGTAGGGCAGGAAATGCAATTCTTCTCTTCCCCCAACTTGAAAGACTGGACATTTGAAAGCAGCTTCGGCAAAGGACACGGCGCACACGGAAACGTTTGGGAATGTCCCGACTTATTCGAACTCCCGGTAGAAGGAACGAATGAAAAGAAATGGGTACTTCTTTGCAGCCTCGGCGACGGTCCTTTCGGTGACTCGGCCACTCAATATTTTGTAGGCTCCTTCAACGGAAAAGAGTTTGTAAACGAATCACCCTCCAAAACCAAATGGATGGACTGGGGAAAAGACCATTATGCCACCGTGACTTGGAGTGATGCTCCCGACAACCGCCGCATCGCTATCGCATGGATGAGCAACTGGCAATACGCAAACGATGTTCCTACCTCCCAATACCGTAGTCCGAACTCCGTTCCCCGCGACTTGAGCCTGTTTACCGTAGATGGTGAGACTTACCTCCAATCAGCTCCCTCTCCCGAACTGCTGGCTTTGCGCGATGCTTCCAAGAAACGTTCGTTCAAAGTAAACGGAACACGCACAATCAAAGAAATGATTTCCGGTAATGACGGTGCATACGAAATAGAACTGACGATTGAAAATCAACATGCAGACGTAATCGGCTTCCGTCTCTACAATGACAAAGGCGAAGAAGTGGATATGCAATATGACATGAAAGAAAAGAAATTCTCGATGGACCGCCGCAAGAGCGGAGATGTAGGTTTCAATGAGAACTTCCCAATGTTGACCTGGACGGCCATTGAAAGTGGGAAAGACGAATTGAAACTCCGTCTGTTTGTTGACAAATCCAGTGTGGAAGCCTTTGGTGATGGCGGACGTTTTGTGATGACTAATCAAGTATTCCCGTCGGAACCTTACACTCATATCGACTTTTACAGTAAAGGAGGAGCGTATAAAGTAGATTCGTTTGTGATCTACAAGTTGAAGAAATAAGCTCATTCTCCTAACTCCATGCGCTCTTTCCCTGTTTCTTTAGAGTAAAAACTTCTTTCCCTATAGACTAATACTTCTTTCCTTATGGAAGAGTACGTCTGTCCTAGTGGAAGAGTTCTACTAAAGTGCGGAGACACTTTCTTCAAAGCCACGGTTCTGTTGGTTCGTCACGGCCGTGACGAGATCCTCCCACGGCCGTGGTGAGAACTCTTCACAGCCGTGGGAAGAAGCTACCACGGCCGTGGTAACCCAACAATACCGTAGCTTTAAAGTAACAAGGAACGGGAGATACACCAACTATATAAAGGACTGATGCATACATTGCCGTAGGGTTATGTGCTCCGCCCTATGGAAACAGAATTCATCATATAAAAGATAAAATAATGGAAAACAGTAAAAACTCTTCCCTCTCCAAACTAATCCCGGTGATGCTTTGCTTCTTCGCCATGGGATTCGTTGACCTGGTAGGCATTGCCTCCAATTACGTAAAGGCAGACCTTGGGCTGTCGGACTCACAGGCGAATATCTTTCCGTCACTGGTATTCTTCTGGTTCCTGATTTTCTCCGTACCCACCGGCATGCTGATGAGCCGCATTGGTCAGAAGAAAACCGTATTGCTTAGTTTGATTGTGACTTTCGCTTCTCTGTTGCTACCCGTTTTCGGCGACAGCTATATGCTGATGTTGATTTCCTTCTCCCTCCTGGGCATTGGAAATGCGTTGATGCAGACTTCTCTGAATCCGTTACTTTCCAATATCGTGCGTGGCGACCGCTTGGCGAGTAGCCTGACTTTCGGCCAGTTTGTGAAAGCCATTGCTTCTTTCCTGGCACCTTATATCGCCATGTGGGGAGCGACACAGGCCATTCCGACTTTCGATTTAGGCTGGCGCATCCTGTTCCCTATTTATATGATTGTGGCCGTCATCGCTATTCTTCTGCTCAATGTCACACAGATTGAAGAGGAGAAAGAAGATGGCAAACCGTCTACTTTCGGACAATGCATCGCCCTGCTTGGTAAACCGTTTATCCTGCTTTGTTTCATTGGTATCATGTGTCATGTCGGCATTGACGTAGGTACGAACACTACCGCCACGAAGATTCTGATGGAGCGCATCGGTATGGGACCTTAATTGGTTTCGGTAACTCCAATGTGTTTTCCGTTATCTTCTCGCAGGCATTGCTTTATTTGCCGGGTAAGAAAAACGAAGTTTCCGGCTTGATGATTATGGGACTTTTCGGCGGGACGGTGTTTCCGTTGGCAATGGGAGTAGCTTCGGATACTTCCATGGGACAGAATGGTGCTATTGCCGTAATGACGGTGGGCGTGCTTTATCTCTTGTATTATACGTTCCGTATCAGAAAATAATTTTATAACTTTGGAAACAATAAAACCCGTATATCATGAATAATATAATTGTAGGAATGGGCGAAGCACTTTGGGATGTGTTGCCCGAAGGAAAGAAAATCGGTGGTGCTCCGGCAAACTTTGCCTATCATGTATCACAGTTTGGTTTTGACAGTCGTGTAGTGAGTGCCGTAGGCAGGGATGAACTGGGAGAAGAAATTCTGAAAGTATTCAACGAGAAGAAGTTGAAGATGCAGATTGAACAGGTCGATTATCCTACCGGTACGGTGCAGGTGACGCTCGATGACGAGGGCGTGCCTTGTTACGAAATCAAAGAGGGCGTGGCGTGGGACAACATTCCCTTTACGGATGAGCTGAAACGTCTGGCCTTGAGCACACGTGCTGTTTGCTTCGGTTCGCTGGCTCAACGTAATGAAGTGAGCCGTGCCACTATCAATCGCTTTCTGGATACGATGCCCGATATAGACGGACAGCTCAAGATATTTGATATCAATCTCCGCCAGGATTTCTACTCTAAAGAGGTACTGCGCGAATCGTTCCACCGTTGCAACGTCCTGAAGATAAACGACGAAGAGCTGGTGACTATCAGCCGTATGTTTGGTTATCCCGGCATTGATTTGCAGGATAAATGCTGGATTCTGTTGGCAAAATACAACCTGAAGATGTTGATTCTCACTTGCGGCATCAATGGCAGCTATGTGTTCACACCGGGCGTTGTCTCTTTCCAGGAGACGCCCAAAGTACCGGTTGCCGACACAGTGGGCGCAGGCGATTCTTTTACAGCTGCTTTCTGTGCCTCCATTCTCAATGGAAAACCGGTGCCCGAAGCGCATAAGCTGGCTGTTGAGGTTTCTGCTTATGTCTGCACACAGAGAGGTGCGATGCCCGAACTTCCGCAGGTTTTGAAAGATAGACTGATGTAATTCTTTTATTGATAGTAAGCATAGAGGTATATTTCATTTCGTGAGGTGTACCTCTTGTTTTTTGTACGTACGAAACGTACAGGCATAAAAAAAGGAGCAACGCCTTGCTCCAACCTTTGTTAACCTTAAATCTAATACTATGAAAAACACATTGCAAAGATAACCCTTTATACGTTTGTTAATGGTTCCCGCGTAAATATGGGGGACCATTTTTACTTTTTTTCAAGGGATAAGATTGCGAATAATCGAGTGATTTATAGCATACTCACAGTTTTATTTTCTATTTTTGTTCTCAATCAATCTATCGAATACTATGAACACAATGCTATGCCAGCTAAAGAGCCTGTTGTTATTGGGAGTCCTGCTTTTTGCCAATGGAGCATTCGGACAACCGATGATCTGGGATGATACCTCTCCCGAAACGATCGTTTTCGAACTGACTAACAAAGAGGCTTTGAAACTTCTCAAAGGCAAACTCCGACAGAAACAATGGGATAAAATACAGCAGACTCCTTTTGCCCGTTTCACGGATGCTTGGAGCAATCCTCCGGTCAAAGGGCATTTTCTGCTGGCTGATGTAGAGCGGAACGAAGTTCATTACCGTTATGCTCCGGTGATTCCTTTTCATGTTTTCCTTTTCAAGGAGTATGGTGTACTCACCTTGCAGGTGGTTGATGCCGGGGGAACTATCAGGAAAGATGCCAA
>PPYE01662404.1_pt1 | contig 12817 bp, 23 predicted proteins | sample 1559881 | NCBI WGS metagenome assembly PPYE01 (sample SAMN08240022, study PRJNA423297) | Human gut metagenome, whole genome shotgun sequencing project.
GTTCCAGCGTGTTTCATCGGTATGCCTCACATCAAAATCCACAATTTGACCCCAGTAAAGCCGGGATCATAGACTTTTTTATTGTATCACGAAGCGGCGCGCTTGAAAAGCGCCGATGACAGGAAGGAACTGGCGCCGGGAGCGGTAAGGGTAAATTGTCAAGCCCATTCGAACATTTTGTGAAAAAATTTTTGTGAGCGGCCCCCTGCACGGCAGGGGGCACGGCTCCGGGAGCTAACCAGTGTGCGCACTGGTGGATCTCCCTACGCTTTGGTTTGGAGGTTGGCAAGCTCCTGCTGGAAGAGCTCTTCGGCGGTAGCATAGTTCAAGATTTTGCGAGGCATGGTATTCATCCAGTGGGCGGCCCGGTCACAGTCTTCCTGAGTAACGTGCTTCATGGATTTACCCTTGGGGAAGAAGCGGCGAATGATGCGGTTGGCACGTTCATTACTTCCTCGTTCACTGGAACAGTAGGGGTGGCAATAATAGACCTCTTCAACCAGAGCTTTCAGGCCCTCATAGTCCTGGAACTCAGAGCCATTATCTACCGTGATGGTCTTTACGGTACCCTTGGGAAACTTTGAAAGTGCACGTTCAAGAACCTTTGTGGTGGTTTTCGCCTCTTTATTAGGGACACGAATAATAACCTGAAAGCGAGTACGGCGTTCGATAAAGGTGAGCAGGGATTCATACTTGCCAGTAGCTTTACCAATGACGCTATCCAATTCCCAGTGACCGAAGGTGGACCGGGTGTTGATATGATGCGGGCGGCGTTCGATGGATTTGCCCTTGGGAGGACGGGAAGCGGGGCGGACATGGGATTTTGTCTGCTTCTGCTTTGGCTTCTCCGGGAGGTCCTTATTGGAGACATTGGGGATATAACCGCATTCGATGTAGCGATAGAGGGTGGTGGTGGAAACGGTCCATTTACCGGCCCGGCGAAGGGCGCCGACAATAGCGTCCGGGGAACGGCCCAGGATGATTTGCTCAGAAATGTAGCTTGCATACTCATAATGGCGGCCCAGCTTCACGGCTGGGCCCTTTACTGTTTTCTGGAGGTCGGCATAATCCTGAGCAATCTGAGCCGAGTAGCGGAGAGGGCGCTTTGTGGTCTCAGCACCCATATGAGGGTATAGGCCATGCTGGACTTCATTGTAGATGGAGGAGGGAGCAAAGCCAGTTTGATGGGCAATGAAGCGGAAGGAATGACCGGCGTTATAGAGGGCTTCAATTTTCAGACGGAAGGTCCAACTGATACGGCGGTAATTTCTTTCTTTTTTCATGCTGTCCTCCTTTTTTGAAAGTGCACGTTCAAAAGCCTATAAAACGACACGAAGCACCGGACTACTAGGTAGTCTGGTGCTTTTTCATGCTTTCAGGATAGCATATTTGGGCGAATTGCGCAAGAAAGTATCTTTTTACCGGGGGTAAAAACAGCGGCTTTCGCGGGGCCGGGTATACGAGGGGACGGGCTTGCAGTTTAAAGGCTGTACGGGGCACTGTGCGAGGCTGGTAGCTGAGCCGCCACGGGCGGGACGTAGGGAATGGGGTGTCCCTTCGGGACGTGGCACAAAAATCAATTTACCGTCAAGGCCAGAAAAATTTTTCGCTCTCACGGGGGAGCGAAAATTTTTTCCGCGAGTGGCCCACGGGGGACGGGCCAGCCTTGACTGTAAATGGAATTTTGTGCTGCGGGGGTACTGCCAGGCGGCAGGAGCCGCCTGCCAAAAAGCCCCGGCAGGGGCTCACCCCCAAGGGGGTGCGGACGCTTTTCGAGAAAAGCTTAGCAAAAGCTTTGGGAGATGCTTCGCATCTCCTGGAGGGTATGGCAGAAACTGACAATCAGAAAGGAGCAGGAAGCATGAAGGAGACCACAAAGACCAGCAGGACAGCAGGGTACTTGGAGAAGATGTTCCGGGAACTCAACAGAGACTTTTTCAGCGGGGAGCTCGAAGAGCCAATTATCACCATTCAGAGCACGCCAAGAGCCTACGGGCACGTCACCGTAGGGCGGACATGGAAGCGTAAGAACGACTGGAGGCATGAGCTCAACCTGGGCGCAGAGACGCTGGAGCGGCCCATAGAGGCAGTAACAGCTACGATGGTACATGAGATGGTCCATCTCTACAACATCGCCCACAACGTGCAGGACTGTTCCAGAGGCGGGAGCTATCACAACAAGAAGTTTCGGGACGAGGCGGAGCAGCGGGGGCTGGTCATCAGCCACCACGAGAAATACGGCTGGACCATCACGGAGCCAAGCGAACGGTTGATTGACTACATCATCACACAGGGGTGGACAGAAATCGCCATGAACCGGGGCGGGGGCTGGACACCACCACCAAGCACGGGAGGCAAGGCGGGAGCCGGAGGCACAGAGGCCGGGACAGAGGACAAGCCGAAGAAGTCCAGCACAAGAAAGTATGTATGCCCCAAGTGCGGTCAGAGCATCCGGGCCACAAAGGCGGTCAACGTCATTTGCGGGGATTGCATGGAGAAGATGGTGGAAGCCTGATATTTGAAAGTGCACATTCAAGCTGACCTATCGGCATGACGGGGGGAAAGGAACGATTATGAAATACACAAAAAAAGCCGCACGGGAGAACATCGAGGTTTACAAGGAAAGGACCGCATTTTTTGATGGAAGCATATCGCAGCTCGATATGTATGAAATGCTCCGCTATCGCATGGCATTTGGAGAAGCGGAAAGCCGAGTAATCATTGCGGCTCTCATCATAGCCGGAGCGAGGTTCCAAAACTAAGCACCTGCAAGCTGACCTATCGGCATGACGGGGAGAAAGGAGACCGGCATGACATACCGGGATATTGCCAAAGAGCTCCAGCGGCGGGGAGAGCAGGAGCCATACGCAAGAGTGTTTCGGCTGATGCTACGGGAAGCGTACACGACAGAAGAGCCGCTAAGCTGGGGAGACCAAGCGCCGGACTGGATTCGAGGGGAGGTGAAGGCATGAAGGACTATCGGCTAAGCATCCGGTGCTACTATCCGGGAAAGGGGAATTACACACACCACATGCAGACGCTACCGCTCAAGGACATCGGAAAATGGGTGGAAGCGTACCGGTTTACACATCCAGACGTGGAGAGCATCACCGTCAAAATTTACATGAAGCAGGAGGACAGAGCATGAGCACGCTATGTTTACGAGGGGTACCAACGCAACAGCTACAAGCCATGCTGGAAGGGTATAAGGCTTGCCGGGGATGCGACAACTGCGCCGCATCCCTGTGGGGCGGGTGGAGATGCTCATATGTGGCCAAGGCGGCGGCAAGGGAACTCAAAAGGAGGGGTGAGGCGTGAAGCTATGGAAGCGAATACGGCTATGGCTGACACCCGGGAAAACGTGCCGGTCCTGCTGCCTTTGGTGCCGATGGGCTGAGAACTGCCAGTACATACGCTACGAGCTAGGAGGATGCGAAGATGAAGATGGTTAACGGGGCCGGGGAGGTCATTTATTACAACGTAGTGACCAAGCATGGTCTAATACGGTATGTGGTCCAGGCGGCCAGCGGGCAAGCCATCCTGGGCAGAGATCGACAGAGACGAAAGAGCAGGACCTTTGCACAGGAGCACCAGGCGGAGGCATGGATTAAGAGGATGGGATACCGGGTGGTATAAGGTGAGCCCCCAGGCCGGGGCCTGGGGGCTGATTCTTGAAAGTGCACTTTCAAAAACTTTTGGTTGACGGGAGGAAGGAGGTTGGAGTAAGATGGAAGCAAGAAATCAACTTTGGGGAGGGGCAAGGGTGGAAAAGCAGAAACTAAGTCATGACGCGAGGACCATCATAAAGGTAATTATAACAATAGTCGCAGTAAAGCCATTAGCGTTCCTTTTTCTCACCTTTCCCCCGTTAGGCATCGGCGGGATAGTCGCGCTAATATTCATGTGGACCAACTGGACCGGCGAAGGAAGAAGGAAGAAACCCGAGGTCACAGCGGCACAGATGCTAGAAGTAGAAATCAGCGAATTGGAGCAGGACCTAGAGCGCCACATATCCGAATGAGAAACACCCCGCCAGTATCATGCTGGCGGGGCGCTTTTATGAGGATGGTCAGCGAGGGACATGCAGGCGCAGAGAATGAGAGCGCCGCCGAGGATGAGGGGGACCAGAGGGAGCAGGAGCATGGAGGCCATGAAGAGGACGAGCTCAAGCACGGGAATCACCTCCGACCATTTGATATGAGCATAATGTAAGTAGCAGAGAGCAGGAGCAGGGACAACAGGAACAGAGGAGAATCATTCATCATCAGTATCACCTTCCAGAGCAGGAGTAAGGGAATCGGTTGTGTATTTCAGATGGGGCTTTTCGGGGATAGAGTGAGAATCGAAGTATTTCGCGTATTTGGGGATATAGGTCAAGGTCCAATTCCAGAAGGGCAGGATCTTCAAGTCCTCAGAGATACGGGATTCCGCTTCACTGGTGGATTCTGTAATGACCACTTGACGAATGATGCGGCGGCCGAGGGTAAACACGCGCAAGAAGTTGCTGTGCAGGAACATGCCATCACAGAGGTCTCGGAGCTTCTTATCTACGTCGAAGGTCTGAGAGGCCATATAAACGGTAACGTGGTAATGGCGCTGGAGCTTGAAGAAATCACGAACCTGGGGCTTGAAGGTCTTATAATCACGGTTGTCCCAGATCATACCGACCTCATCCAGGAGCAGGAGGGAATCCGCTTCAGGGACGAAATCGCCCAGATGCTTTATATCAAAATGGCGTACACCAGGGATAAACAATTCATCCATATTGGTGTAGATATTCCAATGCTTTTTTCGTTTTAGGTACTGCTTTGCCAGCTTGACGAGATAAGTAGATTTGCCGGAGCCCTTTTTGCCAAAAACAAGGTAGAGCTTATAGGGATTCAGATACTTCCGGGTGGCAAAGTTGAAAATGAGCGGGGAAACGCAGAGCAAAATCATGAGTACGTATCCAACCATTTATTATCCTCCATCAGGGACAAAGCCCGGCCCCGCCAAGGCGTGGGGCCGGGCTTTGTTTTTTGTCAGCCGCGGGAGTGGATGAGGCGACTAAACATGCCGACACCGAGACCGCAGAGGGGAACGGCCACACAGAACAGCAGCAGGACAGGCTGACCAGTAATAGTGGAGGCCACCGTACCGACCCAGCCGATAGCAGCAGTAAAAACAGAAGTGACAGCAGTAATCAAAGCTTCCATAGTTCAACATCCTTTCATTTACAATTTTGTTTCTCTTAGCCGCGGGAGTGGATGAGACGGGAGAACATACCGACACCAAGACCGCAAAGAGGAACAGCGACACAGAACAGGAGCAAGACGGGCTCACTAACGATCTTGGCGGCCACGGAGCCAACCCAGGTCATAGACTGGGTAAACACCTTGCCAACATCCGTCAACAGGGTTGCGATGGTCACAGTAGCTTCACCTTCCATTTTTCTTACCTCCTTCCTCGAATTAATATCATGACAAACTTCGCAATAAAGCAGAAGCATATCAAGCTAAACAGATAGAACACAGGCGGGGTTTCCAGGAACGTTACCACGGCATCCAGAATTGCCATGGAGAAGGTTATCATATCAGTCACCGAGCAGCACCCCCACAAGACGCAGGAAGGAGTACAGGACGATGCCGAACAGGAGCACACCAGCGACCCAAGGCCAGTCTACACCGGCCAGGCCAGAGGCAATTACCTGGACTTCTTCCAGGGTGGAGCCTTCCGCACCAGGGACCACATAGGCCGCCGTAGTAGTAACAGGCTCATATGCACCGAAGATGGTTAAAATCAAATCCTTCATGTGATACCTACTTTCAATGGCGGCCAAAGCCAACGACCTTAGGCTTATTCTCCTTCATGATGGGGCGGAAGTCATCCGAATGGACGGAGATACCCAGCATCATAAACAGGAAGCGGAGGCCAAGGTTAGCCAGGAAAATACCGATAAAGAGGGCCGCAAAGGAGAAGTCAAAGCCGGGGACATTAATCTCCGTGAAGAAGTCCCAGCTTGCGGAGAGGAACCAGGTGATAAACTGTATGACTTCCATGGGACACCTCCTACAGGAATGGGATAACGTCCAGAATGAGGGCGACAACGCGGAGGACAACCATAATACCAAATATGGTTATCACGCCCCAAGCGATAGGAAGTAATGGAGCAGGGAGCCAAACAATTAAAAGGCTAAAAAGCGACCCCATAACTACCTCCCAATATTACGCATGACAGAAATATAAACGACACCAGAAAACGACATGCACACCAACAACTTAATGGCGTTCGGGAAAGCGTCGTATACATCTCTCAAAAAACTAAAAACAGCAGAACAACCCGCAATCAATTCCATATGTCAACGCCTCCTATGTCGAAGATGCCGTCCCCACTTTTGAATGCGTCGAAAAAGTCTCCAACCTTTACGACGCCAGAAACGATACCAACGACGCCACCAAAGGAGACCGACACGAAGCCAGTAATAATCTTCCATGTTCCATCCTTTAAGGCTTTCAGCAGGTCCAGGAAAGACCAGCCGGAGGATTCAGGGTCAGAGGGGTCCGGGGGCACAGTGGGGAACGCCGTAGGGTCTACCGTGGTGCCGGAGCCACCAATACCATGCGTGGAAAGCCAGGAACGGAAGTCCAACCACTGAGCCTTCCACCAGTTCCAGAAGCCGGTTTCGGTGGTAATCTGGACCATGGCGTTATCTCCATCCGCAATGTCCCAAAGGTCCGCCAGGGTGTCCATGTCAAAGGCGTAAATAGGTATCCAGCGGGAACCAGTATAATAGCGGCAATTCACGGATTCCCAGGCCGTGCCGGTATAAACATAGCAGCCCTGGACACGCTTGTTTTCTACGGTAAACCAGACTTGGCCACGCTTGGGAAAAGTGGGACGCACGCCGCCGACCGTGTAGGCGGTAATAGGGATATCCGTCTGGACAGCGGCGGTATTGGGTTTCAGGGTATTGGAATCATAGATGCAGGTTACATACTCATGGCCGGTATTCGGAACGGTGCCCTCTTTGAGCTCCGTATAAACGAAGTCAAAGGGCTGGCCCTTGGTGGGGACAATAGCCACACTGACATAATGACGGCTATTGTAATAGTAATCCTTATAGACCAACTGACCCCAATCAAAGGTCTCCGTTATCGTTTCAGTCCTCTTATTTTGATTGAGCGTGAAGGTAATGGAGGATAGTTGACCATCCCGGCCAAGGACAGAGAAGGTATAGGTATTGCCCCATACGGGGGTAAAATCCGGGTTACTCCAACTGGTATAATAGGTGCCAATATAGTAAGATAGGCCACCACGGAGGCAATTGGAGCCATCACCGCCCGTAGACGAGCCACCAATATCAGTGGGGTTAGAAGTATTGCTGGTAAAAGTAGTAAAGCCATCACTGAGGGTAAGAACGTTGGAATAAATATCCTTATACCAGGACCAGCGGGAGCTAGGCATGGTGTTCGTGGTCCAGTCCTGGAAGCCCAGAAGGTTACCGTCCGTCTGGAAGTCCCAATACTCGTCTGCTACGGGATAAGTACCGCCGGGGAGGACAAGGACAAGATTGGTATCATAGGGGACCTTGGTACAAGAATAGCTCGCTCCGTTCTCAGCCAGAGGAAAATTCAAAACCCGAAGCTCGTCCAGCATGGAATAAGAGCGGGAGGTGGTGCCAAAGTTAAAAGTGAGGGTATTTCCAAGAAAAGAGGCATTGGAGGTAGAGCCCACACACAGACCATTATGGTAATAATACAGGGTGCCGGAATCCCGGACTATGGCAAGCTCCTGCCAGGAGCCGATAGAGAGAGGACCAAGGGTGGTCTCATAGTCCTTGGAACCATAGTAAAAATTGGATTCATCCCAGGACATGAGACGGGAGCCATTCATGCTAATGTAGTTGTTGATGTTGCTAATGGTGTCCGGCTGGCTGGCCTGATAGTAACGGAATTGGAGGGTGAAGTCACCGGAGCCGATATTAGAGGGGAGCGTCAGATCAAAGGCATGGGCCGCCGTGTCCAGATAGAGAGCGCCTTCAAAAGCACCGGATTCCATGTAGGTAAGGCTTGCGCCAGTGGTCCAGGTGAAATCCCCCTGGGTGCTGAAATAGCTGGAATCATCGGTATCGCCATCAAAATGATAGAGGGCCCGGAGGTAGGTGTCCGTGGCGCTTTTGTGATAATTGATAACGTCGTAGAATTGGAAGGACATACCGGCCATTTCATCAATGGTCAGGTCTGCGGAGGAACGACCGTCCGGGAGCTCGTAATAGAGTTCATATTCCGTTGGGACAAACTCAGCCGTGGAGCCGATATAGTTGATGTAGGTGTTGGAGATGTTATAGGTGATGTTGTAGGTGTAGTAGTTGTACTCATAGTAGTTATTTTGGATGTTATAGGTATAGTCATAGGCATTAACGGTATAGGAGTGGTCGTCGAAGTTAAAATTGATAGCGTCAATCCAGAGCTGGGTCTTATCGCCGTTTTCGTTTACGATATTCAGAACGCCATCCGCCATGTCGATAATCTGAGTATCCTTGATGGTGGTGGAATTGTCATTGGTGATATAGTCATACTTGATATCGGAGGCAGAGGATTGCACCTTCGCGACAAAGGGCTGATTCAGGGAATTACAATAAAAGGAACGATGCTGGGCATCCGTGACCACGTAGAAGCGAGTACCATTAATAACGGTCTCCCACATGGTGCCATTGATGCCCTCAGCAGAAAGATTGGTGACAAGCTGGGAAAGAGCGTCCTGGGTGACAAGGACCACTTGGGAGGTATCGGCATATTCGGCGCGGACGAAGCCATTTTTGGAGATAGAGGGGGTGGCGGGGACTTGTGCGCCGGAGAGATTAGCGTCCGATTCCGTCCGAACGTCAGAACCCTCCACATAGGGAAAGCGACCGAAAGAATCGACTACCCAAGATTTCGTAACAGTATCCCTCAAACGGTATATATCATTGGCCTCATCATATTCAATAACGGCATAAGAGACCTGAGCGGACGGAAGGGAGATGTTAGCATTATTCAACCACTGAACAATCTTGGAATTGTAATGCTTTTCTTGTAGTTTCAAATCAGGCAAGGAAGAAAGTCGACCAGTAGCGGTAAATGTCCAATCAGAAGGCAAATCCTCAATAGGAGAATCAAAAATTACCTCCAACGCATTCTTAAGCGTAGTCCAAAAAACATTATCAGGAACAGGGTTATAAGAGTACTCTGCATGAGCCGGAAGGACCAGGAGAGAGGCGCACAGAGAGAGAGTTAGGACAAGGGAGATTATGCGGTTTTTCATGGGTTTCACTCCTTTTGAAAGTGCACCTTCAAGAAGCTATCATTATTATTCTTTTATAGGGCCGTTCATGCCTTATTCTGCCTCCACTTTTTCAGCTCCCCGTACAGGTCAATCTTCGCCCACTTGAGCGCATTCCGAAAGGAGTTGGCCAGGCCTACGTTGTCATGGCACGCCCATCGGAACGCCATATACATCAGCGAGAGACTGTGTTCATTGGGCTTCTTGATATACTTCCCAAGGTGTACCCAGAAGAGCTCCGACATATCGCTGTGCCTCCACTCTGAAAAGTCAGAGGCTTCCTTGATGTCGTGGCTCTTTTCCTCCAGCCTCGCGTGCTCCCGCTCATCACGGCATCTGTCGCAAAGTGGGATGCTGCCATAGCTTGTGTAAATGGCGTATGCCTCCGCTCCACAGTCGGCACATTTCACGATTTTCCCTCCTCAAGTGCTTCATTGATTACATAAGAGAGTAAGCCGCCTTCTGACAATCCATCAGAAGGGAGGTAGCAGTATGGGCATGCTATCCTCCATATGGGAATTCCTCAACATTCCCATTGTTGCAATTGCGATACTTTTCAAAATCGCATACGCCGTTACCAGACGGTAAATGCCACCGGCCTCATGTCGTACCACCGGCATGGGGCCGGTTTTCTTCTTGAAGGTACACTTTCAAAAAAAGTGTTTTTTTGTTGCCTCTCCCTGTCCGGCTGAGCACCGGCGCAGGGAGAGGCGGGAGGGTCATTCAGGAGAATCCACAAGATTGGCGGCCATCATAACCAGATAGTGGAGGTCCGTTTCCGTCAGGGTTTCATGTTCAAGAACGCTCTGGAAAACGGAACAAAGGGCATTACGCAAATGGTCAACAGGGCCGTTCACAGAAACCATAGTCCCATCGTCATCACAAACAGCAGAAACATGAGCTACCATATCAATAATCCTCCATTTTCTCATTTGTCCAATTATGCCGGTTTAAGTAGGCTTGTACGCCGGGGTATTCCGTGATTCTGCCCAGGTCATCATAGACGAGGACCTTATGGATACGCCGATAAAATGCGTCGCGGCTTGCTTGGTCCACGTTGCCATACTGAGCATCCGGGGGAACGTTGGTTATAATAAAGACTTTCGTGTAACAAGCTTGCCGATTGAAGTAGCGGCATGGAAGCAAGAGCGGATAGCCGTCCAAATAGTTGAGCATATCGCCGTGTTTCAGGCCGCCTCGAAATTCCTCGAAGATAAGCACATCCTGACCATCGTAGGTATCAAAGGGGTGTTTATAGTCGGTGACACGGTAACAGTTAGCATAGCCGTATTTATCCATGACGGAACGAGTTTTGCCGGAACCGGTTTTGCCGAAGATATAAGAAACTTCAAGGTCCCGCCAGGAATCAGTGAATTGTGCGTCACGGAGCATGGAACGGGTACGCTCTACCTTGTCAATGTTCATCATGGCGGAGGGGACAGCATCCACGATTTCCAGATTGGAAGCACCGTCTTTCAGCATGTCCAGGATTTTTTCAACATCCTTGCTCTTGCCCTGATGCTCTACAGGACACTCACCGAACTCTTCAAAGGTACCTTCGATAGAGGTTGTGCCCTTTTCGGTATCTTTCCACTTGCCTTCCTTGGCGACGTAGTTCCGGTTTTCCTCGCTGGTGCCCATGGCTTTTTCGATGTGAGCGCCGGGGAACTTGCTTTTCAGAGTGGAGAACCGGCAGTTAGAGGGGGAAAGGTTGATAAACAGGTGGGTATGCGGGGTTTCTTCCTCCGTGCCTTTTTCATCTGACATGCACCAATAGCAGATGGTTTTGAAGGTGCGGAGGACTTCACGAATATGCTCATGGGTCCAGCCATGTTCCAAGGGGTTATTGAAAGTGAGTTGCCACTTTCTGGATGCTGCATCTTTTTCGGCCATGGGAACACCACCAATGTTACAGTGTTACATGTTACAGAAGTTGGGGGGGGGTAATACTAGCCCCCCCACCTCGCCGGGCTACGCCCGGCGAGGAAAACGGGTGGTAGAAATTGGTGGAGGACGTTGCCGGAAAAGAATACACCACGGCCTTAATCGGCATCTATGGCACTTTGGACCGTAGTCTGCACATGGGTGGGGGTCCTCAAGATGTGAGAGGCCCATGATCAGACCTCCTTTTTGGACTTTTGCTCAATCTCCAAGATACGGCTCTGAGCCAGCATAAACAAATAATCACAGCCAAAGCCCAACATACGAACAAGTTCTTTGGGGTCATCGGTTACGCAAAGACGGCATTTAACACCATCAAGCATATACAACACACCCTCACGTTGTTGCCGAGTATACGGCTCATCCATCAAGTGCATCAGAACTTACCGGAGCCGTTCATCTTCTTCTCAACCGGCTCGAAGGTTACGACATAGCCCCGGTTGTCAAACTCGACAATATAGTCCTCATTCACTCGAATGGAATCAATGGGATGGACGGCGGGGTCCAGGGAGATAGTCAGAGCGGCCAGACCTTCCACGCCACGGGCGGGGCCAAGGTAATGGACTTGGTTGAAGTTGTAGGAATTGCCGGTTTTCTTCGAGGTACCTTCCAGATGAGCTTTTCCGTAGACTTTGATTTTCATGTTTCTTACACTCCTATTTTTTGTTATTTTTTGAGCGGGGTACCGTTCGAATAGAAGTGTAAATTAACAGCCGGGAGCGGTAAGTATTTTCTAGTTGCAAAACAGGGCAAATTCTGATAAAATACTGCCTGTTAGACTGGTGCGGTATGCGCCGGACGAAAGCGACTAGGAGATGAACCCATGGATAAACAGAAGCAAGCGGCGCGGAACCAGAAGGAGGATGTCGTCCTGAACCGGACCCTGATCTGGTTTGGCGGGGCAGTGGTCGTTGAACTCCTGCTGCTGCTGCTTAACCGCTATTATATCAATTATAACGTCAGCGGCATCACGCTCATGAGCAACATCCATAAGGCCCTGCCCGTGATGATTGCAGCGCTGGCGGTGCTGACGGTGGTCTGCGCGGTCTGGCTGTATACAGGGTTAAAAAAGAAGCGGAGCGGCCTGATCCCCGGGCTGCTGACCGGCGTTTTCGGAGCTCTGGCTCTGGGATGCCTGGCGGCGTTCCGATTCAAGGGGGCCGGCATCCAGCTCATGTGTACCCTGGTCCCGGCCGTGGCGGTGCTGGCGCTGGTGTATTACCTCTACCAGCGGGAATTTTTTGCCATCACCGTTTTATCGGCACTGGGCCTGGTCGGGCTTTGGCTCTTCCGCAAGGCGGGCGGCGGCCACGCAGTGGTGGTCTATGGCTATTTCGCCGTGGTGGCGGTGATACTGGTGGCGGCGGTGCTGCTGGCCCGGCGGCTCCAGCAGGCGGAGGGAATGCTCAAGCGCGGGGAAAAGCGTATCCGGGTCCTGGGCCACGGCGCCAATTACGCCCTGTTCTATGTCAGTTGTGCCGTGGTGGCGGCGGCCCTGGCGGCGGCTTTGATCCTGGGCGCTGCGGCGGCCTACTACCTGATGTTCGCACTGGTGGCTTGGATCTTCGTACTGGC
>PPYE01107775.1_pt1 | contig 12811 bp, 6 predicted proteins | sample 1559881 | NCBI WGS metagenome assembly PPYE01 (sample SAMN08240022, study PRJNA423297) | Human gut metagenome, whole genome shotgun sequencing project.
CGGTACCACATATAGGTCGGTGCCAGCCCTGTTTCGCTATCGTCGGCACCGAGTTGCTTCACATGGCCAATCGCCGAGAGCGTCAGGTGGCTTCCCGCCGTGCGCTCAACCGAAGAGTCGTATCCAAGATCCGACCCCTCCGCAGCATCCGCCGCAGGTCCGCTCACGGTCATCGTCATGCCATCGGGCATGGTCTTGACCGTGATGATTGCCGAGCGAATACCTGTTTCGGTCGTGGATCCATTCTTAACGGCGGCGATGGCGAATCGATACTCCGTATTGGGCTGCAGCCCATCCCACTTGAGCGAGGTCTGTGTGTTGTCGGCAATCTTCCAGCTATTGACGACCACATCCGCCGCATTGCTCTGCAGCATGCCCACGCCGTAGCTAAAGCCACTCTTGTTTGCGAGTACATCGTCCCAGCTAAACGTAACGCTGGTCGAATCGACGGCGTTTGCCGTAAAGCCCGTCACGGCCGGCGCGTCGGGCATCTCGACGTCCTTAACGTCATAGCCCACGATCCAGAACTGGTCGGTGTCCTTGGTGCCGAGCTTGTCGCCCGAGTCTGCCTCGAACTTGTCGACATCCACCGCGTTGACGCCCAGACGCCACACAAAACCGTACTTGCCCTGCGCGGCCTCGGGCAGGTTGTCGACGGTGCCGCCGTATTCGGTCGATTCACTCGAGGAGTTACCCGTAGTAAAGCCGGCGTTGGCACCAAAGCACAGGCCGCCAAACAACTCGTGCTTTGCGAGCTTCGCGCCCATGACAACGCTGCCGTTCAGCGTCAAGCCGAGCTCGAGCTCCTGCTCCTTGCCCTCCTCGACTTCGATGGTCTGCTCAATGCTCGCCCCCGACTGCGCGACAGCACCGCTATACCCATCGTACGTGTAAGCGCGCGTCACGCCGGGCTTGCCCAGACCAAAGGAATCTTGCACGGGAGTCGTACCGTTGAGCGCCGTGTAATAGCTGTCGGGCTCTCCCGACCGGTTGGTCAAAAAGTAGCTGAGCGGCGTCATGTTGTGCTGCTTGGCAACGCGGTCATAGGCCTCGACATTAACGACCGAGGTCTGCGCGCCGAGCGACACAGGCGCCGCCATCACGCCCTTGCCGCCAGTTTCCTCATTTTCGATCTCGTACTCGTAATAGACCATCGGAATCGTGTAGAGCACGGCCTTGTCGCCTTCGCCGGCATGCGACTCATAACTTACGCTGGCGCTCACTGTGCGCTCGCTCCGGTAGTCATAGCATCCCTCGGCGGCAAAATCGACTGAAGCATTAATCGCCACCAGGGGCGGACCGGTCTGTACCTCGACGGCAACGCCCAACTCGGCACCGATGGTATAGCCCTGGGTTTCCCCCGTGCCCTTTCCCTCTCCGTATGACGTACCACCCAGCACCAGATAGCCGTATGCCTGCTCCAGATCCTCAACATAGGGAGCATCCTGCAGCACGGCAAGCACGCGCGGGTTGGTATAGACCTTGTAGCGGTCCTTGTACGTGATCTTGACGCTGTCGTTGTCGACATCGGGCAGCGCGAGCGAGATAAATGTGCCGTAGGTAGTGCCGCGACGGTTGCTCTCGCTAATCACCTGCTCCTCGCCGCGGCGCACCTTTCCGTTCTCGTCGAGCGAAAAATGCGAGGCGGTCATCCAATAGTAGTCATCGTTCTTGCGCAGGTCCTCGTCGCGGTGCTTGCCCACCACGGCGATAAAGCTCTCGTTATAGCGGTCCGAACCCGAGACGCTGCCCGCCTTGACGTCGCTGATCCACACCTGCTCTATACCCTTGTGGTCATGCTTGTTGCTGCTGTTGTATTGCTGACCGCTCATGCTCATGGTTCCGACCATGGACCCCAAGCCCTGAGCCCCGCTCTGTGCCGTGTTGCAGGCAAAGTCGCGGAACACATCGCCGCCCACGAGCACCTCGTCGACCGCCAGCTGCTCGGACAGGCCGTCAAGGTTGGCAGTGGCAAGGGCAATAGGCGCCAAGGTGCACGGATAGCGCTTATCCTGAGCGCTATCCTTCCATGCGCTGTTGGGCACATGCATCAGCCCATAGGAGGCGAGGAGCCCGTCTCTGTATTCCTTGCAATCGGAAAGCTTGAACTCGCCAGACTCCGAGTCAAAATACGCGTAGCGGTACAGCGCGCCGTACAGCCCCTTGCTGCCGTCAGAGGCGCCGTAATCAAAAGTGCTGCTTTGCCAGTCATAGCCCGCAAGAATAAGGCCCGTGACGGTTTCACCCGTCTTCTTTCCTTCTTCATCGTAGGCGGCAAACGTGCCGAACGTCGCATTCGCAGCGACCATGATCTTGCCGTTCGAGGAGAGGGAGATTGCGCCCGCGTCGCCCAGAGCATCGACATGGACGAGCGCACCCTTGGATGCATCCCACGAGAACAGCTCGCAATGCGTCGACTTATCAATATTCTTTTTGCCGTAGGGTGCCGAGACCACGATGGCGAGGTCATCGCAAAAATCGCGGTCGAGGTCTCCGGCGGCCAGCGAAACGACAGGAGCTGACTGCAGCTGCGTCCAGGAATCGTTCCCGCCCTTGTTGTGCGTGGTGTAGTCAGCGGCGTTACCGGCATCGATCTTAACGACGCTCTGCTTCCAGTTGCCGCCCTCCAGGTCGTACATGTCGACTACGGCCTTGCGCACGCCGTTCTCGTCGACATAGCAACCCGCGTAGACAAAAAGCTCGTCCACACCGTCGCCATCGACATCGCCCGCCTCGACATCAAAGACGGCATCGTGCTCTTGCAGATAACCGGCATCCAGATACTTAAAACGGCCTTCATACATCATATTAGTGTTGACCGTCACCGGCAGGTGTGTGTCGAGAGTGCGCGTGCGCCCGTTGCTAAACGAGTAGAGGACCAGCTCAACCTTTCCGGCGTATGACTTGCCGTCAATCGTCGTGGAGGAACTGTCGCCGTAGGCACGGAGCTCGGCAACGCGGCTCTTTTTGCCCGTGCTGGCGTCGCTGCAGAACTCAACACTCGTGGCGTGAATGCCCGAGAAACCGTTGTTGTCGTTGGCGAGTACTGTTGAGGACTCATTGTTGCTTAGGTACGACCAGGTGCCGCCACCGTAGTCGCTATGCTTGTAGAGATCGCTGTTCGTATCGAAGTTGTTGACGTTTTGCCAGAACTTTGCGGCGCCCCACACACTTCCATAGCCATCGGTGAGTTTGCTGCTGCCGCCAATGTCACCGCGCTCGACGTTCTCGAGCTTGTCGCGCAGAGTGTAGCGATTGCCATGGCTACCGTTAGCTGCCATATAGACCTCGCTGCGCGTGGCAAACGTCGTGGGGGTATCAGTGGAATAGGGGCCAACGGTATCGGCCGGAATGTCCTCGCTCGTGCCCAGACCCAGGGCTTGATAATCCTGCTCGGTCATATCGGTGATTGCGGGCGCGTCTGCCGCCTGGGCAACCTGGGGCGTGGCCGTGAAGCAGGCGACGCTCGTGGCGATCAACGCAGCAAGCGCCGCCGTCCCAACAAGCGGGATTTTCGACAGCCTACGGATACGGGGGTGTGGAACGTACATGAGGGACCTCGCTTTATTCGAGTGGAGTGGACTCATTTTTACAAATGATACGTCCGATGCCCGATATCACGTGTCTCATTTTCGCCAACGGCGTGTCTCATTTTTGAGAATCCGAGATGCCGCGGAAATCTTATCCCAGCTCAAAGGCCATTTCTGGGATGTATTTTCCGTCGAGTGCCTCATCGGGAAACTGCATCCCATTTCAAGCGTCGATTCTGGGACGCACTTTCCCCTTAGACCCTCAACCGGAAACCGCATCCCACTTTGAGTGCAAATTCCGGGATGCATTTTCCGCTTGAGCCTCATTGGGAAACGGCGTCCCACTTTGAGGGCTGATTGTGGGATGCATTTTCCGGTTTTGCTCTCATTGGGAAAATGCATCCCGTTTCTTGACCGAATAATGGGACGCAATTTCCCGTTGGAGCGCCTTTGGGAAAGTGTGTCCCACTTCGACCGCCCAGAGTGGGATGCACTTTCCGCAAAGCACCTCAACAGGAAACTACGTCCCATTCCAAAGGCAAATTCCGGGACGCATTTTTCGAAAGCCTGCCCATCCGGAAAGCCCGTCCCACTTTGGACGCATCCGGGCACGGAACCATCGACCTATCAGGCCTCCCATCAATAAAGAGGCGTCCTCCCGGACGGCGGGGCACGAAGTTCATCGCGAGTTCCGCACGCAAAGAAGGCCACTTAATGTGGCCTTCGTCTTGCGCAGGACTGTAGAGCAGGGAACTTCGTGCCCCGACGCCCGGGAGGACGTTTCATTTAGAAAGATGGACCGACCGCCGTCAGCGATGGGAGCTACTCCCCCAGCACGGCCTTTTTGGCGGCTGCAGCCATGTTGTCCAGATCCTCCTTGGTGGGGTGATCCTTTGCGGCTACCCAGTTGTCGAGCAGCATCTTAAAACGGGCATTGTCGGGATCTTGCTCGAGCATGGCCTCGTAACGCTGCTTGACCGCGGGGCCCATCTTGCCCTGGCACATCGCCCAGCCCGCAAGCTCGGCATCCTCTGCCAAATTGGACGACACGCGATCGATAATCTGCTGATAATAGCTCTGATCGGCACCAAAGCCGCAGGTACCAAAGAGGAAAACGCGCTTGCCGTGTAGGGCGGAGAGCAACGCCGCGACCGAAGGCGTGCATGCGCCCTTGTCGCACCAAAAACCGACGAGCACGGTATCGGCCGCGCAAGCCCCCTGCGCTTCGCGCGCGACCTGCTCGGCATCCGCATCGTCGCTCAACGCCGCGGCATGGACAAACTCAACGCCCGCAGCCTGCAGGGCGCGCTTGATCGCGCCCGAAACCATCCTGGTATTACCGCTCTTGCTGTTAACCACCAAAGAGCATGTCATAGTCACGTTGCCTCGTTTCCCCAAAACTAAAGCCACTAATGCAATTTATTAGATGAATATCTTAGTACTAACGTGACAGATGTAAACCACCGTCTGCCGATTGGCGACGCAGGCGACATCAATGGACAAAAACGCCCGCAGCGCAAGCCCCGAAATCTATAAGCTTTGAGACAGCTAAGCTGCCCTATGCCCCGAATCGATGACAACCGTCACCACAGATACCCGCCAATCGTCACCATAGTTCGTAATCAATCGTCACCACAGATTACCGTCAATCGTCACCACGCAGCTGGTAAAATACATAATCAAGGCAAGTTGAGAAGGTGACGGTATGGATAGGTATGTAGACAGATGCATCGACAAGGCAATCAGGCATAATCTCGATATCTTCGGTGCGGTTCTCATTCAAGGCCCGAAGTGGTGCGGAAAGACCACTACGGCCAGACGTTTTGCCAAATCATCCTTGTCTCTTTCCGATCCGGCTGGAAATTTTTCCGCTCTCCAGTTGGCTCGGATCGACCCAGCGCAGGCAATAGCAGGACCGTCGCCTAGACTCATCGACGAATGGCAGGAAGAACCAAAACTATGGGATGCCATACGTTTCGAGTGTGACGCAAGACAGGGAGAATCCGGACAGTTTATTCTTACGGGCTCAGCAACGCCGCAAGATTCGAAGCAGCCAATGCATAGCGGCGTTGGGCGAATAGCTAGATTGCGAATGGATACCATGACGCTGTTTGAGCTCGGCGTTTCTTCGGGCGCGGCTTCGATTAGAGCGCTGCTTTCCGGCCACCCCGCCAAGCAGGCGGTCGGATCGATCGCTGGTGTCGCCGGCATCGCCGATTTGCTGTGTCGCGGTGGTTGGCCTCAAGCGATGGGGAAAACAACTGAAAATGCTATGCGGATTGCCGCTGCTTATGTTGATGGCGTATGCGAATCGGATGTTTCTAGAACTGACGGCGTCAAACGTGATCCGGTCAAGGTCAGGTCTCTTTTGACATCGCTTGCGCGAAATGAGTCGACACTTGCTGGATCGAAGTCCATCGATAAAGATATCGGTACCGGCGTTTCGAAGAATTCGGTCTCCAGATACATGGATGCTCTGAGACGAATCAATATCATCGACGATATCCCGGCTTGGCGTCCGGCGCTCAGGTCGCCGGTAAAGCTGCGGCAAAGTGCGAAAAGGCACCTCGCCGACCCTTCGCTTGCCGTTGCGCTGCTCGGAGCAAATCCGGAGTCATTGGCATCCGACCCGAAGACACTGGGGCTGCTCTTCGAATCCCTCGTCCTGCACGACCTTAAGGTCTATGCCGCCGCAAATGACTCATCGGTGTCCCACTACCACGACGCCGACGATCTCGAGGTCGATGCCGTTATACACAGGCGCGATGGAACTTGGATTGCCGTGGAAGTAAAACTCGGAAGCCCGCAGATCCCCGAGGCGTCTGCAAACCTGCTTCGACTCGAGCGCAAGCTGGTCGAACGCGGCGAGAGGCCTCCCGCGGCCAAACTCATCGTCATCGGGTTCGGCATGCCGGTCCACACAACGCCCGAGGGCATCATCGTTGCCCCCGTTGACACGCTCGCGCCCTAGCGCTGCGTTACATGTCCCGCGTCTTGCTCACTGGGCGAATTGGCTGCGGTAGAGCTCGGCGTAGAAGCCGCCTGCCGCTAGCAGCTCGTCGTGCGTGCCGCGCTCGATAATCTGGCCGTCGCGCATCACCAGAATGCAGTCAGCGTTGCGGATGGTGCTCAGGCGGTGCGCCACGACAAAGCTTGTGCGACCGGCCATAAGCTCGTCGAACGCCGCCTGCACCTGCAGCTCGGTGCGGGTATCGATGCTCGAGGTCGCCTCGTCCAGCAGCAAGATAGCCGGGTCGGTGAGCATGACGCGCGCGATGCACAGCAGCTGTTTTTGACCCTGGCTAAACGTGCCGCCGTCCTCGCCGATGACCGTATCGTAGCCGCCTGGCAGCTGCACGATAAACTTGTGCGCATGCGCGCGCTTGGCAGCCTCGATAACCTGCTCGCGCGTGGCGTCGGGACAGCCGTAGGCGATGTTTTCCGCCACCGTGCCCTCGAACAGCCAAGTGTCCTGCAGCACCATGCCAAAGGCACGGCGAAGGCTTGCGCGCGTGTAGTCACGCGAAGACCTGCCATCGACCATGATGCGTCCGGCATCGATATCGTAAAAGCGCAGCAGCAGGTTGATGAGCGTCGTCTTGCCACAGCCCGTGGGACCGACCAGGGCAAAGCGCGTGCCGAGCTTGGCCTCGATGCAGATATCCTGCAGCAGCTTGCGGTCGGGAACATAGCTAAAGTCCACATGCTCAAAGGCGACCTCGCCCTGCGGGGCCGTGAGCTCAACGGCATCCGCAGCATCGGGCTCCTGCTCGCGCGCATCGAGCAGCGCAAACATGCGGCGCGCCGAGGCGTACGCGGTCTGGATCTGCGTAATGACGTTGGTGACCTCGTTGAACGGCTTGGTGTACTGGTTGGCATAGGACAGGAAGATCTGCACGCCGCCCACCGTAAGCGCCGCGGGCACGCCCGTGATCACGCCCACGCAGCCGATCACAGCGACCACGGCATAGATGATGTTATTGATAAAACGCGTACCGGGGTTGGAGAGCGAACCCATGAACTGCGCGCGCTCGCCCGCGGTGTAGAGCTCGGCATTGAGGGCATCGAAGCGCTGCTGGGCGTTGGGGCCATAGGCAAAGGCGTCGACAAGTTTCTGCTCGCCTACGTACTCCTCGATATGACCACCGAGCTGACCCTGAATGCGCTGCTGTGCCGTAAAGCTTTTGTTGGAGAGCTTGGCAATAGCACCGGCTGCAAAAATGGAAAGCGGCGTGACGAGCACCACCACGAGCGTCATGGTCAGGTTGATGGAAAGCATAAACGCGAGCGTGCCAACGATGGTAATAACACCGGTGAAGAGCTGCGTGAAGCCCTGCAGCAGACCGTCGCCCACCTGGTCGACGTCGTTGACCACACGGCTCATAAGGTCGCCGTGGGCATGGCTGTCGATAAAGCTGAGCGGCATGCGGCTGAGCTTATCGCTCGCCTCCACGCGCATATCGCGCACCGTCTCGTAGGACAGGCGGTTGACGCAGTAGCCCTGTAGCCACTGGAAGGCCGCAGCACCTACGACGACAATCGCGAGCTTGGTAACGAGCGGCAGCAGTGCGTCAAAGTCCACCTGCCCGGCGGCAACGATCAGGTCGATGCCCTCGCCGATGAGAATGGGCGTGTAGAGCTGCAGAATCACGGAGATGGCGGCACTCACAAACGACGCTACAAACGAAATGCGATGCGGACGAACGTAGCCCATCAGGCGGCGAGTCACCGCACCCACGGGATAGCGCTCGGGATCGCCGGGCTGGTGCGGACCGTCGCCCAGGTCGTTGAGGCTATCGTTACCGGACACGTTGGCCGTCATCGTGGCGACCGAACCGGAGGAAGTGTACGGATTCATTTAGCAGCCCTCCTTTGCGCAGACAGATGCGGGGACGGTCGGAGCGGACGCGGGCGTCGTGCTCCCCTGCTGGCCCTCGAGTTCCTCGCGGCGCAGCTGCGACTGGCAAATCTCGCGATAGAGCTGGCAGGTCGCGTACAGCTCGTCATGCGTGCCCAGGCCCGCAACCGAGCCGTGGTCGAGTACGCAGATCATGTCGGCGTCGCGCACGGTCGAGACGCGCTGGCTCACAATGACGGTCGTGAGCGGCAGCCCGCCCTCGACGGCACCGCGCACGCTGCGCTCGCGAATGGCATGGCGAAGCGCCGCGTCGGTCTTAAAGTCGAGCGCCGACGCGGAGTCGTCCATGATCAGAACCTGCGGCGAGCCCACCAGGGCACGCGCGATGGTCAGGCGCTGGCGTTGGCCACCGCTGAAGTTCTTACCGCCCGCCTCGACCGGGGCATCGAGCCCCTGCGGCTTGTTGCGCACGAACTCGCTCGCTTGCGCCATATCGAGCGCTGCCCAGAGCTCCTCGTCGGTCGCCGACTCGTCACGCCAGGTCAGGTTGCTGCGGATTGTGCCGCTCACCAGCGATGCGCGCTGCGGAACGGTCGCGACCACATGGCGCAGCTGATCGAGCGGCCAGGTGCGCACGTCGGCGCCCATCACGCTCACGCTGCCGGTGCTCGCATCGTACAGGCGCGGGATGAGCGAGACGAGCGTGGACTTGCCGCTGCCCGTGCCGCCGATAATGCCGAGCGTTTTGCCCAGCGGCAGCTCCAGGGTCACGTCATTGACGGCGTTGGCGGCGCCCACGCCAAAGGAGAAGCTCGTATGGCTCAAGCTCAGCGCGGAGACCGGGGCGTCGACGTCCGTCGCGGGTGCCTGGGGCAGTGCGACCGGCTCGTTATCCTCGTCGGTGATGCTCGGCACGCAATTGAGCACCTCGTTGATACGCGACGCGCTGGCGCTCGCCTTGGTAAAGACCACGACCAGGTTGGCGACGTACACGATGGAGGTGAGCGTCTGCGTCATGTAGTTCACAAACGCCATGACCTGGCCCTGTGTAAGCTCACCCACGTTGACCTGGATGCCGCCCACCCACAGGATGGCGCACACGCCCAGGTTCATCATCAAAAACGTTACGGGGTTAAGGATCGACGAGAGCTTGCCCACCGCAATGGCGGTATGGGCCTGGTCGTCGGCGGCTTGGGCAAAGCGCTCGCGCTCATGGTCCTCGCGCACGAAGGCGCGGACCACGCGGGCGCCCGAAAGGCCCTCGCGGCAGATAAGCGCGATGCGGTCGAGCTTTGCCTGCAGCTGCTTGTAGTACGGAATGCAGCGCGCCATGACAACCCAGAACACCAGGCCAATGGCGGGCGTGCAGATCAAAAAGATGATGCCGAGCTTAAGGTCGATGGCAAGGGCCGCGCACATGGAGCCCACCGCTAGAAAGGGCCAGCGGATGAGCATGCGCACGCCCAGCGCCACAGCGAGCTGGACCTGGTTAACGTCGTTGGTGATGCGGGTGATGAGCGACGGCGTGCCAAAGCGGTCGAGCTCAGCATAGCTCAGCTTGTTGATGTGCTCGTAGAGCGCGCCGCGAATGTCGGTGCCCATGCCCTGCGAGGTGAGCGCCGCCATCTTTTGGCAGACGAGCGTAAACGAGATGCCGATCACGGCCATGGCGGCAAGTAGCATGCCGTAGTGGATAACGGCGCTCACGTCGTGCGAGCCAATGCCCTTGTCGATCATCTGGGCAATCACCAGCGGCGTCAGCAGGTCAAAGATCACTTCGATCAGCTTACACGCAGGGCCGATCACCATATACCGGCGAAACTTACCACCAAAACGCCTAAGCAGCTCAATCATAAAAAGGCGCTCCCTATCATCATCCACATTCAATTCGAATCATGATAGTACGGTGAGCCCAAAAGAAGCGTAAACAACTCGTCATTTCTAATGGGATTCGGTTTCCAAAGAAGCGGAAAGGCACGCGCACACCCAGCCAGTGTCGGGTCGACCGCCTGATATACTTACATTAGTGCTACCAAGTTAGTCGCCGACCCTTGAAATGAGGTGCCGAGATGAACGACATTCTCGCAAGAAGAGCAAGACGAGCAACTATGGGCATCGCCCTTTCCGTGGCACTTGCCGCGGGAATCGCCCCCGTAACGGCGATCGCGGCAGAAACCAGCTCCCCCATCGGTGCAGTTGCCTTGCAGACGGAAGACGCGGCCACCGAAAAAGAAAAAGCGTATGCAGCCATGCAGGAAGCGCTCAAAAACCTCGAAGCCGCAAAAAAGGCCGCGAGTTCCGAGAAAATTGCGCGCTTTAATAATGACATTGCCCGTTTTCAAAAGTACCGCGACGAGATGTTGGCGCAAGCCGCCGAATCGAAAGAATCCCTTCCTGCCATGCAAGCGGACATCGATGCAGCCCAAGCCAAATACGACGAGGCTGGCAACCGGGTAAGCGAGCTCCAGGCAAAATTAGACAACAAACTTGAGGTGCTTAAGGCACTCGAAGCACTCGGCGACGAGGAGCTTGTCAAAACTGTTAAACAGCAAATAAGGCAGTTGCAAAATGAGATCGTAGGGGCAAAAGCGTATGTAGATCATTGTGAAACGGAGCTTGACGAGTTCCAGCGCCGCCTCAAAAGTCAGGAAAGACGAGTTAATGACTGTGAAAGTTCTGCAGAGAAATATAAAGCCAACATCGACCAGTTCATAGCCTGGCGAGATGCGCTCCTCGACAATTTTAAAAAGGCGCAAGCGGCCTATGACGACGCCTGCAAGGCATACGAAGAGGCAAAAGCCGCAGCAGATACGGCCGCCTCGCCCGAGATAACGAAACCCACCGAGGCAACGCCTCCCTCCGGCTCGGCGCAACCGGCCGAGACGGCACAGCCCGCCGGCTCGCCCGCGGCCGGCAAAGACGCCGCACCGAGCTCCGCCAAGCAAGCGAACACAAGCAACAGCAAGCAAGCGAATACGACCGCCGGCAAGCTCGCAAACACAGGCGACACAACGCCAAGCGCAATCGCACTAGCAGGAATCGCCGCCATGGGACTCGGAATAACCGCCACAGCCACCCGCCGCATCAAGAACTCAAAATAGCTGCCAGCATTAGTGCTACCAAGTGAGCCGCCAACCCTTGAAATGAGGTGCCGAGATGAACGACATTCTCGCAAGAAGAGCAAGACGAGCAACTGTGGGCATCGCCCTTTCCGCGGCACTTGTCGCGGGAATCGCCCCCGTAACGGCGATCGCGGCAGAAACCAGCTCCCACACCGGTGCAGTTGCCTTGCAAATGGAAGATGCGGCCGCCGCAAAAGAAAAAGCGTATGCAGCCATGCAGGAAGCGCTCAAAAACCTCGAGGCCGCAAAAGTTGCCGCAAGTCCCGAGAAACTTGCAGCAATCGATGATGACATTGCCGCTTTTCAAGAGATCTACGACATGGTGGCGGCGGAAGCCGCCAAACGGAGGGAACGCCTTCCCGCCATGCAAGCGAACGTCGATGCAGCCCAAGCCAAATACGATGAGGCCCACAGCCGGACAAGCGGCCTTCAGGCAGAATTAGATAAGGCACTTGAAGCACTCGGCGGCGAGGAGCCCAGCACAGCTACTAAAGAGCATATTAAGCAGTTGCGACGTGAGATCATGTCGGCAGAAAGGCGAGAGAAATCTTGTGAAGATGATCTTCACTCCTACCGACGCCGGCTCGAAAGCCAGGAAAGACAGGTTCAGGATTCCGAAAGTGAGGCGCAGGAAGCTAAAGCCCACATCGACGAGGACATAGCCAAGCGAAATGCGCTCCTCGGCGATTTGGAAAAGGCGCAAGCGGCCTATGACGACGCCTGCAAGGCATACGAAGAGGCAAAGGCCGCGGCAGACAAGGCCACCTCGCCCGAGATAACGAAACCGACCGAGACGACGCCTCCCTCCGGCTCAACGCAACCCGCCGAGGCGACACCGCCCGTTGCCTCACCTGCAACCGGCAAAGACGCCCCATCGAGCTCCACCAAGCAGGCGAACACGAGCAGCGGCAAGCAAGCAGATACGACCGCCGGCAAGCTCGCGAACACGGGCGATGCAGCGCCGAGCGCAATCGCACTCGCAGCAGTCGCCGCCGCAGGACTCGGAATAACCGCCACGGCCACACGCCGCCTCAGGAACCCAAAATAGCTGCCAGCGGTTATTGTCTTCGCCAATCCACAAGCCCAGAGACAAAAAGAGGTCCGTTTCCCCACCTAGGGAAACGGGCCTCTTTAACTGCAAAAATTCAAGCAACAGCACCGCCGCCTCTTGAACCACATAGCCATCAATGCCCAGACAACACCAGCAAGCCGCATTCCACAAGGGATAGATTAAATTAGATAAACGCGCCTTTACGGGTGATTTTTGGACGACGGGGCCCGGCCGACGACGAGGTATTTGG
>PPYE01257749.1_pt1 | contig 12811 bp, 10 predicted proteins | sample 1559881 | NCBI WGS metagenome assembly PPYE01 (sample SAMN08240022, study PRJNA423297) | Human gut metagenome, whole genome shotgun sequencing project.
TTGCCATATTGTGCACGGAGTCCCGCACCGGATGGATTTGCTTGGCGTTGTATGCCGCTTTGTGGTTGCAACAACAGTGGAAAGGTCATCGTACGATGAAACTGACGATTCTGGCGGTATTGGCTGCTGGTTTGGCCTGGAGTATTTCGGTTGTCAAGACGGATTCTACTAATGGTCGCCGTTTCATATTGGAACGTTCATGGGAACTGGTTCAGGCACACCCTTTTGCCGGATACGGATCCGGTGGCTTCCTGCGTGAGTATATGCCCCAGCAGGCCGATTACTTCAGACGGCACGCTGATAGCGGATATGCGTGGTTGGCCGGCGAGGTGTATCATCCGCTGAACGAATTCGTATGGGTATGGATTGAGTTCGGTTTGCCGGGAATATTATTGTTATTGGGGGCTTTGGCTTGGCTTTTGGCCGGATTGTTCCGGAGGCGCGACATCTTTTCCCGTATGCTGGCCGTTTCTTTATGTGCAAGCGTTATTTTTGCCATGTTTTCCTATCCGTTGAAATATCCGTTGGCTTCCGTAATAGGCATAGTGGCTATGTGGCGCGTGTGTGCCGGTATGTCAGGACGGATAAAGATGAATGAGTGGGGTTGGCGTTGGGTAGGCATGGCCGGAGTCGTGGTGTCGGTTGTGGCGTTGATAAAGGTGTCCGTTGCCTATTCCTATGAATATGAATGGAGCCGGGTGGCTCGCTGTGCCTTGCACGGGCATTCCCGTGAAATGATGCCACGGTATGCGGATTTGTATAGGCATTACCATCGCGATGCTTCTTTCTTGTATAACTATACGGCAGAACAGTTCTATGCCGGGCAGTATGAGGAGGCACTGAAGACAGCTAAAGAATGCAGGGCGTTATGGCCGTCTTATAATTTGTCCCTTCTGACCGGAGACATCTGTCGGGCAGCCGGAAAGTATGGCGAAGCCGTGCAATATTATGTACAGGCTCATTGGGTGTGTCCGGTGAGGTTTGCTCCCTTGGAAGGTTTGTATTATGCTTATAAATCAGGGAACCGACCGCTTATGGCAGATTCGGTAGCTAACGTAATTTTCCGGAAGAAGATAAAGGTGGATTCCCGGGATGTCCAACGGATTAAAAAGGAAATATTGGAGGATATGCGGCACGGTGAAAAGATGGTGCCGTGAGACGGAATAGATGAAAAAGGTATGAAACTCATGAAAATGAAAAATACAGTTGTTTTAATGATAGTGGTCGTAGCTGTTGCCACGATTGTTGCAGTGTTTTCAGCCGTCAGTTGTTCGGAACACACGGATAAGGAACATGTCCGTGATATGGTTTTAGCTGAAAATCCCGGGTTAAAGGGCATATTGGAATTATACCAAGAAGATTCTTTGAAATATGAGGCCGCTTTGTTTCTGATAGACAATATGGGATATTACCAAGGGGCAGACAGTGGCGAACTGAACTCCATGTACAAAGCATACGAAATATTCAGCACGGGACGCTATACTTACCGGCAAGCATTGGATTCGGCCGCGAAGCTTTGCGGAAAGCCCAAGAATGTGAAAGACATCGTATGGAAGGCAGATGTGGATATGGATCCCGGATTTTTGGTATCCAATATAGAGTGGGCTTTCAAAGTATGGAGGGAACAACCATGGGGGAAAAACGTTTCATTCGAACAATTCTGTGAGTATATACTGCCTTACCGTATTGGAAACGAAGAATTGATTCCATGGCGGGAAAAATTATATTACCAGTTCATGCCTATTATCGAGAAGTACAAGAATGACCCTCAAATAGAGAACCCCACATTTGCCGCCCACATTGTTTTGGACAGTTTGCTCCGGGCACCTTTCTATTTTACGGGCGAGATGGCGACGAGCGTACGTATCGGACCGAGGATTGCGGACTGGCGAGGTGGAAGTTGTCTGGATTTGTGCGACATGTTGGTATACATTTACAGGGCGTTGGGAATCCCTTGTGGCATAGAGGAACTTCCGATGCGTGGGAACAACAACGCACCGCATTTTTGGAATTTCCTTGTTGACCAACATGGGCAGACTTGGTATTTTTCTATGTTTTATTGGTGGCATCGCCTGCTGAAAGCAGAAGTGTATGCAGATGTCTATGGAAAAGTATTCAGGCAACGGTTCAGCCTGAACAGAGATATGATGGATTCATTGCGGATGCCGTTGGACAGTGTGCATCCTGTATTCCGCTATCCTTTTTTTGAGGATGTCACCCGTCTGTATGCTACGGACAAGGCTTTTACTTTATCCGTAGGAAAACAGCATCTTGCCAGAGATATAAGGGCAGGAGAAGTAGTTTATATTTGTATGTCTGACCGTTATGCTTGGAAACCTGTGGGATGGACAAGATATGACGGTTCCAATGCTGTCTTTAAGGATTGTCACGGAGGTACCATTTACTGTTTGGCGGTTTATGACGCGGCTAATGACAAGTTGGCTCCGGTGTCTTCACCTTTCAGCGTTGGTCAGGAGAACGGGAAAATGGAGTTTTATGATGTGCAGGAAGAAACGGAAGATGTCGTTCTGCTGAGTAAATTCGGAATGCTTGGGGAGTTCTTTTTAGGACGGATGGTCAATGGGGTGTTTGAGGGCAGCAATTCGCCTTCTTTCAAACAAAAAGATACGTTGTTCCTGATTCGTGCGACTCCGGACAGACTTTGCACAGTGGTAAAAACAGATTCTTCCAAAGCATATCGTTATGTAAGGTATTACGGTCCGGCTGGTGGTTACGGGAATATCTCTGAGGCCGGATTCTATTCGTCTGTGAATGACACAATGCCGTTGGCCGGAAAAATATTGGGGCCGGAAGACGGTGCAACAGGCGACCATTCTTATTTCAATGTGTTCGACGGGCATACGGATACATCGTATGATTATCCTTTCGCTGACGGAGGATGGGCCGGACTTGATTTGGGCGAGCGAAAGCATATAGGGAAGATTGTTTATACGCCCCGTAATCGGGATAATTTTGTCCGTAAAGGAGATTTGTATGAGCTTTTAGTATGCCGTGAGGGAACGTGGGTTCCGTTTGCCCGGCAAATAGCTACGGCTGATTCTTTACTTTTCAAAGAAGTGCCAAAACATGCGCTTTTGTTACTTCGTGACTTGAGTCGGGGAGAAGCGGAACGGTTGTTTGAGTATAAAGACGGTAAACAAGTGTATTGGTGAGAGTGGGTGGATTATGAAATTACTCCCTGCCGGCCTGCTTGTGCCGACAGGGAGTGTTCCTTTTCAAGAAGGGATTTTTATGAACGTTTGCTGCCATCGGGATTGTAAACCAGAATGAGATCTATCGGTTCGCGATCCAATTCGATGCGGTAGTAGACGCCTGTTTCCGTCCCGTTGGGATATTCAATGCGGTCTACATCGTCTTCACGTGGGTTGAACGTGTAACCTTCCTGCGTGAAGCTGTTGACTACGGCTTCCGGAACGGATGTCCAGGCCATATCCTCGAATTCAGTGAACAGCCATTGGTAATTCGTGTCCACGTGCATGTCTGCCTCTGCATTGTTCAGCCACAGTTGTATTTCGTAGCCTTGTGCAGTACGGTTCATCTCAACGATATGAGCATCGGGATATTGAGCAGTTACCATTTGGCGTATTTCCTGTGGAATTTGTGCCGAAGGGTCGGAACCACTTCCCGGGTGTTGGCTTCCGTCCGCATTGTAATAAAGTATGATGTCTGTAGGCTCACGGTCCAATTCGATGCGGTATTGTACGGCCGTTTCCGTCCCGTTGGGATATTCAATGCGGTCTACATCGTCTTCACGTGGGTTGAACGTGAATCCGTCTTGCGTGAAGCTGTTGACTACGACCTCCGGAACAGATGTCCAGGCAATGTCTTCGAACTCCGTATAAAGCCATTGGTAGTTGAGGTCGAGGTGCATGTCCACTTCTCCGTTGTTCAGCCACATTTGTACTTCATATCCTTGGTAGGTACGTTCGACTTCCACGATTTGTGCTCCCGGATAACGGCTTTCTACCGTTTGGGTGATGTGTGGGTCATTCCGAAAGTTGTAATCGTCCTCATCGTCGTCTTTACATGCGGTCATAACCGGGGCGAGCAATAAGATGAAAAGCCCCCATTTCCATATATTCTTTCTCATTTTGTTTTGGTTTTTGTAAAAGGTTTATATTCTTGTGAAAATCTCATCTTTCAGTCAATCTCACGGATATTGAATTTTCGGTCGAATTTGAGTTCTACATCGTTGGTGAGCTCCACTTCGTACTTACGACTGTCTTTTTCTATTTTGGTGATTTTCTCTCCGGGGAACATCTCGTTCACTTGTTTCTTGATTTCCTTCGGTATGAAAAAAGCCGGGACTTCAGACCTTTTGCCGTCTACTTCCGTCCAGTCTCCTTTGCTGTCGAAGGAGACTTCCGTACCATTGACAAGCTGTACGTCGTAAGTGGTAGATTTGAACCAGTCTTTGTCTATTTTGATATACGAGACTTTGGTATGGGCAAATTGCTGCTTTAAAATCGTACGTGCCGGGGCGGGCAGTTCGTTTAAATTGCGGGTGATGACATCGTTGTCGGCGCAAGCGGTCGTTACGATGACAATCCCTAAAATCAATATGGCAAAAATCTTTCTCATAATGGTAATTCCTTTTAATGGTTAGTAATGCTATTGTAACCGCAAAGTAAATACCTGATTCTGGAAAGATTTGGGATTTGTGCTTTTCGTTTTAGGGCTTTGCAACTTTTAACACGAAATGATGTCGTCCGTCATGATAGTATGTGAGGGAGAGATGGTACAGGTCGGCAATGGATTGGGCGATAGACAGTCCCAGTCCGGTCGATTCTTTTTGTCCGCTATGCCCCTTGTAGAAGCGTTTGAACATTTGTCGTTCGTCGAGGGCTTGGTTCCCGTCGTTGACGATTTCAATCCGGGTGGAATGGATGAGTATGTCCACACGTCCGTGTTCGGGGCTATGTATGATGGCATTTTTGATGAGATTGGTCAGTAAAGTATGAGCCAGCGATTCGTTCATCCTGATACGGCAGTCTTCCGTGTCCGACAAGTGATAGTCCAGTTCTTTTTCTTCGTATAAGTCCGATAACAGTTCGAGAATCTTTCGGACGTGTGGGTTCATATCCACTTCAGTTACTTCCTCGAATTGCCGGTTTTGGATACGCGAAAGCAGGAGCAGGGATTTATTGAGCTGTATGGCACGGTGCAGGCTACGGAACATGTCGTCGATATTTTTCAGTACCTCTTCATCGAGATTCTCATGTTCGGCCAATAACTCCAGCTTGCCGTTGATGACGGCCAACGGGGTTTGCAGTTCATGAGAGGCGTTTTCGATGAATTCCTTTTGTTCCCGGTATGCTTTTTCTGCCCGTTCGTGCATTTCAAGGGCAGCACGGTTCAGGGTACGGAACTCCCGAATACGGCAATCCGGATTCAGATAAGGTGCCGGGTGTCCGGGTGATACGTTTTCAAGCCATTCCAATAAACGGTCGAGCGGGCGGAACACGGACTTCAGGATAAGGCGTGTGCTGAAGATGATGCAACAAAGCAATGCGATGTAGAGTGCGACGAGATATTTGAATATGGCGGCTATCAAATCGTCCCGTTCCAAAGTGGAGAGTCGGAGTTCCAGTTCATAATATTTCAGGTCGGTGGCCATGAAGCAGGACTTCATGATACGTACGGGTTCATACTCATCTTCAGTCTCGATATATACCGTACCGTCGTAGTACCGGTCGCGATAGTGCTCGACCTCTTCCGTGGTAAGCGGACGGATGCTGTAACTGTGTATGATTTTGTCCTCGGTATCTAAAAGAGTAGAGTCCGCCAGGATTTTCCCCACAATAATATCCCGGTAATTGGCCAGGGCATCGTCGGTCTCGTCCATCACTTCGTCGATGACGGTGTAATAGAAAAAGGTACCCCACCCGCCCAGTAACAAGAACAGGAGGAAAGAGAGGTTGAAGTGGGTATAGCGTAATAACTTCATGGTCGGGGTATGGGGAGTTTACGGCATGTCGAATGCCAATTTGTAGCCGAAACCGTAAACGGCTTTTATTTCTGCTTGTGTGCCGGCTGCTTTCATCTTTTTCCTCAAATTCTTCACCTGGGAATAAATGAAGTCGAGACTGTCCGCCTGGTCGATGTGGTCGCCCCATACAGACTCTGCCAATGCCATACGGTTGATGAGGCGGTTGGGATTGCTGATGAAATAATACAGCAGGTCGAACTCCTTGCGGTTGAGGTTCAGTTCGTTCCCGTCCACGGTCGCTTTGCGCGTGTCGGGGACTAAAGTCAGGTTACCCAGTACGATACTGGTGTCTCCTCCGGCTTTTTTCCTGCGCAACAAGGATTTTACCCGTGCGTTAAGCTCGGCCAGATGGAATGGTTTGGCCAAATAATCGTCGGCCCCGAGATTAAGCCCCTCCACCTTGTCCTCAATGGAGTCTTTGGCCGAGATGATGATGACGCTTTCCTGTTTACGCATCCGTTTGAGATGGGCCAGGACGGAAAGACCGCTTCCGCCGGGCAGCATGATGTCCAGCAAGATACAGTCGTAATCGTAATCGTTAACCTTTTCCATGGCAGAGGCATAGTCTTCCGCACACTCCACGATGAACTTTTCGCGCATGAGGTACTCCCTGACGGTATTCCGCAACTCCTCTTCGTCTTCAATCAGCAGGATCTTCATGACTGTTCCGTATCGGATGGGTTGTCGATGGGTAATCTGTCTTTCTTCCGGTAACCTGTGCTGTTGAGGATAGCCACCAAGTCACCGTTTTCTTGGCAGATTCTTACCTCTATATAAGGAATGCGCGGGTGGTGGTGTATCTCACGGGCCTCTGCGTAAAGCCATCCGGCAGACACGGCTTTCAAGAAGTTGATATTGGCGCTTAAAGACAATGTTACCTGTGCATAGCTGTTGGCTACGGCGGCAAAAGCCAAGTCGGCCAACGTGAAAAGGGCACCGCCTTGGCAGACCCCGGCAGCATTGAGGTGGGCAGGGGTGACTTCCATTCGGGCTTTGGCATATCCCTGACGGATGTCAAGTATCTCGACACCGGCCGCCCGGGCAAACCGGTCGTTCTTTAATAATTCGGATAATGTCATACTATAGTTGGATAAAAATGTCAGGCGAAAGTTTTTCGTATTTCTTCCCAGTGTTCGCAAAGCGATTGCATGGAAGGGAACAACAAGTCGGCACCGGCATCAATCAGCACTTCGTCGGGCAGTGGCCCCGTATTGACGGCGATGGTGAAGATTCCGGCAGCTACTCCGGCTTGTACCCCTAAGGGAGCATTTTCCACCACGAGGCCTTCCCACGGTTGTACACCGGCTTTTTGCAGCCCCATAAGGTAGGGCTCGGGGTTGGGCTTGCCGTATTTCACATCAAAACTGGTCACCATCAGTTCGCGCCGGAATACGTCCGGGAAATTATGGTTCAGCCGGTCGATGAGGCTGACCTGCCCCGACCCGGTGACGACCATGGGGATGAAACCATCGGCCTTTACCTTTTTCAGTAACTCGTAAGCGCCCGGCATCCGTGGGGCTTCCGGACAACGGCTGAACACATCGGACTTGGCTTTATAGATGGTTTGCTTCTCCTCTTCGGTAGCCCGGCGTCCCCAATCACGTTGTGCCAGCAGGTCGATGGTTCCGCCGCCCGTACGTCCTTCGTGCATGTAGGCTTCTTCGGGCGTGATGTGCAGGCCGAACTGCGTCATGGCATGGCTCCAGGAATAAGCATGGTTGGGCATGGAGTCGAAGAGGACTCCGTCCATATCAAAGAGCACGGCTTTAAGGCGCGTCGCCCCAAAGCCGTGCTTCATTAAATATTTGTCTTTTTCTGCTTCGAACATGGGCTTATTTGTTTAAGCGTGCGCGGATGGCTTCACTTTCTTTTTCGTAACCCGGTTTGTTCAGCAGGGCGAACATGTTCTTCTTGTAGGCTTCCACGCCCGGCTGGTTGAAGGTATTTACCCCCAAGAGGTTGCCGCTGATGCCGCAGGCTTTCTCGAAGAAATAGATGATTTGTCCCAAATAGTACTCATTCAACACAGGGACACTCAGGCGCATGTTGGGCACACCGCCGTCCACGTGAGCCAGTTGCGTACCCAGTTCGGCCATCTTGTTCACTTCGTCCACACGCTTTCCGGCCAGGAAGTTCAGGCCGTCCAGATTTTCGTCGTCCGAAGGGAAGAGCACCTTGTGGTTGGGCTGCTCGATACTGATGACGGTCTCGAAGATGGTACGTTCGCCGTCCTGAATCCATTGTCCCATGGAATGAAGGTCGGTGGTGAAATCTACGGCAGCCGGGAAAATACCTTTTTGGTCCTTTCCTTCCGATTCTCCGTACAACTGTTTCCACCATTCGTTCAGGTAGTGCAGCTTAGGCTGGTAGTTTACCAGAATTTCGATTTTCTTGCCTTCGGCATATAAAGCGTTGCGGCAGGCAGCATATACGGCCGAGGGGTTTTCCATGAAAGGTACGTCCACGGCAGTTGCTTTTTCCATGTCGGCGGCACCGGCCACGAGTTGTGTGATGTCGAAACCGGCCACGGCAATAGGCAGCAAGCCTACGGGAGTGAGTACGGAGAAACGTCCGCCCACATTGTCGGGGATGATAAAGCTCTTGTATCCTTCCTTGTCAGCCGTGGTACGGGCGGCACCTTTTTGGGCATCGGTTACGGCCACGATGACTTTGCGGGCCATGTCCTTGCCGCGCTGGTCTTCGCATTGCTTTTTCAGCAGACGGAAAGCCAAAGCCGTTTCGGTGGTCGTGCCGCTCTTGGAAATATTGATGACACCGAATTTCTTGTCGGCCAGGTAAGCGCACATTTCGGCCAGATAGTCTTCGCCGATGTTGTTTCCGGCAAACAGGATGACCGGGTTCTTCTTATCGTTCAGCAACCATTGGAAGCTGTTGCTCAGGGCTTCGATGACGGTGCGTGCGCCAAGGTAGCTTCCGCCGATGCCGGCTACTACGACCACTTCGCAGTTCTCGCGGAGCACCTGTGCCGTGGCGTTCAGTTCACCGATGAAATCGGGAGTAATGGAAGACGGCAAGTGCAGCCAACCTAAAAAGTCGTTACCCGGACAAGTGCCGTTTTCCAACGCTTCCTGTGCGGCTTTCACCTTCGGTTCGTATGCCGCGATGGCATCGGCCTGAAGGAACTGAGTTGCTTTTGTGATGTCTAATTGAATATTCTTCATCTTTTTACGCTATTAAAAAACAATAATGAGTTATCGGAATGAATCGGTGAGCAGTTTTATCTCGATGCTCGGCGAGATACGTTCGTAGAGGATATTATATACGGCGTCCAGAATCGGCATGTTGACATGGAGGCACTTGTTGATGTCCTTCATACATTTGGTGCCGTAATACCCTTCGGCTATCATTTCCATTTCTATTTGTGCGCTTTTCACACTGTAACCCTTGCCTATCATGGAACCGAACACCCGGTTGCGGCTGAAGTTGGAATATCCCGTGACGAGAAGGTCGCCCAGATAGACCGAATCGATGATATTCCGTTCAATGGGGTGTACAATCTTGAGAAAACGGTTCATTTCCTGCGCTGCGTTGGACATGATGACCGACTGGAAGTTGTCTCCATACTTCAGGCCGTTGCAGATGCCTGCTGCAATGGCGTAGACGTTTTTCAACACCGAAGCGTATTCGATGCCGATGACGTCGTCGCTGGTTTTGGTCTTGACGTATTCGCTGCTGATCATGTCGGCAAAGTTTTGCGCCTTTTCCAAGTCGGCGCATCCCACGGTCAGATAAGTAAGCCGTCCCAGAGCCACTTCTTCCGCATGGCTCGGCCCTCCCAAAACAGCCAGATTCTCGTCGGGCACGTTATACACCTGATGAAAATATTCCGAACAGACCAAGTTCTCGTCGGGCACGATACCCTTAATGGCTGTGACGACAAACTTGTCGCGCAGGCGAGTCTTGAGTTTTTTCAGGTGGCTTTTTAAATAAGGTGAAGGAGTAACGAATATCAGAGTGTCCGCTTCTTCCACTATTTTATTGATGTCGGCAGAGAAGTGGATACGGTTTACGTCAAAATGCACGCTGGTCAGGTAAGCCGGATTGTGCCCCAGGCGGCGGAATTCCTCGATGCGGTCTTCCCGTCGCATGTACCAATGGATGGAATCGTTTCGCTCCAACATCATCTTGGCGATGGCGGTAGCCCAACTACCGCCCCCCATGATGGCTATGGTTCCACAATTTCCCATATTTTCCGGTTGTTATATTTTAGCAATCCATTCGGCCACGTCGTTGACAGATGGCTTTTCGATGTCGAGTTTGTATTTCTTGATGACCTCTCCCACTTGTTGCTGTAGCTTTTGCGGATTGACGTCCTTCATGTCGCTTACCAGGTTATATCCGGCTTTTTGCAGCACGGGCACGAGTGCCTCGGGCACGCCGATGGCAGCGTATTTGTCGGCACTGTCCTTGGGTACTTTCTTTTCAGGGCGCATTTGCGGGAAGAAGAGAACCTCTTGAATCGTGGTCTGGCCCGTCATGAGCATGACCAGACGGTCGATGCCGATACCGATGCCGCTAGTGGGGGGCATGCCATATTGCAAGGCACGCAGGAAATCCTGATCGATGAACATCGCTTCGTCGTCGCCCTTCTCGCTCAGGCGCATCTGTTCGATGAAACGCTCTTCCTGATCTATCGGGTCGTTCAATTCCGAATAAGCGGGATAGTCGGTGATGAAAGTCGGTTGGATGTAAGTACCCTCACAGAACTCGCCGAAAATCTCGTCGATAAGTTTGCCTTTACCCATTGTGTCGTCGATTTCCAGGTTCAGGGTCTTGCATATCTCGCGGATTTCCTCTTCGCTCTTCCCGTTCAGGTCATATCCTGTCTTTTCTTTGATGGCCTCTAAGATGGGCAAACGACGGTAAGGAGCTTTGAAGCTGATGGTCTTTCCGTCCACCACGCTCTCCGTGCCCCCGTTCACGGCGATGCAGATGCGCTCGAGCAACTTTTCGGTAAACGCCATCATCCAGTTGTAATCCTTATATTGTACATAAAGTTCCATGCAAGTGAACTCCGGATTGTGGCTCTTGTCCATACCCTCGTTGCGGAAGTTCTTCCCGATTTCGTACACACCTTCGAAACCGCCTACGATGAGGCGTTTCAGGTAAAGTTCCGTGGCGATACGAAGATACAGGTCGATGTCGAGCGAGTTGTGGTGGGTAATGAACGGGCGCGCACTGGCTCCTCCCGGGATGGATTGCAGGATAGGTGTCTCCACCTCCGTGTAGCCTGCTTCGTCCAGGGCGGCACGCAACGTTTTCAGGATGGCCGAACGCTTCAGGAATGTTTCCTTTACGCCGCTGTTGACAATCAAGTCCACGTAACGTTGGCGGTAGCGCAGTTCCGGGTCGTCGAAAGAGTCATATACCTCGCCGTCTTTCATCTTGACGATGGGGAGTGGCCTAAGGCTCTTGGCCAAAACCGTCAGTTCTTGCGTGTGCACGCTGATTTCTCCTGTTTGAGTCTTGAAAACAAAGCCTTTGATACCGACGAAATCTCCCAAATCAAGTAATTTCTTGAAAACGGTATTGTATAAATCCTTGTTTTCTCCGGGACAAATATCATCGCGGGTGACGTACACCTGAATGCGCCCTTTGGAGTCCTGCAATTCGAGGAAAGAGGCTTTGCCCATGATGCGTCGGCTCATGATACGGCCCGCGATGCACACTTGGCGTTTCTCTTCCGCAGCATCATTGTATTCGGCTTTGATGTCGGTCGAGAAAGCATCTGTCGGGTATTCGTCAGCCGGATAAGGGTCGATGCCCAAGGCACGGAGTTCGTTCAGGTTGTTCCTTCTTACGATTTCTTGTTCACTTAACTCTAAAACATTCATTTTTATTCTGATTTCGATATTTGGGACAAAATTACAAAAGTTTTTTGAGTACCCCAATGATTTACCCGTTTATTAATATGGGGCTTAAGTTTCCGGAAGCATGCTTTATACTTCCTTTTTTAGAAAGTCAGACTTGCATTGTTAAATTTGTGTTAAATGTCTGGGGGGGGTAATTTTATTAAGTATAAAAACGCTAACTTTCGCAAACAAATAAGTAGAGTGATAACTTTTAAAAAATGGAACTATGGGAACAAATGTTTGGAAAGGAGTTTTGGCCTTATGTGTAGTTGCCGTTACGATGGCATCATGTGATTTTGTGAATAAAATGAAAGAGAATGCCACCACTACGCCGTCGGACACGATTATCGGAGCCAATGTCGGCGAGTTGGACGGGAAGATAGATGAATTGTTGGAATTGGCCAAGGCAAAAAAGGAAACGGCAGAGTTTGCCGAGATTTATACCTATTTGAATTACAAGCCGGGCAATCCTTCTACGAGTGTGACGATACAAATCGTGACGCCGGAAGATAAGAACAAGATGGCGGAATATAGTTGGTACGACAATAAGGATGTCCGTAACAAACTGGATAAACAGGACATGGTGATTTCGGATCATGACGATAATGTGATTGACACTTATGACGGCTTCAAGGATATGCTTTTCACCTACAATGACGTGTCCAAACTGGTGGAGAACTTGCCGGTGTTCTGTAAAGAGGCTTTGGAGGCGTCCGGATATGAGGAAGAGGGCTATGTGCGAAGCTACCAGATAGAAAAAGGTGATGCTTTTATTACGGTGGGGCATAAGTCTTCCAATATGTTGACCAAATCTTATCATATTGCGGAGGACGGTGAACATATTATAAAGGAATAAAGAGAAAGTTTGATTTTTGGTGTTTTGCTGCCATTTTCCATCCTGTGAGGTGTTGCTACACCGTTTTTTAGG
>PPYE01413988.1_pt1 | contig 12810 bp, 20 predicted proteins | sample 1559881 | NCBI WGS metagenome assembly PPYE01 (sample SAMN08240022, study PRJNA423297) | Human gut metagenome, whole genome shotgun sequencing project.
GTATAGATAATATTAATATATATAATAATATAAACTCTAAGAATAATATTAAAGAAGATAAAGAATATATTTTAGATAATTATAAAAATGCTTCTGAAAGAAGTATTTTTCATAAGGGGGAGAAAAGATCGGAAGAGGAAAAACTCGTTCCTTCACCTTCCAGTTCAAATCAAAAATTCATTGATTCGCTGATTCGGGACATGAAAGAAGAATTTCCAGATGGAGATCGGGCGAAGAGAACGGAGGTGCTTTCTTTCTTCAGTGAACTAAAAGAGGATTATCTATCACACGATCCGGAATTATCTCAGTTATCCTTAGAAGAAATTTTTCCTCACTTCAAAAGTGCCGGAGTGAGAATTTACACTTACTACTCAGAACATATTGAAAAGAGCGATGAAGAGTTGAGGCTTGAATTTATGTCACTTCCAGTTTCGGAAGATTTTGATGAAAGCCTGTTGGGGTTATCAGACCAAGAAAAAGTAGAAATGATTAAGTCCGATTTTAGAGAAGCTTTCCCAGAGGATGAAATGGTTGAATTGGATGCCATGACAGATTATGTAGTGGGATATATGCGAGACTTGGAATTAATGAAGGTCGATCAGGTATTATACGATTCCCCTTTATTACTTTCACACATGTTTCCAGAATTACAGAGAGACAAAGAATCAAAACTATGGCATAGGAGGCCAAATAAAGCCGAAATTAGAGAGATTGACGAGAATGGCGGTAGAATGATCGTTATTAAGCCAAAATTCAAGGAAAGGGCTGAAAAAGCACGAATAGATAGTAATCCTTTCTATGAAAAACTGAAGAGATTTAGATTCCCCAGATTAACGATTACTTCTTCTGGATCATGTAATGCCTCAGAAGTAATTCCTAAAGCCCTTGCGGAACTCGGATATGAAAATGGGTTTTATGAAGACCAAGAAGTTATAGATCAGATTTTGGATGTGATTATTGATCGGTATAAATTGCAGGGTAGAAGTTTTGAACCCTTCAGGAATATTTGGGTGTATTGTGATAAATACCATCATAAACAACCGGGTAAAGTGCTAATAACAAATTTGCCAGAAATAAAAAAGATGAAGGCTTAATCTCCTTCATCTTTTCCCTCGTCGGTTTCTATTTTCTTTTGTGGCCGTGCCAGTTGAGTTTTTCTGAAATCCTCAATGTGTTTTATTGCTTCTTCGGCTTCTTCCGGATTCAAAAAGTAATTTCCACTATTGAATTTGAGACGATCCTGTGCTGATAGTGACTCCTTTGCGGGAACAACATTGAATTTTTCATTAATGAAGTAGTATGTTTGTCCCTTTTTCATCTTACCAAACCCAATAGGCTCAATTCTTCTCAGTCGGCCATTCCAGACTTTGCCAACACTTGCCAGTTCTGATTTAAAGATATTTTTTTCGGCCTCAGTAGCAGAGAAGAATTTTAAATCGCAGTAGTTCCCTATACAGTCGTTTAAAGAATATTGGATTGGTTCGTTTTCTACCTTCACACAGAACATTATAACCTTTCCGCCCTTTGTTGTCTTTTGAAAAACACCAATTCCTCTTTTTCCTGTATTCGATTTGAACCGGATATAATTGCATATTTGGGGAACAAACCTTTCGATCACCCGATTATATTCGTAGCTCCATTCAAAATTCCTATTGGATAAAGCCACAGTTATTTTTTCAATTTCCTTTTCTGTCGCTTTTCGTATTTTAGCATCAAATGGGATGGAGAGCTTATCTATTATCAGATCACCAGTCTGGGTAAAAGAGGCTCCAAGTGTAATTTTGTCGTAATGAATACTACTCACATAGCTTATCATATTCAAGAAGCCACCCTCTTCAACAACAATTATTGAGTTGGGGATCGGAAAGTCTCGTTCAGCCCATTTTTTGAACTGAAGGAACGTAACTGTTGGCATGGAGTCGTTTGGCTCCCGGAACGCAACCTTTAGTTTGTACTGAGAGAGACAATATTGTATGATTGCATATTCATTACCCTCGTCACTTGCTCTCAGCGTTTTAATATAATCCCTTATTTCTTGATTTGTCTTCACTTTGTGCTATAGATTAGGCCACAAAGGTAATATTTTTGAGTCATTGCGATTATATAAAAAACTCAAATATCCTATATCTGTCTCAAAGTAAGCAAAAACATGACAAAAAAGTAGTAAAACCATGTTTGTTGTGATATTCAAGGTATTGTTTGTATATCTGTCCGGCTGAGAATACACTTCTTTTTGTATATACGGGGATTTATGTGTTTATGTGGAGGGTTTTCAAGCAATGGTTAATAAAATGCCGCAGAGGGCTTTAGAATCAATATTTGGATAGGTGTTTTTGTGTTTTTTCAAAGGGATCATATATATTAGGAATAGATTTAGCTGAGAGAACCCCTTACCTTGTGTTACCCAGAAACCCTATTTATGGCCAAAAACGGGACTTGGGAAAATAGCCTCCGGAAAAAATCAAAGTCTGTATATATAGTTCTTTTTAAACTACCATTGAATTTAAAAACGAGACTTGAAAAATTGGTCAGAGTATATTTATGGTACTCGCACTCAGAAAGACACCCTCTCTTTTCTTTTTAAAATTGTTACTATGCTGTATATCAATAGCATATATGTTTTTAAAATGTCTTTTTTTATCAAAATAAGACATTTTACTGTTTATTTCTTTCAATTTGCTTTCAATTTTCAATGAAATAGAAAAAAGTAATAGTTGTTTTTCAACTATACAAAACACTGTTTTATATAATATGTTGATATATTGGTATTTATGAATTGAAATTTGAATGTTTTAATTTGATACATGTGTATAAACCGTCTTTTTTATCAAAAACAGAAAAAACAATTTTTTTTCATTGAAAATCATATTTTTTAAATCATTGAAAATCAGTTATTTACAGTCTGTCTACGTGCGTGCGTGTACATTGTTTGGTTTAGAGAGTTGTTTTTATATAGTTGAAAAAAAACTATAGAAAATTTTGTTGTTTCAAAAAAAAGTGTTTTAATAGTCATGTTCTCAAAAGGCAAAACAAAACAAGCCAAACAGAACAAAACAAAAGAAAAGCGAAAAGCAAGTAATTAATCAGTCAAACGAAAAGCAAAGGACTTTTCATTAAGTACAATTAGTTCTTTGAAATTTTGAAAGCAATTCAAACCGTTATTAAGGGAATGACAAAGTAATATTTAAAAATGTGCGAAATGCCATATATTACGGGTATAATGTACCTTTTCCAACTGATAACGGAACTTGAATCGAAAGCGTACAAAGGTAACGTGTAAAGGGATAACTATATCCTTTTGTGACAACACAACTAAAAACCGACGGGTACGGATAGGCACGTTAATCGTGTGTATAAGTCTTATAAAAACAACGGTATTAGTTGCATTTATGCACTAATTGATGGTATGAAACGAACTGAAAAGTAGCGTTTATTGAAATTGTAAGCGTATTTATTTACGTCTATAAATCGGGTGCGATTCCCGACATACTACTAAAACAAAATTATTAATAACTAAAAAATAGGAGATTATGTTATGGTAACTACAAATGTTAAAAATCAGTCTGTAAACAGTAAAGCAAGTGCGTTAAAAAACATTCGGGAAGCAAACAAAGAAACTAAAACTTTGTCGGGTGTAATTAAAACTATTCGTTCGTTCTGGAAAGAAGGTTATGACGAATCATTCAAATTTTTAGGTTTAACTTACAAAGATATTGACTTTAAAGTAATTGTAACTTTGTGGGCTGAGAGTTATTGGAATGAAAAAGGGGATAAAATGACTTATCCCGTAAAAGTAGCTAAAAAAGACGAAAAAGGGGAATTTATTATGAAAAACGGAAAGAAGGTGTACGAGCGTGTAATGAAAGAATATGACAATAATTTCACGGTTGTAAAGGTATTTGACGCTCTATTACAAGGTAAGATTGAACGTGGTGAAATTAAACTTTAAAAACATAGGGGAACGTGCGTCAAATTGGGTGTGTTATTAATTGAGCGTAATATGTTTATAACGAATATATTACGCTCTTTTTGTTTCCCTTTGCATATTACGAACATCTGTATATGTATGTTTACGGGTGTGGCGTGCTCTGTCGTATCGTGGCGATAGTATGCGCTATTAACAAATAAAATTTAAGCGTATGAAAAGTAGTATCGAATTTATTCATGTGTTCTATTTGGCTATCATAGCCAGCATGATTTTTGTGTCTGTCTGTATGGTGGAATATAGCTTTAAAAATTCTCGGATCATAGATCATGGGGATACGTATGAACTTCTGATTGCGGGTCAATCACTGGTGTATGATAAATAGTGCGGTATTTGATTGGTAGTCTAAAAATAATAATCTAAATTTGTATGGACGAAATGTTTAAAGAGTTGGGCAAGTATATGATGGACGTTTCCAAATATGTACTAACAACCGTTTTGATCTCTATGTTGTTTGAGGATAAAAGCAATATGTCTTTGTATATGATGACTGCATTTGCTATTTCTGCAATACTTTTGATATGGGGATTGGGTTTTGTAAATTATAACGCAAAGAAAGGAGGCAAAAAATGAATGCTGTAATATGGCTTATAATGATGTTCGTGTTAATTGCTGGGGTTGCGATCTGGATAAAGACACCCAGTGCCCGCAAATTTTATGGGATTGACAAAGAACATAAGGAGGCTGAAAAATAATACCTCCAGTCAAATCAATTATAAAAGCACCTGCAATTTTGTGGGTGCTTTTTTCATAGGTGCTTACATGGTGGTAAATCTGAGAGATTCCCAGATGATCCGGGTTCGATTCCCGTTGCGCTTACACTTCAAAAAACTTCAAACTTACTACATCGTGTCGTGAGACACTGCATTTCCTACCTATTAAGATAACAACGGTGCATAGTGAGTCAGGGGCTATTAAATCGCACTTAACTGGGCGATCTATGCACCGTTGTTATTCCTTTCTATGTAATGCAAGCTATCTTGTATAGCATGTGGTTAATGAAGCATAAAGTAAAATTACTGGACAACAATTCACTCCATGTTCAGACTATTTGTTGGTAAAAACTTAAAACAAAATAAATATGTGTAGTATGATATTAACATCTGTATCCAAAAGCGGAATTAGTCTTGATGGATATACATATAGTCAAGCTATTATCTATAGTGGTACTCCAAAAGGTGATACACCGAAAACGTATAAAGAAGTAGGTGGGTTTATCGCCAAAGAGTTACGCAGTAATTATTCCAGTGGTTGTGTGACTATTTATAAAGCAAAAGACGGAACATTAAGATATTCAGTTTATCAGGATGGTTGTTTTTATCCTTATTATGGAAAAATTGAATTAGTAAAATAAATATATATAATCATGGGAAGAATATATTTAAAAGCAGAAGACTTGCAAAAGTTTTGGGACGAACATCAATCAGAATGTAGTGAGAACTTTCTCAAAATTAGTCATTATTATGGTTATGAAAACGGTTCAAAGCGTTACTCCGGTTTGGAAGTAAGTGGTGTTTCTCGTCTTGTTACAGTGTGTATGTTGGAGAAATACGGTTCGCACAATTATTCCGAAGAACTGGGTAAAATGGTAGACACTCCTCCAGTATGGAATAACGAAACTGCATTTTGGGCACTTGAAAACATCAAGACTGGAAAACTGTATCGTATATCCGGTGGTCACAGAGATACAACATTTAATCTTTTCCTGTTGGATACAAAAAATATCGATGGATTCAACAGTGAACTGGAAGCTCCCAACAAAGTCGGCAAAGCGACTGAAAAGCGTCTTCAGCAATGGTTCGATTATTTGGATGCAGTGGAAGCGAATAAAGCAGAGTTTGTTCGTATCCGTGATGAACGTATTGCAGCCTTTAAGAAGCGTCTGGAAGAAACAGGGCTTAAAGTTATATGGAACGGTAATAATTGTGGGAGAATAGAAAAAGGCATGTTTACCTATAAGTTTGAGTTCTATAACGATGGCACTGTACATGAAATATGGGAAAAGAATTATGAAGGTGCAATACATAACGACCTTGAAACATTTTTATCATTACCGAAATAAAACTGATTCCTTATGAGATACGTAAAGTCCCATAACCTCTGTAAGATTCGCAGAGGTTTTAAAATCCCCCAAACAAAAATAATAGCTTATACGTGTAGCTATGTTGGTGGAATGAAGATATATGCCAATGATGATGAACCTTATTATCATGGTAAAAAGGATTTGATAAATATTCTTGAAACTTATTTATCAAATCGTATTGACCTAAGAGTTCAAGTGGGCACGAGAATATTTGTGGAAATAATACAGGGAAATACAAAAGCAACATTCAATTTTAAATATCGTGGTTTATGACATTCTTGTCTTTATCTATCAAATTAAATTAAGAATATGGAAAAATATTATGTACCAGTTTATCTGTTCCCTTTTGGAACAAGAGTATTTATGCACAGGGATGGAGCGATTCGTGAAGCTGAATATCGTGGCATGAAAATAAAAGATACCAGTATTTGTGGGCGTAACGTAACAACCGAATATATCTTTTGGTTTGGCGATAAATTGGGGGAGGAAATAATCACGACACGCATTCCCATATATAAAACAGTTGAAGATGCTGCACAAGAAACAAATCCTGTACATTGTGAGGCGTTGGATATGCAGTGTTTCTCCCTAAGATACTTATCACATCTTATCTGGGATGGCATTCAGTTTTATGGTTGGATATGGGATGGTTCAAAACCGACAAAAAGAACACCACGGGAATGTTTAAAAGTTTGCGAAATTTATGGAAGTGAAGTCACATTCATTGATTATAAAGGGAACAAGTATAATGCTGAATACTTCCAGCGATTCTACCAGACCGCAGAGAATTGTAGAGAAGCAAACAAACCGAAAATTGTCACGCTGGATGAAGAAGAGGATGGTTTTGTAAAGCAGAAGCGTAAGGAATTTTATGAATACGTGAAATATCATTGTCCCAGATTTGAAGATAAAATTGATTGGGAAAATTTTCAGGCAGACAATGCAATGCCGTGGAATTTGTCACAACAGATAATAATTTGGACTAATAAACAATAAATATAAAATAGAATGATACTTAATATTGTAAAAAATAATTTAGATTCCTCTTGTATAGCGGAATACATTAAAAGTGTCTTTAATACCTCAGAGGTAAATATAAAAAAGGACTACGGAATGTCTGTTGATATTGAAGTTGCTGGTGAAAATAAATTATTTAGCTTGGAAGGACTAAAAGAGTTGGAACATCATATTAATGATTATGATATAAGAATATGGTAATATTAAAATAGACAATGACTTTAAATCTTTGGTGACATTTGGAGTTGAAGATTCCATAGTAACTGAACGTTATTCATTTTAATAGATGTAATTATGAAAACAACAAGTAAAGAGGTATATAATTCTATTATCTGTATGGTTGATAGTAGACGTGGAGCACCGATGGGAAGGGCTGATATTGGTGATAGAAAGTCTGTAGAAGGGAAACGGATATATTGCCGGAAAGTTCCTCTGACTTATGATGGAGCCTATGATAAAGGAGGTGCTTACTGGGGGTGTGGATCACCCTTGTATGTAGAATACACTTTAGACAAGTCCTATGTACATTTTTTCCGGAAAGAATCGGAAATAAATATTAAAGAACCAGAAGTGAAAATAAAGATAGCTGTATTGTGTCCTGATATTCTGGATGTTGATATTATTACAGTAAACAAGTTGTTTATAGATAAGAATTTTGGTGGGGATATTAATAGTTTTCTTGTCGAGCACTGTCAATATGATCTTGACAACATTCAGTGGATAAGTGGTGATAATATTAATGTTAATCTTAATATGACTGAAGCAAGTTTCGGTTAGGGGGTGATATGAAAACATTAGAAGAACTTAAAGTACTATGGAATGAACTTGGTGATATTCCAGTAAACAATAATGATGAAACAGAAGAAGACTTCCTCGATTTCCCTGCCGGAACCGATAAGTTTGAAATATGGCATTGGTTTGATGAACAGTGCCCTAAAGGATTAGCGGAAGATTTAATGTTTAAAAATAAGGAGGATTGAATATGATATTGCCTATTATAACAACTGAAATAATCATATTTAGTGACGGTTTTGTTTGGAAAGTTTTATCTAAAGATACTGCGGAGAGGCTTTGGAAATCAAATATGAATGACTTTGAATTATTTTGGGTACGAACTTGTGATGAATCTGAGGCTTCTATTGAGTCATTTGAGCAGATTAATCTTGTTTTTGAATGTGGGGATTATGTTTGTATAGAAGTTGGACAATTACCTCAAAAATAGTAGAACAATTATGCAATTAAAAATGAAAAAATTCGATAAATCACTGTGGCATGGCATTGATGCAGATAAAGCCACGAGTTTGTTTGAGTATGGTTTGTTGGTTCGCTATATCCCGAAAGAAAAGGAATGGCAATGTGTCTATCGGAACCCGTATGACCCGACAAAGTTTTCCTATAGTTGGATCAGTGAACAGGATATGAAGGAAATGTTTATGACTGGATGGGCTAAAGATGATCTTCAGTCATTTTGTTCCTGTGTCGGAGATACATGGAACGATTGGCTGCTTCGTCCGGTTGCAACAAGGATACACGATCTGTTGTCTTACTACACTGCTGAAGATATTTTCGGGTGCAATTATGATCAGCTATATTCTGTCAAAGAAATCTGCCTCAGTCTTCATATCAAGTATGAAGAAGAATATGAAATCGCTTGTTAAATCTTAAAAATCAAATATCATGTCAGAATTATATCAAACAATCGAATATCGTGGGTACAATATCAATATTAAATATGACCATGATCCAGAAAGTCCACGTGAAGCATGGGAGAATTTAGGTACAATCTACTCAAATCATAGGAGTTATAGTCCCGATAATAAAAGTATCGAATATCTTACCAATCAAGAATGTTATCAGGATGATAATGGAAAATTTGATACAGATAAACTCGGAGAAGATTATATCTGGATGCCTATATATGCTTATATTCATTCTGGTATAACTGTTAGTTGTTGTAGGCATGGTATATATAGAGATAGTTGGGACTCAGGTCTGTTTGGTATTATTGCAGTTGAGAAAAGTGCAGTAATGAAAGAATATGGTTACAAGGAAATTGGGGAAAAGGAACGCAAGGTGATCGAGTGTTATCTGGAAGGGGAAATCCAAACTCTTGATTCTTATTATACCGGAGAAGTTTATGGGTATACAATTACCAAAGTAGACGATACCGGTAATGAAGAAGAGTATGATTCTTGTTGGGGTTATTACGGTGACGATAATTTGAAACATATTGAGGAAGAATGTAAATCACTTATTGATAACTACATCAAGAACGAGAGAAAAGAAAGAATAGCTTATTTACGACAGAGAATAAAAGAGAAAGGTCGCCAGTTATGTCTTCCGTTTCTTGATTTTTCTGAAATAAATCCGGCTGTATGACAAATAATAGGAACCGTATCTCTACGAAAGATACTATTAAAGCCACTTCCTTTGATATTAATGGTAAGATCATATCGTCTATTTACGACAGTCGATTTTCCAGTATCCGTCAGGTCATATCAGCTCTAACGACAAAAGCGGGATGGTTGAAAAAAATTAAGTATATAACAATATATAATGAAGATAAATGCTGGTCTGAAAATTATTTGCCATCAGGTAGAAAAATATAGGAGGTAAACAAATGAAAACACAAGAAGAATATGCCCGTGAAATTGATGAGATCGTTCTCCGGGATGTAGAAAGCTGTCAGGCTGATTGGTTCGATATTGATAAGGAAACATTTATGCTTCCAGAAAATAAGAACAAGATATTTATTCTCGGAACCCGAAAGACCGGATGTGATTTACTGATATTGGGAGGTACTAATTGCAATGAAGGTACTTTTGATAGAATTTTCGGATGTCTCGGAAATGAGAAATTCTATGTTTGCCAACCACTATCATTTTTAAAGAGAGAGCAGGATATACAAGAAAGACTTGCCTTGTATGCTTTTAAAATCGCAACTGCATATTTAAGAAATCAAGGTCTGGTTCCCGTGTTTGAAGATTCACATTGCAAGTTGATGAAGCTATGGGTATAGAGATAATAAAATACAGGCTTCCGGTTTATTGGGCTGGAGCCTTGATAAATGATGATTGGTCAGGGTTATCTGACGAGGAAGAGCAAGAAATAGATAACTTCTTAGAACAAGCTGAAGGATACCCTGTAAGTGTGGAATGGGAAACTGAAGGCTTTTATTCGCACAATGACGCAAATGCTATTGCTGGGAATTGTGCTGATTTTATTTTTCATAAGCGTAACTAACTAAAAAACAAAACCATGAAAAAGAATGTAATTTTTATTGACGCTAATAATAATCGAGTAACATTAGAGATTGAAATATCTACAGATGGTGTAGGTTCTGGAGAAAAGAGAAACTGGGAAGACCTATCAGTTATTCCGGTTGAAAAAAAGAAAAGATTGTCTATTTGGGGAAATATGGGTGGTTGTAGTGGTCAGATTTATGATAATATAGCACCCAGAACAGAGGGGCAACGGAAGTTGATTGAGCTGTGGAAGGAGTATCATTTGAATGATGTGTGTGCTGGAACTAAATTACAGACAGAGTATTTAAACTCAGATAAATACAAAGAGGATTTTGATTACTTGTCAAATTTTTTCTCTTCTTGTGACTATAGTGATATTATAGACAAAACAGTAAAAAGAAAAATAGAATATCGAGCAGAATGCAATAGATATTACTTCTATAAGAATAATTTGTTAAGAAAAGATTTGGATAAGGGAAAAAGAGAGCTTTATGAATCAAACTTCCATTTCATGATGAGAAATATTTGGTTGAAAGAATGTAAATATACTATACGTGGAATTATTAGAGAAAAATTAGAAAAGAAAGGAATATCTCTGAATTTAACTGGGCTATCTCCAGAAGAGAAAAAGTGCTATTATATATATATGGGGTTATTTGATCTTTATACAGGAAAATTAAAAAACTCCAATATGAATGACTTCACATATCAGCAATTACTTTTGGAGTGGAATGGTCTTCAACCAGATAGAGGATACAGATATGGGACGTCATGGCTGTTTAAAGTTCTTCCAGAAAATATTGAAGAAGATATTAAAAAGTTGTGTGCTGAAATAGGTCAAGAAGAGTATTTAAGGTGTAAAGAGCTTATCGCAAAAATTAATGAAAGAGAAATTGAAGACGGTGATGAAATTGATGAAGATGATGTAGAGGATTTCAAAATGTCTTTGAGTGATGATCCGGATACAGACGAAGATCACGTTAACACTGTGATGGAAGTGCTGGATATTGATAAAGACGAAGCCATCCGGTTTGTCGCTCTTGGTAAAGTACTTGGAGAATATTTTTCTAACATGGAGTATGGCTGGGAAGAACAAGATAGCGATGAACAACGATACAAGTACGGTGGTACTGAATATTATATAGGAACCAATAATGAATTGACAGAGGTTGCTAAAGATATTGTGAAAAATGACCCGGAAATGAAATATTTCTGGAAACAGGCTGTCGAGAGCGATAGAACAGAAAATGGCTTTGAAGAATGGCGTGATAGTATCGTTGATAAAGATGGTTTTGAGAGTACCCTTGATCGTTATGATGGATGTGGAACTTCGGTGAAAGTTATGGGAAAAATATTAACGGTTTGTAATGCTGGATAATTATGGAAAAATTAAATTTTGAAACTCTGCTAAGTATTGTAATGTGGGACTATAACCGTAACCAACTTACAGGGGAATCTCTCAGTCTTGATATATTTTGTGAGAAGTATGGAAAAGTTATGGGTGAACATTACTATAAAAAATTCATCTTTGAGTTTGATGGAAGTATTCTGAAAATGATAGGATACTTCCGCGGAGAAAATAAAGAAGGACAAATCTTTTGTGATATGATAACGGATTGTATTGAAAAATACGAACAAAGGATCATGCAAAAAAGAAAAAGTAGTAAGTAATATATAATTACATAATTCTAAAATAAGCTGGTGAACAATCGTTCTTCCAGCTTTCTTTTTATCTGGAGGGTAGTTGTGAATTTTATATAAAAGATGGACAGCTATTCACTCCTTGATGTCTTCAATAACACTATTCGATAATAAAAACTTAATTGATATGAATAATTCAATGGTCGCTCACTTATGGGCAAACGAACAACGAGATTCCGCAACTGGTAGTAATTTCTATTTTGAAGGAACAAGCATATACTCTTATGGTCATCATTTTGAAGCTGGTCGTATTGTCAGAAATAAACGTGGCGAGAAAGCTTATTTGATTACCACAAGATATTATTCAAAAACAACAGCAACCAAACACATGCCAAAAGTTTGGGGGGCTATTCCAACAGGGGCTTTAGTTTTTAGTATGGAAGAGTTTTCTGAGGGGGGAATGCTATATGTGGTAGAACAATTGGAAGCTATAAAGGAATCAGCAGATAGATACAGAAAGGCCAGAACTGATATATCCTATCACAATATATGGGATGGTTTTAATAACTTGATAAAATACATCAATTTCTTCGATATGTCGGCTCCAAAACAACTTATGAAAAAGAGTGCAAACGATTGGCTCGGTACAAAGCACGAATTAGCGTGGAAATCTGATAAAGTGAAACGGGAACATGTTCGTGAACTGAAACGTATCTTCCAGATTATGTTAAATCATCAATCACTGGGTATTCTGGGTACGGTAAATGTGATTGTTGATGAAATATGTGGGGAAGGGACATGGATTAGCTATATCGAGAGATGTCAAAAGTTTCGTGCTG
>PPYE01617842.1_pt1 | contig 12810 bp, 16 predicted proteins | sample 1559881 | NCBI WGS metagenome assembly PPYE01 (sample SAMN08240022, study PRJNA423297) | Human gut metagenome, whole genome shotgun sequencing project.
ACAGCATCCTGAACTTATTGTAGCATTCCGCTGGAGAGCGGTCTATAAATACTACTATTTTATTATACGAGGTGATGCGCTGTGCTGGCAAAGCAACCTGCATCCCTCGGCGGATTTGAGTTCGATGCAATCATCAAAAGGTCAGAAACGATGACCTGTGATGTGCCGGAGTATGCAACAGAGGAAGGATACTCCATCACGGACAACATCTGCTTAAAACCCCGTGAGCTGGAAATCGAAGCTATCATCACCACTAGCCCTGTCACATGGGCTGAGCAACACGCGGCATCGTCAAGCCGTGTTGAGACGATGGTTGAAGAACTTCGTCAGCTGTGGCTGAAAAAGACTCCGGTTTCGTTTACCGCGGCTGGCGACAGTTACGAAAATATGTGCATCACGAGCATTACCGCCCCTCGAACGGTTGAGGACGGCAGTAGTACCCGGCTGACCATCAAGCTGAAGCAAGCGTCTATCAACTCCACCGATATGGCAAATATCAGCGTGAAGTACATTCGCGGAGGAACATCTAAGAAAAACACGGGCGCTGGACAAAAAAGCTCATCGTCTACATCTGGCACCCAGAAGGACGAAAAGGCCACAAAATCCAGCATTTTGTGTTCTGGCGCAAAAGCCATTGGCCTTTTCAAGTGAGGTGTGCAAATGGAATACTACGAGATTTCCGTGCCGGATCGCAATGATTCGGTGATGCGCGTAAACCTTGACGGCACATACTACTACCTCCGGGTTACATGGAACGCTTACGGAGAATTTTGGATGCTGAGTATCTACGATGCAGATATGCAGATGAAAATCGGCATGGCAAAGCTCGTGCCGGGAGCGATCTGGAACTTCTACTATCTCAACTCGAACGGTCCGCCGGGAATCCTTGGCGTTCAAACAGACAAGGAACGCATCGGCAGGCAAGATTTCGTTGATGCGGTGGCTCACCTGTACTATCTGCCGGCTGAACAGATGGGGGTGCAGTGATGGAAGAATTTGGCCGTCAGTACAGAGTACGAATCGGAAAGAACAACTCCACGGGCCGAGAACTCGGAAAGCCGAATGAGTCAACCGGTAGGGCACTTCGGTGCCAATTTTCTTGCGAAGTTGGTGACAGCTCAAGTTCCAACACTGGAAAAATTACGCTGTGGAATTTGGCAGATGAGACCCTGCGCCTACTTGAACAAGAGGACTGTTTGATTGAGCTGAGTGCGGGGTACAAGGATGACCTGCCCACAATAATGGGCGGAACGCTGACGTACTTTGAAACTGAGCAGAGCGGCGCAGATCAGCAAACCACAATAGAGTTTGTGGACAGTTTTACATCGTGCCGAGACAACACGGTAAGCCTCAGCTATTCCGGCACCATCTCCGGGGATAAAATCGTGCGTGACGCGGCGCAGATTATGGGCTGTGAGGTTAAATTCTCAAAGTCCGCTAAGCTGATAGACTTCACGAATTTTGCGTTTGTAGGGGCAGGAAAGACCTTGATTGAAAGGGTTTGCAACCGCAGCAAAATGCGCTGGAGCTTGCAAAACGGAATTGTCCAAATCTGCGCATTGGACGAACCAATAACAATGGCCGCTTATGTGCTGTCCGCAAGCACGGGCCTTATCGGTTCCCCGAAGCCTGTCTTTGAGTCTGCATCTACGAGCGATAAAAAGAGCAGCAATGCTTCCAAGCGCAAGGCGAAAAAAGGCATCGAAGTCACTTATGTGCTTAATGGCCATATCCAAGTGGACGATTATGTAAAAATTGACTCAAAATCGTACAAAGGCAATTATCGAGCGTCCAAAATTAAATTTACCGGCGACACAGAGGGCGATGACTGGAAATGTGTAGCGCTGTTTGTGGAGGTGAAGTGACGTGAAACAGGACTTCCTTGATGCAGTATCTTCCCTTGTTGGGCGGCTGATGGAAGATTCGATTCATACATCTGCACCCTCCAAGGTCGGAAAGGTAGAGAATAACCATACTGCAAAGCTTACCCCGAACCTCAAGGTGACGACAGATGATGGCCGAGAAGTTCCTTACCCGGAAATATCAGGCACCATCATTCTGATGCCCTGTGGAGCAGGTGGGACGGTTGGTTTTGCCTTTCCGGTGAAGTCGGATGACGGGTGCCTTGCTCTCTTCAACGAGGGCGGCTCAGGAACAGACCTCAAATGGGATCTCTCAAATGCAGCTTTACTTCCGGGCCTTTACCAGTCGCCGGGTGAGCAGGTCAAAAAGGCCGGGAGTGAAGAAGCGGCCATCATGTTTGCGCCCAGCTCTACTATCACGGTCACGAAAGACAAAATCGAAATCAAAAAGGATGATACCAAAATTACAGTGGCATCTGATTCCATAAAGGTGGAAAAAGGTGGCACGACTGTTACGGCATCATCTTCGAGCGTTGATGTGACGTCTCCGAGTTTGAACATCAAGGGAAACACCAAGGTGAATGGCGATATCTCGGTGACGGGAAACGTGACAATTTCCGGCACATTGACGCTCGGCGGAATTGTGATGAATACGCACACGCACGTCGGCGTGCATGGACCGACTGGAGGACCTGTGTAATGGCTTTAAGAGACCTTGCGCTCTCCAAAAGCGGAGACCTACTGATAAACGAGAGTGGAGATTTTACAATCATCGACTCGGTTCGACAGGGCATCCAAATCAAATTGAGGTGGATCAAGGGCGAGTGGGTCTTTAATCCTGAAATGGGCGTGCCTTATTTTGAATCGATTTTAGTGAAGACGCCAAACCGAGCGCTTATCGAAAAAACGCTGCGCGACCAGATTTTGAGTGTGCCTAGCGTTACAAGTGTCGGTTCAATAAACCTTGCAATGGACAAGAAAAAACGAACTCTCTCTGCAAAGTTTACCGCAAAAACAACGGAGGGGGAGGTGGAAAGTGAGGTGGAGCTTTCTCATGGAGTATGGAATAACAGCTGACGGCTTTTCAATGCGGCGACTGGATGAAATCTATAATGACTCCTGCAAAAGATTTGAGGATGAAATCGGCGCGAACCCGTCTGAAAATCCGCAGAGCCTTATGAACGTGCTTTTTACGATTTTTGCCGATGCCCCGGCGGAATTGTGGGAGGCATTTGCGGCTAGCTATCAGCAGCTCTTCCCGAACACTGCTGAGGGAATCGCGTTGGACAACGCGATGCAAATTGGCGGCGTCAACCGTATCGGGCAGGCGCGCACAAAATATACGCTGTCCTGTACGGGGCGTGAGGGCACGGTGATTCCGGCAGGCGCTTTGGTGCAGTCGAGCACATATCCACAGCGCCAATTTCAGGCAAAAGGAGTGTCCACGATTTCCAGTGCGAACTGGAGAAGAATCGGCATTCGGCCAATCGAGAGCGTGAGCGGAACAATTACGTTTGAGTTTGGCGTATCCAGAAATGCGACTTCGGGTGAAGTTGGCAGCTATTCCGAGTCGGCCAGCATCACAAAACAGCTTTCGGTGAGTTCGTACAGCGATGCTTACACGAAAATCCTGGTAGAGCTTCAGAAATTTGATGCGCTCACGAAGTTTGGAATCAAGGTCGAAGATTCCACGGATGAACGAGGGAACCATACGATTGTGCTGTCGGCTTCTGGTGCAGCCGACAGCTTTTCTGCATCTCTTTGCAGGTACATTACGGTTGTTGACGTGACCAGCAACATTCTTTTTGAGAGCGTCGAATACGGAAACTACGTGCAGGCAGATAAGACCATCGACCAAATTGTGACTTCTGTTGATGGCTGGGATTCTTGCATAAACGAGATCCCGCCCATAAAGGGCAGATTGACGCAGAGAGATTCGGAAGCCCGCACCAGCTATACCAATCGCGTGGCAAGCCGCGGTACAGGAACAGTCAATGCCATTGTATCGCTGCTTTATAGCGACGTAGAGGGCGTGACGTTCGCCGCGGGTTATCAAAATGACGATGATGAAAAGGATACGGCTGGTCGTCCGCCGCATTGCATCGAAATTGTTGTGCAGGGCGGTTCGGATGAAGATGTTGCGGGCATCATCTGGGAAAACAAATCAGGTGGAATTAGGGCGTATGGAAGCCATTACGCTTATGCCACCGACATAAACGGAACGCGCCAGTATGTTGAGTTTACCCGCGTCAACGATGTCTATTTGCTGCTGTCGGTCAAAGTCACGAGCGCTGGTGGTCTGGATGACGATTTTGAAGCGAGAATCAAATCCCTGCTGATGGAAGAAATTCTTTCGGCGGGAACATCGGTTAGGCTGCAGAAGTTCATCCGGCCTATTATGGAGAACGTGTCCGGCGTTGATTATATCGAGATTCGGGGGCTTCTTTCCGAAAGGCCGGATATTGAGGGCGTGGAGGACAGCGCTATGCTTACGGGCGTCGTCCCGGTCAGCATCAACCAGCAACCGGTTGTCACTATGAACGGAATTCGGGTGGTGAAAGCATGATTTCGGCGTATAAAGAAATGTACGCTAAGCTCCCAACACAATTTCAACTGGAAGCGTATGAAGAAAGCTGTTTGGGAAATTATGTGTGCGACACGCTGGAGGACTTGAAAAATCTTCCTGATAACTGCGTGATGGGCAGTACCGCAAGAGTGATTAGCCCGTTGACCATTTACCGAAAGAATTCTGAGGGAAAATGGATTCTGCAAAGAACGGCGAACAGGGGGTGAAACGGTGGCATTTGAAGCACTGAGCGAAAAGCCGCTTAGAGTAGAGAAAATGTCTGTGCTGGATGGAATCGTCTGGGCCTTTGCGCCTGAGTACGAACATTTAATGCTTGCACTGGGCGGGTTTGAGTGGATTAACAACATCGACAAGTGCAACGGCGTTTTGCTCAACCGAATTGGCCAGCTGGTATGCCTTACTCGTCAGCAGGCGGGGGCGATGATTGGAAGCCGTGAACTGGCAGACAACGATGATATTTATCGCGTCTGCTTGAAGTACAAGGCTTACGTCAATTCGTGCCGCTGTACACCGAACGAGATTATCGAAGCAACCAAAATTATCTTTGGAGCGACAGAAGTTGTATACAGTGAGCGTCGCGATGCGCCTGCGACCATTTACCTTTCGATTTCCGCGCCGTTCTCGGATTTGGTTCTGTCCATTTTGGGAACGCACGACTTGGTGGTTCATCCGGCGGGCGTAAGAGTCAGAATCAACTGCTCAACGGAGGATGCAGAGACGTTTGGCTTTGTGGATCTCAATCCGCGAGTTGCAGGATTTGGCGAGGGAATGTTTGCACAGTCCATCAATTAACAGGGGGTGATTCTATGGCAGATGCACGTTCGGGGGCAGAGCTGATCGACTATTCCAAGACGGCGTTCTCGATTGGTGGCGTTCGGCAGGAGATTTCGATTGACGATTGGCGTAATGGATGGGCGGCAATCGTTGGTGGCTTGGACGGGAAGCCGACGAGCCAGCAGTTCAACATGGTGTTCTATATTCTGTCCGTACTGCTGAACCAGAACATTTCGGATGTTTCGGCAGTCAAGAATACAGCAAATGCGGCATTGCCGAAAGAGAACTTTACGGCCCAACAGATTGTAACCCTGCTTTCTCGGTATGGACGTATGTCTGGATGCGATGCAGATATGCTGGACGGAAAGCACGCAAACGAATTTGCTGCGGCTAAGCACAGCCATGCGGCGAGCGACATTACAAGCGGGAATTTGCCGATTGAACGCGGCGGCACTGGTGCGGGCACCGCTGCTGATGCGTGTCGTGCTCTTGGCGCCATGCGGAACACAGGCGGAACCTTTACAGGAACGGTCTATTTTGCAAATGGCACAGCGCACTATGTCGGGTCTGCGGGAGATGCGCATTTTAAGTCGTTGACTGCGAGCGAGGACATTCATGCAAAACGTGTGTTTGAAGCGGTCTACAACGATTATGCCGAGCTCATGCCGCGTGGTGAACAGACAGACCCGGGCGACATTATTGCACTGGATACTAACAGCCAGCAAGAAAAATATGTCAAAGCCACAAATCTTTCGAGCCGCATTGCCGGAATCCATTCGGACGAATATGGGATGCTGATTGGAGGAGAGCAGGTCAATGATGGGGAGGATTTCTTGGAAAAGAATCTCCCCCTTTTTATCCCGGTTTCGCTTGCCGGACGTGTCCACACAAAGGTCGTTGGCCCGGTGAGCACGGGAGACTGCATTGTACTTTCCCATATTCCGGGTGTTGGTCGTGCGGCGAAACCGTGCGAATATATTGACCCGTGCAAAGTGGTTGGTTATGCGGTTGAGGGTGACGATCTGACCGAACAACGGCGGCTCAAAGTTAGAGTGAGAGGTGCTTAATGGCTAACTGGGGGCAAAAAGTCTACCCCTCGGACTATGCGGAAATCAAAGCCTTGCTCAAGGCCGAGGTAGGGAGACGCGGAAAAACAGAGGGAACAGCACGAGGGCAGAGCGTTGGCAGTATGGCGAGTTATAACGGTTCTGCATACGACTTCTCGACGCAACCGACGGCTGGAGCGTACATCAAAAACGAACATATCCAAAAAATTACAAAGCCGCTGGATGCGATCAAAGGAACATCGACCACACCCGAAAATGGGGCGCAAATCACAGCGAGCAGGCTGAGCCAAGCGGCAGCAGTGCTAAGCGAGCTGAGCTCGATCCCGGAAACTGCTGCATCAAGCGGGTGCTCTGGCCGCTGCTCTGGCCTGTGTTCCACGGGATGCAATACGGCTTGCACGAGTTGCACCGGCTCCTGCACGGGGAACTGCACTGGATCTTGTGTGGCATCGTGCGCCAATGATTGCGCTGGCGGATGCAAGGGAAGCTGCCAGGGAACGTGTACGGGAACTTGTACTGGCTCTTGCACTAGAGCGTGTGCGAGCGACTGCTCCAGCACTTGCACGGGGTCCTGCACGGGGCCCTGCACGGGGTCGTGTACTGGCTCTTGCACTAGAGCGTGTGCGAATGATTGTGCCGGCAGTTGTACTGGTTCTTGTACGGGAAGCTGCACTGGAAGCTGCACTGGAAGTTGCACCGGAGGCTGTAACACAACTTGCACGAAGAATTGCGCAAATAACTGTTCTGGTTCCTGCTCCGGCGGATGTTCGGGCGGCTGCTCTGGTTCGTGTGATGGGTGCTCTTCGACTTGTGAGGGCGGCTGTGGAAGCAGCTGTTCTGATAATTGCTCAAGTAAATGTATCCAGCAATGCAGTTCGACGTGTGCGAATGACTGCTCCGGCAGCTGTGTGAACCTTGGTTGTGCATTCAACTGCGGAAGTGACTGCTCTAACCATTGCTCCGGCGGCTGTTCTGGAGGCTGTGGCTCTCAATGCAGAAGCGGCTGTGACGTCTTTTGCACGGGATGCAGTTCAACGTGCGCAGATGACTGCTCCGGATCCTGCAGCGGTGGTTGTAGTGGTTGCTCTGGCTTTCTGTGGAGCAAATCGTGATGAAAGGAGAAATCAAAATGGAGACAACGCTTCATTTTGCACAGAATGCAGATGCAGGAACGGAAGAATCCTATCTCAGGAATCTTCCGCTTCTGAAGCTGCTCGCAAAAGAGAACATTGAAGCAGACGATTGGAGCGTTCTGCTTGCGGCAACGCCGAATAATGAGGACAAGTTGTTGTGGTGTCTTGGTTACACGGGTACCCTCTGTGCGCTGGACGCAACGGACTTTGATGATTGGGTGGTTTACTGCTCTACGGTGGTTCTGTCTGCGCTGGAGGCGTGCGGGGTTGAAGCGCCCGATGAACGGAAGAATCTTCTATCCATCGGGCTGGCGGCGCGCACATTCAATTTTTCTGGCAACCCGGTGACAAAAAATCTGAAATGTGCAGAAACGATTCAAGGCGCGGCAAGCTATAACTGCACTGAGGATGCTGACATTTTTTCGATGTGGTATCTTTTGCAGGTGCTTACTGAGTATCTGCGACTGGACTTCAACGGCAATCTCCGGGAACTGATTGACGCCATGAAAACCATGAACAAGATTCGTGACCGTTACCGTCAGATCGCAGACCGCCTCCCGAAGATGGATGCCTGCTAAGGAGAAGAATATGAAAGCCATTAAATTGACCACGGAGGAAAGCGAAGCAGTGGAGCGAGCTTACTATGAAGCAAGCTCTTTTGAAGCGCTGATGGCGGTTCTGTGCCGTCAGCTTAACGCGGATGCAAATCCGGAAACCGCAAAGGTGATCCGCCATTATGCAGAACTGTGCCGTGCGGCTCAAATGAAGCTGAAGATGGTGCAGGAAATGGTGCTCTCCCGGTATCTTGACCATCAGACGTCGGCGGGTGTGCAGTACAGGTTTGATTTTGTTCGAGAGGAGGTCGTTCTCCTTGAAGCAACGGCGAATTGAGGATTATGGAAACATGGTCCAAAGACTGTACGCGCGCGATACTGCGGCCGAGAACCGCGTCTGTTGCCGGAACATTACGTTCCAAGTGACAAGCGGGTGCAATCTCAGGTGTTCATACTGCTATGAGCACCACAAGAGCGTTGAGCGAATGAGCATCGAGACCGGGCGAAAGGTCGTAGATTACATCCTTGACCTGTACGAGAAAAATGAGTCTGATTTCGTAAATCAGAATACGCGGGCAGTTGTGCTGGATTTTATTGGCGGAGAGCCGTTGCTTGAAGCCGAACTGATTGAGCACATCTGCGACTACTGGTTTTCAGAGTGCTACCGCCGAGAGATTCCGCTTGCGCCGTTCACGAGAATCAGCTTTGCGACGAATGGCAAGTTGTGGTTTTCTCCGGCGGCGCAGCACCTGTTCGCAAAATATCATGAGATGATGTCTGTGACTGTCAGCATTGACGGCATTCAAGAGCTGCATGACAAGTACAGAGTGGATGAGCATGGGGTTGGCAGCTTTTCGCTGGCATGGAAAGCATTTCAGGCAGGAAAAAAGGATTTTGGGTGGCTTACGTCCAAGATGACCTTTGTTCCGGGATCTTTTCAGTACATTGCCGACAGCATCAAAATGATGCTGGATGAGGGATGCGTGGAAATCGCTTGCAACTACGCTTACGAACCTGTCTACACTCCCGAAGATGGCCGTGCACTGTATGAGCAGATGCAGACAGTCTCTGACTACATTATTTCCCGACGAATGGATGTCACGATTACGATGCTGGACGACCTTTTGGGCGGACAGGCCAAGGATGACACTAATTTCTGCGGCGGCACCGGTGCGATGTTGAGCTTTGCGCCGGACGGGTCGGCTTATCCCTGCATTCGATATGCCCCGATTTCCATTGGCGAGGAAAAATCGCAGAAAGTCCGCTTCGGCAGTGTCTATGATGGTCTGTATACCACGGAAGCTCAGCGTCAGGCAAAAGCAGAGCTGGACGCCATCACGCGTACATCCCAATCTCCGCAGGAGTGCTTAGAATGCCCTGTATCGGCTGGCTGTGGCTGGTGTAGCGGCCTTAACTATGAATTATTCGGTACGGCCGATGAACGCTCCACAGCCATTTGTTGGGCGCACAAAGCGCGCGTTCTGGCAAGCTGCTACTATCACAATCGCCGTTATCTGGAAATCGGAGACTGTCTCCCTATCGAGGTGAGACTTCCGGCCGAAGATGGGCTGAAGATTCTGCCCGCCGAGAAATGGGCGGAATTGATGCACATTGAGACGGCGGCGCTTATGAAGTTTGCTGATGAAATCGGGATTAGCTGAAAGGAGGGAGTGCAATGGCAATCCTCATTGCCGATACCAAGCTGGAAACAGAAACTGATGCTTGGTATCAATTTTATGTGGATAAGATGTCTGACATCGCGGACCTGCCTACAAGCCAATCGACGGGTGCATCGTACAAGGTGAAGAGGCTTGCCCGTCCGACGAGCATTGCATACTGCATTGAGATGGCAGCTGTGTATGTTCTGGATGGAGCGGACCAGTGGCGGCTCATGTATGCTTTGCGCGAGGATGTGGCAGACGCTTTGCTGAAAAGCGTTGACGAAATCAAGCAGCTTGTGGCAAACACCAGTGCTTCAGAACAGGCGGCAGCAAATAGCGCTTCCTCTGCTGAAGCCAGTAGGATCGCGGCCAATAAGTCTGAGAAAATTTCCGCCGAATGTGCTTCATCGGCGTCGGCAAATGAACGTGCGTCGAGAGACAGCGCGACAGAGGCACGAGCTGCTGAGGGAAACACGTTGAACTACATGAATAGGACGCTTGATATTGCAAATCAAGCGGCGGGTTCTGCGTCATCCACCAACTTTGCATTTGGGCCGGATGCCGATGGGCGATTCTCGTTTTTTATCCGGAGAAGCAGCTGAAATCACAGATTTCGTGATTTTCTAACAAAAATCAGCTTTGCAGATGTTGGACTGCTATAATCTGAGAAGCGAAAGCAAGCAGCTATGTACATTGTGGCATGGCAACACTATAGCACGATAATCTCCTGCGGTGCTGCTGTGACAATATATTTTTCCATATAAAGGGGGAAAGAAAATGGATGACACATGGGAACTCATCAATCATCCGATGAGCGATGAAACAGGTCAGGCGCTTGCAGATCAAATCAAACGCCAGAATGAGATTCTGAAGGGCATTGCAGCGGGCGACTGTAAGGGAGAGAAAGGCGAAAAGGGTGAGAAAGGAGAGAAAGGCGACACTGGCGAAACCGGTCCGAAGGGAGAGAAAGGCGACACTGGCGAAACCGGTCCGAAGGGAGAAAAAGGCGACACCGGCGAAACCGGCCCGAAGGGAGAGAAGGGCGACACCGGCGAAACCGGCCCGAAGGGAGAGAAAGGCGACACCGGCGACACCGGCCCTCAAGGCCCGAAGGGCGAAGACAGTGCGCCGCCGGATGCCAGCTTGACCATCGCTGGAAGATCGGCAGACGCGAAAGTGGTAGGCGATTTGATTTTGCCGAACCTGACTATTACGGTGGATGCCGGAAGCAATCTGACCATTACGGATGGAACCGGCATCATTACGGCTACGGTGGGCGAGGACGGTGTATACCATACGGCGTTACCTCGCACCGGGCGATGGACGGTGAAGGCAGTGCTGAATGAGTACACTGCAGAGGACAGTGCCGAAACTGAACTGGGTGGGGAGTATACCCTCAAACTTTTCTATGTTCGAGTTTTTGGCGTATGCTGGAATTATGGGGCCAGCTCTACTGTATGCACAAGACTGGGGCAGGAAAATGACCCGAACGGTTTCGTGAACATTGATATCACAAGCGAACCGGTGGCCGCTGTTGGTACCGGCTCTGGCAGTAGTCCCTTTGACGATTATGCCCCGTGGGCCGGTATGCAGGAGTACAACATCGCGAGCAACGCCGTTGGCCCGAAGCAGGGCGAGAACGGCTTCAGCAGGAGCAGCAACGGTGATGTAGTCGTCCACATCCCGGATTTTTGGTACAAGATCGTGGACGACGCCAGTGGAAAAAAGCGGTACTACTACATCGCTGACAAGCAGAAGACCGGGTGGGACAAGCACCCCGGCTCTGGCCGATACGTCGGTCGCTACAATACCGGCTCCGGCCATGTTTCGCGCACCGGAATGTCTCCGCTGGTAAGCATCACCAGAGCATCTGCCCGCAGCGGCGCAAAGAGCAAAGGCTCCGGCTGGTATGAGTACGACTACGCAAGCTGGTGCGCCATCGGCCTGCTCTACATCGTAGAGTACGCCAACTGGGACACCCAGAGCAAAATCGGCAAGGGCTATAGCAGCGGCAGCTCGGCAATTTCCTCCGGCGGTACCGATGTCATGACCTATCATACCGGCAGAGCTTACGGCACGGACGGTGCAACTGCCGTCCAGTACAGGCACATCGAAAACCCGTGGGGCAACGTCTTCGACTGGGTGGACGGCGTAAACTTCAACGGCAGCACGGTCTATGTCTGTACCGACCCCGCGAAATACGCCGATGACACCTCCGACGGATACACCAATGCGGGAACCAGAGCTTCTTCCAGCGGATACATCAGCGCTCTTGGAGCATCCACAACTGCACCGTGGGCTATTTACCCCTCGTCTGCCGGAGGCAGCGAGACCACCTACATCCCGGACTACTCGTGGACTTCGAGCGGCTGGCTTGTGCTGTTTGTGGGCGGCGACTGGGACGGCGGCTCGAGTGCGGGCCTGTTCTACTTCTACGGCGACAACAGCTCGTCCCACTCGTACAGCAGCATCGGCGCTCGACTCCTTTTCGTCCCCTGAGGGGGACTGGGGGCCGCAGCCCCCAGAAGCTTTACAATCATCGATTCCTGCCAAGTGAGGCAGAAACTTAAAAAATAGGGATTCTCTGCGCTCTGCGCTGGCTTGTGCTGTATGTGGGCGGCAACTGGGACAACGGCTCGAATGCGGGCCTGTTCTACTTCAACGGCAACAACAGCTCGTCCAACTCGAACAGCAACATCGGCGCTCGACACCTTTTTCTTCTCCACATTTTGCGCAGGGTCTCCCACACCACATGGTGGAAATTTTCGCAACAGGACGCAGCCTAGTAGACCTCTATGGTTCGGACGGCAGCGAAGCGAAAAAGGAGATGAATCATCCTGTCATGCCGAAAAGAGTAGGCTATTTGTACGATAAGATGCTCGACAAAGACCTCATCCGAGTTGTCATCCTCGATTCGGCTCGCCACAAATACCGGCGACGCGAAGTCAGAAAGGTGCTGACACATCTGGAAAAGTATGTTGAGCGGACTTACAAAATTCTTTCAGAGGGAAGCTATGTTCCGACCCGGCCAAAGCTCAAGACAATTTATGACAACAGCAGCCAGAAGCAGCGGGAGCTGAAGATTGTGCCATTCTGGCCGGACGGCATCGTCCACCGGCTTCTCGTGGAGGCGATGAAGCCTGTCCTGATGCGCGGGATGCACCCATACAGC
>PPYE01358238.1_pt1 | contig 12806 bp, 12 predicted proteins | sample 1559881 | NCBI WGS metagenome assembly PPYE01 (sample SAMN08240022, study PRJNA423297) | Human gut metagenome, whole genome shotgun sequencing project.
CTTTTTTTTATGACTTACCGCGCGAAAATAGATAAAAGATTGATAATCAGAGGGAGACATCCAAATTGGAGGGTAGTGGCTCCAATGCATAAAAAAAAGATGAAAAGTTAGTGTCACCGACACCTTTGGCTCTCCTTTGTAAAGTTTTATTTTCCTTTTATCGAAAGGATGGTTTGGCTGGAGATTTTAAATACACAGGAAAACCCCAACTGTTAAAGATTCAAAATATTAGGTTGTTTTTTTCGCACTTTTGGGGTTCTATATAACCCCCCACCCTATCTGGCATTTTTTGATGAACTTTGCAGCATAATATTAATAATTGCAAGAAAATGGAGAAACCAAGCAAACAAAAGGGAGAAACAAAAAAAATGCCCCCAGTTTATTCTGAAGAAAAACTGAAGGCTTTGGAGACCGCTGTTAACTGGATAAGAAACCGACAAGTATTCTTGATCCGGCAAATACAGAAAAATGATATCAGTGATAAAAAACTGCAGGAAATTGGTCATTTCGACAAAAAGTTAATTGAGAGATTTGAAACAGGAGTTATCTCTGTGATCAAGCTGATAGAAATGAAAGAAACGATTATCGCTATCCTCCATGAAAAGGACATTCAAGAGCAAGTAAACATGCATGAAAAAGGACATAGAGAGAGGGATTTTTATGCAGCCTACATGGCCCTGGAACACAATCAAACGATAGAAGAACGTGAAGAAAAAATAAACGCTTTCAAAATGACCGATAAGTTCATTCAAAGTACACACTTCGTCGAAAATACCAACATCCTGATTCAAAATGGAGACATTCATCTGAAACAGTAACAATCTTCAGACCTCAACTAATTTCCAAAATAACAATTTAACTTGGAAGCTAATGGAAGAAACCATGCCCTCGCTATTTACTTCGCTCAGAAGTAGTAGCCACAAACCTCTGTCAAGCAAGAAGGAACTGGAATGGCTCATCATGCAAGACAGATTCATCCAGATTCATACGGATGACTACCGACAAATGGTAAATATCGACAGAAAAGCTGCTGATAACAAAAAGCGAAACTCTGCTGCCATCTGTCCATCTATCCAGTTCAAACCCGATGGTAGAACGCTCGAATACTTCGGCAAACCTACCTACTGGGCCATGCTCGACTATGATCATACGCCAAGCATCATCCTGGAAGACGCCGTGGAAAAGGCTATCAAAAAGCCTACTACCATGGTTTGTTACCGCACTATCAGCGGCAGGGGATTCAGAATCCTCCTGAAATATGCGCGTCCCCCCGGCTGCACGCTCACTGAGACTGAACTGCACCGCCTCGCCATCACAAAGGCCATCAAAATCTATGATGAGCTGCTGAATCTCAACGCCGACAGACAGTGCCTCGACATGACCCGTCTCTGCGGTCTGGCGCACGATGAGAAGGCCTACTTCAACTGGGATACGGAACCCCTACCCCTTTCGCCTGAGGAGGTGACGAAATTCTACCAGACCGTGCTGAAACCGGAGATGGAAAGGGAGAAAAAGTTGGAGACGGATAGAGCCAACGGTACTGCCTCGAAAGTCAGGAGAAGCGCTGCCAAAAAGAGTCAGGGCAGCGCATCCTCAGGGAATGCAAACGGCAAGAAGCAGACGGAAGCGAGTACGGAGGACGTGATAGAGCAAGTGAAAAAGCTCTCTGAGGGCTGGTTCTGCCGATTTGAGCCTGGCAGCCATCACGAGTTCTGCATGCGATTTGCCACCTTCTGCTTCAACTACGGTGCCAGGAAGGAAGAACTGCTTGCCTGGATGACGGCGGAATATGGAAGCCAGTATGACGGTGTGAAAAGCATCGTGGACTGGGTGTTCAATCATACGGAAGGTTGGGGCTGCTGGCATCTCTATACGAAGGGCGAGAAATACGGATCCAACCCGAGCATGAAGGTGCTGATGCAGTGGCTTAACACCCGATATGAGATGCATCTGAACACCGTGACCGGCATGGTGGAAATCAGGGCCTACGATACCCAGAGCGACTTCTACTACAAATGGACGGAGGTGACCGAGACCGTGGAGAATACCATCTATACGCTGATGGATATGGACGGACTGCGCACCAACAAGAAAAGATTGGAAAGCGCCATCAAGTCGGATTTCACGAAAAAGTTCAACCCCATCGAGGATTATCTCATGGGATTGCCAGAATGGAAGGAAGGCGATCCCGACTACATCGACCAACTCTGCGAACGCATCACGGTAAAGGAGGCGCCCGAATACTATCACACCAAGAAGTACTTCAAGTATGCCTTCCGCAAATGGTTTGTGAGCATGGTATATGGCTGGGGCAGCAAGGAGATGGTGAACGAGCTGGTGCTCGTGCTCGTGGGTCGTGGCGGTATCTTCAAGACCAAATTTCTGGAAAATCTCCTGCCCAAGTGCCTCAGAAGTTACTATGCCAACGATTCTTCCGCCGACTACAAGAACAAGGATTTCCTGCAGATAACGACCAGCAAGGCGCTCATCTGTCTCGACGAGTTTGATGCCCCACATGGCAAGAATCTCAATTCCTTCAAGAGTTGTGTGACGAAGCGCAGCGTAACCATCCGTGTGCCCTACGACAAATATCCCAGTCAGCTGCTGCGCCATGCCTCTCTCTGCGGCACGAGCAACAATCGCCACGTGATATGCGAAGAGGAAGACCGCCGCTGCCTGGTATGGGAGGTGGAGAAAATCCAGAGCCCCTTCGAATATCCCATCGATCACGATCATATCTATGCCCAGGCTATATATATCGTGAAAGAACTCATCAGAAAGCGCAAGGAGGGCAAACTGAAGCAAGGTGACTGGGTGCCTTGGCTCACCTACGAGGACATGGAGAAGCAAAGACTGCACAACAGGATGTTCCTTGCCAACAGCTTCCTGGAGGAGCTCATAGCCAAGTATTTCAGGGTACCAACAGACGGCGACCTGATGAATCCGAATATGAAATTTGCCACCTCTGCCGACATCATGGAAAAGATAGGATTCAACCCTGCCATTCGAAACAATGTGACCAGTGGAGACATTCAGAACGTCATGGAAAAAATGGGATTCCGGAGATTACGCAGAAAACAAGGCAGAGGTTGGAGCGTAATCGAGAAGGAAGGCTATGATATCAATCAGGAGGCGAAACTGTCGATAGCAGAGAGCCGGAATGACTCAGATACGACGGTGAAATGACTGAAATACGATGAGGAAATGACTCATTTAGGAGTTGCAAATGACTTGTTTGGCTATCGTAAATGACTTGTTTACGGGTACTAAATGACTTGATTGCTACTCCTAAATGACTTGATTCGGGATAGCAAATGACTTATTTAGAGATAGTAATCAACTTATATCATACTAAAAATCAATCGGATATGGAAATACGTATTTATGAAAAGACAGAATTGGCTTTACTCTACTTTCCACGATCGGAAGCCAAGGTGGCGCTCAACCGTCTGAAGCGCTGGATCAAAAACAATCCCGAACTCTCTGAGGCTCTCGACGACTGCAAGGTGGGCAAGTTTGCCAAGTATTACAGTCGCCATCAGGTAGAGCTGATAGTGGATTATCTGGACGAACCTTAGAATCATGATGGAGATTCTCAGAACATTGACTCTCAGAAGGAAGAAAAAGGGCTTCCGGAAAGGGATAGAAAGGGATAGAAAAGGATAGAAAGGGATAGAAAAGCATCAAAAGGGATAGAAAGGGATAAATGAGTCAGCGGAATGTTGTATCTTTGCATTGTCATTCAGAGAGAGTGACTTAGCTGAAAACGAAGGCGAGCGCGCAGCCCTTATTGGAGGCTAATAGTAATTAACCACTTTCAATAAACAGTAATTATGATTTTATTTAAATTATCTAAAAACAAGAACCCGAAAATCAAGGAGGCGTATGGCAAGTACTATGCACGCCCAGTAGTAACTCAAACCGTCGATCTCAACGGACTCGCTGAGCACATGACCGAACACAATACGGGTTTCTCGCCCGGTGCCACCAAGGGTTTGCTCACCGACATGGTGAAGTGCATCAAGGAGTTGGTGCTCCAGGGTTTTGCAGTGAAAATCGACGATCTGGCCATTTTCTCCATCGGTCTGAAGACCAAGAAGGGTGCTGATAGTGAGGATGATTTCTCTGTGGCGAAGAACATTGATGGCGTAAGGCTCCGTGCCCGTGCTACCGGTAATCTGACCAGCAGCAAGCTCGATATCCAGGCTTCCCTGAAGAATGCTGCCAACCTCCTCGTCGAGGATTCAAGCAAGACCACTACCCCATCTGGTCCTGATGGTGACGGAAGCGGTTCGGGTACCAACGACCCAAGCAAGGGAGACTCTTCGCAGACTGGTGACAACAAGGACAACACTCAGAGTGGCGGTGGAAACACTGACAACTCACAGGGCGGCGGTACAGACGGCGATGGAGACTACGAACTCAAATAGTCCTCGCTGAGCCTTGAGAATGAATTCACAAAAATATTAACTACTTAAAATTTGAAAAGTATGAAGAATGTAACATTGAAGAACGTGATTAATTTCATCATTACAGTTTTGACAGCAATTGCCAGCGCTTTCTGCGTTTCCAGTTGCAGAGGATAGCGGTCCTATTCTGCTACTTACCGAAACAGGATTAACCACTATTTTTTAGAAGGAGGGAATTGAGGAGTTATCGCTTCTAAGGATTACAGAGGAGTTAAGACAACAGTCTTATAGTGAAATGAAGGCAACCGTCTTAACTCCTTCACCTCCTTTCATTTCTTTATCTCCTTTTTCTTTCTCTACCTATAAAATTTAAGAGTATTAACATTTAAAACAGAAAACGGTAAAATTATGAGTAAAAACAAGAGAAATATTTCGCTGATTGTACTTCATTGCAGTGCAACGCGAGTGAATCAGAACTTCACGATAGAGCAGTTGGAAGCGTGTCATAAGGCAAGAGGTTTCCAGACTGTAGGTTATCATTACTACATCACGAAGGATGGCACGCTCTATCCGGGACGTCCGGAGAGTCAGATGGGAGCTCACGCCAAGGGTTTCAATGCCCACAGCATCGGCATCTGCTATGAGGGCGGTCTGGACGAGCACGGTCGCTGCAAGGACACCCGCACCTTGGCCCAGAAGGTTACGATGGAGGAATTGCTCCAGAGCCTCTGCGTTGACTATCCTGATGCCGAGATTTTAGGTCATCGCGACTTGCCAGGTGTCCACAAGGAATGTCCCTGCTTCGACACCCGCGCCTGGCTCAAGGAAATCAAATTCCACATTTAGAAGGAAATCATAAAGAAGTGGGTGTATCGGAAGTCATATCCTGTACACCCATAAATGTCCCACAGATTTCACAGATTACCACAGATTTTGCAAACAAAAGTGTGCGCCTCTCCTATATGGCTGCACACTTTTGTTTGGAAGAGCGAGACTAACCGATTTCATAAACTCGAAATCGTATTTGCTACAGTTGCTCTTCTTGTAATCGAATTGATACATACGCATATACTGCTCCTGTATCTCTTTTGCCCCATTATAGAAAGGGTCTGATGTGTATGACTGTGTAGTAACTGATCTCCATGTCTGGAGTCAATACTTGCCCATTTGCTCTTTTGACACGCACGGGTCTTACTCTAAATACATTTCCCATAATCTTAACAGTTTTATGTTTTACTTTATGTTTTTATATGTAATATCTTTTATCAACTCTTTCAGCTTTTCAGCGACTGTATTAGCCTCTGTGTTAGGTCCGAGTGAGTCTATTGTGGCTATTGTCACATAGCAGTTGTCGGTAGTGTCAATAGCGTTTGTTTTATCAGCGTGTCCGATACGTTCCAATGTCCGCTTGAGCATTTCCACGTTATTGGCTCTGTTGCCCAGCTTTACAATCACCTTCGAACTGTCTTTATCATCAGGCATCGTGTCCATATACACTTTGCCCTCCTCATCGTTCTGCCATTCGCAAGCCAATGTTGACCAATACCATGTGAAGATTTGCCAGTCCTTATGCTCGCCAACGGCCTTCATCCACTGGATAGTGCGGTGTTCCTTCTTGATGACTTCCATCAGGTAGTTCAATTTCTTGATGATGTATTGCTGCAGTTCGGGCGAAGACTTGAATTTATCTATAAAGCCGCCTTGAGGAACATCCATAGACAATGCAGGGAACTCATACCACAAATCGTATTGTCTTTTTCCACCATTGTCCCATTTCAGGCATTTTGAGAAGTTGCTGTCACCTTCGTATCCTGCCTGCAGATAATAATGGCCGTTGTAGAACCCCATGTCTATCTTGCCAGGATTGCCATCATTGCGAGTTACCTGCAGAGGACAGTCTTCGCTTTCCAATGCTTTTACCTCCCAACCTTGGCTCTGCCAGTCTTTAACTGCCAAATTCCATTCTGATGTATGGTATGCCTTTTGTTTTTCAGACGACAGTCCGGACTCTATGGGCTTTGCTCCTGTTATTGATTCAAACTTGCCAGATTTAAGCATACAACTTATGTCAGACAAAACATTCAAATCTACAGACAGGTGCTGTTTGTTGTCATTTACATCTGTATTGCCCTCTTTCGCGTTACTATAGGCTACATTGAAATTGTCGATTGTACGCCGTCTCACATCATCCGAGAATGTCTTGATGTCGTCTTTGGCATACAAATCTTTGCGTAATGCCTCAACAACATCAAAAAGGGTCTCTAACAGTACATTGGCATTAGAACTCCTTTGTCGGTCAGGTTTACACATCATTGTTATTACCTTTTTGACAGCCTCACTGAGTTTAAGGATATTCTCAGGTTCGCAATGCATTGCAACGAGTGATGTCTGATATTGCAGTTCTACCTTTTCTTTATCTGTCAGTTCCTCGTCTTTTACGGCACCGTACAACGTGTCAAGAAAGTTCTTGTAGATTTTCAGTTTCTCACAGAAAACAGTATTGCTTCTATCGTGATCAATACGCCATTGCTCAGTTTTCTTATCTTGCTGTTCCTGCCACTCCTTTGTTTTAATAGCTTGCTGTTCTTGCCATTCACGCGTTTCTTTTGCAAGTTCTTTTTGTCTATCCTGTTTTAGTTTATCTTGCTCTGCTTGCCATTTCTGTTGTTCTTGGCGTAGAGTAACCTCCTTGTTTGTCTGACTGCTCAACAACAATTGGGTTATTATTGCAGTAATAACAACACCGAGAATTGCAGCCAATATACGACTTGGCACTTCATAGTCAGTAAATACCTGAAAATACCAAGCACCTATCAGGATACATATTCCCAAGGCAATTGTTATCAGAATCGAATTATTGTTCTTCATTTTTTTGTAGTTAAGGTTTATCGTTTTTCAGTAAAGTTGCAAATATGAAAATCAGCTTGCCATCGCTTCTTTTGAAGTTTGTCAGTTGTTCCATTGCCTTGACGTAACCAACCGAATTCTCATGAATGTTCTCTATGATTTCAGTGTCAGAAGTGCCATCATTCTTTTCAGTAGTATGGATAATCATGTCCTGTGTGATGTTGGAGCCATTCAGAAAACGTGAAGCCTGTGCCATTGCCTTCACGGAAGCCACACGATTGATAACGCTTTCATTGTTTTGGTATTTTGAAGGATCCAATGCCAACACAGAAATCAAATAGGCGTTATCATAATCGTTCACTGCACGTACACCGTCGAATGGGGCATTGTTGTACATGCGTACAAGGAAGTTGGTAAACGCCACCTTGTCGCCGGAATATCCCTGGGCATCAATGCCCAAGGATATTATTGCAAATAAAATAACAAATATAATTTTCTTCATTTATATGCTATTTACTATTTGGCTCAAGCTTGAAATTGGAATACTTAGAAATATCGGAAGCTGACATCCTAAAATTTAATATCCAATATGCATAATCATTTTTATCATTCATTTCTCCCGGAAGTTCAAAAAAGCCTTGCGTAGGGGCGTAAAGCTTTAATCTTGGAGATTTCTCGTATTCCGGCAATTGCAAATTAACACAGATGCCGTCCTTAAAAATTCCTGTACCTTGTGTGAAATAAAAGTAATCATTCTCATACATTATACCGTATTTTTCCAACCTTTCAGAATCACTTACTGTACCTGTATCATACCACTGATGTGTACATTGATCTTTAGCCATTAACGAGCCTTTGAATGTAGAAGTATCTCCTAAGTTATCTACAATTTTGAAATTAGAGAATTCTGAAGCGAAAATAGTAGCAAGTTCTAATAACCATTTGGTAGTTTCTTCTTTAGAATTTCTGAATGTAAAATCCCAAGAAGTGGAGTAGCCTGGCATATATACACCAATATTAGATGTATTTATTCCTACTTTTTTATATTCTATAATTTCTTCTGTACTCAAAGATATCGCTTGCAAAGTTTCATATATACTATTCAAGACCCCAGATGTATTATCATTTGGTTCCATTATAACATACATTACCATCTTATAGTATCCATCTGTCAAGTTTCCATAATCATAGTACTGTTTCTCCACATTTGAACGAGGATTACGATACTGAGGAATTGCTTTAGCAATACTAGGGTCTGCAACATACAGTTTTTTATCGAAAGCTATTGGCAACATTTCTTTTACCATAGTTAACACATTCTGTAAAGCCTGAGACTCGTTTTTCTTGTTCAGCTCTTTTATTTTCATACTTTGAGCAAAAGTAGCTCCGGCAAACTCGGTGGACGCTCCTTTAGATTTTGCGTAGCTGACAAGTTTAGAGATACATACTGTTGCTTTGACTGTAACCATATCTTGTCCGTCTTCGCACTTTACATCACTAAGCACTTCATATGACTTTATGTTGCCATTCGATATGGTCACAATTTCATCCTTTACAAGGTCATCGTTAAGGATTGTTGTGTTTGCAGACACAAATGTTCCATAAGCCTGTTCGATAGCACTACGAAGGGCTATAGTCGTTGCTTTTTCGCTGTCTGTCGCTTTGCCCGAAGCCACTAATGTCACTTCGTCATTTACATTGCTTTGCTCCCCTGTTGCGGGCACGACAACTGAGTTACGGGCAATAGACTGTACGCTACAAATAGGCAAGCCTATAAGTAAAGCCAATAAAAAGATCTTTGCTTTCATACTTCTTTATAATGTTTATTGATTATTATTTAACAAATCGTCTTATGTATATGTTACCACCATCCACGGATGATGTTTTTTACTATACTCTGAGGTTGATTGTTTGCCCAAGCCATACCTACATCGCGGCATGCCTTTATCATGCTTCGCTTGTTTGCTTGGTTATCATCATATTGCTTCATTTGGAAATTCCATTCACGAAGTTCTTCAGCTTTCAGCTTGGAAGCCACTTCTTTACGCAAATTCTCGACATCAGAGTAGCACGAACTGTATGGCGATATAGTATTGAGGAACCTCGCTACCTCATTGGCACCTTCTACATCTTGGCTTTTCATCCAGACATTGCGTGCCTTGTTTAACTGCTGTAAGCCTATAGCATCTATCTTCTGTTTATATAAAGATGTGGCTGTTGACTGGCATTGAGCATAACAATCCCCACAAACATTAGGCACAGCCATCATTCGTGATATTGCCTCGTCATAATTACCGATGGATGCCATTGTGCGAGCCTTGCTTATCTCTTCTGCACAATGATTAGTGTAAAAATCAACAATTTTGTTCTTTGCCTTTGCCAGCATCTCGCCAAAGTCTTTATGATTAGGGTTTAGTTTACTAAAAGCACTAATCATAGCCTTGTCTTCATTGGTACCAATTCCTTGAAGCGATATTGTGCACGACGCATATAGCTTGTTTTCTATCACATCGCCCACAAAGAATGTAACTTCCATTTTCTCTGATACTCTGGCAGGAGTCGAAGGCACAACATCCTTGCTCATAACATCTACCTTGGCTGTCAACACGAATCGCTCCACATAGCCATTGTCACCATAGCCATTACTAACAAGCATCCGTTGCATACGTGTGGTCAGGTTCTTGCTTGCCTCCATTGGGATAACATCATCAGGCATCATAGCCTGAATTGAGATTCTTCCCTCGTCTGATGTCTGTGCAAAAGTTGTTATCGACATCATTAATGTTATTATAAAGAATAGCTGTCTCATTTTATTTCTCCCCTAATACAACAATAGCTTCACCCAAACCTCTCACCATTACCTTTGATGTAATATTGAAAGGCGGTTGTTGCAGAAACTTTCTCAACTTTGTGGCAAATGCTCTGGCATCCATAGCCTTGCCTTTATCATCAAACAAAGGAATACGCACTTGTTCAAACTGGGCAAACGATTCTGTTCCATCACTCAGATTGAATGTGCCGTTCACACAATTCTTCTGCAACCAACTCTGTATGCAGTCGGTCAGTTCCTCTCCATTATATTCTTCTTCCAAATCCTTGTCCCAACTATCCCAGCATCTAACTGTAAGGCTTATTTCCCTTCCACACTTAGTCTGATCGGCAAACCAATCATCCATTTGGTGGTCGAAAGGTTTTATATTTTCCTTAACGGCCTTTGCTAATAGTACAGGAATAATATCCGACGACGGCTTGGTGGTACCAGTAGATGTTGCTATTCGTTTATTGGTATAGGCATCAAAGGCTTCAAGGGTAAATGATGCGGAATTACCATTGCCAGTACGATTCACTTGCCACCAAAGTTGAATAATTACATCCGACTTAACACGACGTTTCAATTGGTCAAGAGGGGTCTCAACGAGTGAGGCTCCACTATTCTTGCTTGTTGTGACATTGTCTTCGGCAGTCTTCATACTGATGCTCTTTATTTCATGTTCGGCATCCTTCAGGCTATAGCCCAGTTCCGTCAATACTTGACCGACCTTACTGATGACTTGTCCGAGTTCAGTGTCTTCAAGGAATGCTTGCTGATAATTTGGAACTTTGACCATGTTGCCTTGGTCTGAAAAGTTGGTCATGAAATATCGCTGATTGCACCAATTGTCACTTGGCAGAATCATGATTGTAGGCTTCTTGGCTTGCTGTGCAAGTGCCAATACTGCCGATATGCAGAATGTAAAAACAATAAAAAGTTTTTTCATACGAATTTCTATCCAAATAGTTTATAGATCATTTACCGCTTTTATAATAGCATCCACATAATTACCCCTTTTCACAACCCGCTGTGAAGGATGATATGTGTCAAGACATAGCCTGCCGTCCTTACGATAGACAAACATGTTCTTGTCGTTGCCTAATGGGATGGACTCATGCTTTGTGTGCTCATCAATACCCCAGTCTTTCTTGAAAAGCCACATTGTATTGGCAAAACATATTACTTGCGGGTCGTACAGACGGATTTGTTCTTCAACAATGTCCTTCCATTGCTCATAGGCTTCTGCCAATTCTGCATCGGAAGTAGTCCTATAGCCAGGCATCTTGTCGACGTTGATATAGGCTATATCTTTCAATAAATCAACCATAGACTTATCATCATGGATATATGGCACATCACTATCACCATATAGTTTATGATTACGTATGCCAAACAGACTATAGATAATGGGTTGCCAAGTTGTATTCTTGAAAGCATCATCATTATTGAAAGCACCATAAACCTCCCAGCCACCACCAAATGGTTTACCTTCCTTCATGTCGTCATATGGCTGCTTGAGAATCCACATGATGCGTGGAGAAGACTTGCAATAGCCTTCTATGTTAGACACACCGTCGGGTAAAGGTTCAAGGCCATCGTTAGAAAGTTCCAACTTTTTAGCCCGTTCAAAAATTTTGCTTTTGATAAGTTCCTGCCCACTACGTATTTTGTCAGGAGAGAGAGGTTCCGACTTTTCCATAGGCTTACATAATTATGTCCTATGGCTCCAGTTCGGACGGTTAATAGTTTTGACTTATACATACGAAAAAGCGTGGAGTCTATCCTGTCACTCGTTCCACGCCATAAAGGCCTTCGCATTGCCCTGATTGTCGAAACGAGCAACGCCGAAAGCCCCACGCCAGTGTAAGTATATAGAAAGCACTATTGACAACGAACGACAAAATCGCTCGAAGCCAATGAGGGCTGTATATAATACACCTCATGAGACGTTCCCGTTGCTTTGTTTTTGACAATCAGTTTGAAGTTGCGAAGTTCTTATGGCGTCAAAACCAAAGCGTACAGTTACGCCTTATACCGTATGTATGTCTGCCCAACCTCTGCCCATCAGGGCTTTCGGTATGGGTATAGACGATACAAAGATAACACTTTTATCTCGGAAACCACTTTGTTTGGCTGGCAAAGTATGATTTTAAGGTCTGATTTAACATTATTAAATATAAATATGTCAAAGAATTCCACTTTTCCGTAATTTTCTCGCTAAAAAGTTTGTATTCTCAATGATTATTCGTATCTTTGCAGCACGAGAACCCGCCAAGCCTCTCAACGATGCTCAAATGTGCGGGTCGTTTTTGTTTTAATGGGTATATGGCAATAAGAATTCCGTTTATAAAAACATATTCCACACCCCATGAGTTAGTGCAGCTACTCAAAACAAGAGGTATGGAGATAACCGATGAGGAAAAGGCTCAGCATTATCTTTCACACATCGGTTACTATCGTTTGTCTGCCTATATGTACCCATTGCTTTCTATTCCCAAGGAACAACATCTGTTCAAGCAAGGAGTATCTTTCGGTAAGGTTATGATGCTGTATCGCTTTGACAAGAAGCTACGTCTACTTTTATTCAATGAAATTGAAAAGATAGAAGTCGCTGTGCGTTGTGCAATCGTGAACTTTGGGACGGAAATGACAGGCAACCCTTTTTGGATGACTGATGCCAACAATTTCTCAAATCCGTCCAAGTTCAATCGCTCTATACGTCTTATAGAAGATGAACT
>PPYE01628060.1_pt1 | contig 12804 bp, 15 predicted proteins | sample 1559881 | NCBI WGS metagenome assembly PPYE01 (sample SAMN08240022, study PRJNA423297) | Human gut metagenome, whole genome shotgun sequencing project.
AGCAAAACCACTTACAGATGAAGAGATTAACGCATTAGAAGCATTCTTAAAAACATTAACTGACGAAGCTTACGAAGAATAATTAATCACCTGAGTTGAATTTAGCAATCGTTTTCGGTATTGTTCTTACCGATAATTATTATCATTTGTTTTTTGATTTTACTCAGGAGATTTTTCTTATGAAAAAACGTTTTTCAACTTTAGCAATTGCGACCATTCTTGGTTTAACTGCAGGTTTTGCCAATGCTGACCCCGTGAAAGTAAAAGATATACTTGATCGTGAAGTCACTGTTGATTTGCCGGCAAAACGCGTGGTACTTGGTTTCTATTATCAAGATTATATGGCTGTTGGTGGTGATAAAGCGTTAGATAACGTTGTAGGTTTTTCTAAGAAAGTATGGTCTTCTTGGGCACCTGCAAGCTGGGAGTTATTCAGCAAAGCGGTACCAAAATTGAATCAATTAGATGATGTGGGTGAAGTAGAGGAAGGCACGTTCTCTGTAGAAAAAGTGCTTTCATTAAAACCCGATCTTTTAGTCTTAGCAGATTGGCAGTACGAAATGCTAGGTTCTGATTTAGATGCAATCAATGAAGCGGGCATTCCAATTGTCGTCTTAGATTACAACGCTCAAACCTTAGATAAACACATTAAATCAACAGAAATTATTGGCGAATTAACAGGTCAGAAAGATCGCGCTGCGAAAATGGCTAAAGAATACAAAGACATTGTAGAACATATTCAAACGACGGTTAAAAATGCGAAATTAGCAAAACAACCAAAAGTGTATGTCGAGTTTGGTCGTGGTGGTCCAGCTGAACAAGGGATGACGTTCTTCTCTAGCATGTGGGGCTCTATGATTAACCTTGTAGGCGCAGAAAACGTAGCGCCTGCAGAAATCGGTAAATGGGGTACATTAGCCGCTGAAAAAGTGTTAGCCGCGAAACCAGATGCGATTATTATTACCGGCCGTGAAACTGAATTGAAGAAAAATCAAGACGGTATGGTAATGGGCTTTGGTATTGAAAAAGCGGAAGCGGAACGTCGTTTAAACGCATTCAAACATCGTGCTGGATGGGCTGAATTGCCGGCAGTGAAAAACAACCGTGTTTATGCAGCATATCATGCGAATTCTCGTACTTTATCAGACAGTGCTTCTGTTCAGTTTGTAGCTAAAGCGGCTTATCCTGATCTGTTTAAAGATTTAGATCCTCAACAAACTTACTTAAACTTCTATAAAAATTACTTACCGGTTACCCCGGAAGGTACGATTTATCTTTTCCCTGAAAGCAAATAAGGGAAACGTTAATTTATGAAAAACAATTCTGTTGTAGCAGATATTGTGGCTAACCAGCGTAAGCTTGAACGCAAACGCTGGTTTGTTATTTTATCTTTTCTTGTGATTGGTGTGATCAGTCTTATTCTCGATGTGATGACCGGTCCTGCGATGTTATCGGTATCGGAAGTCGTGAATGCGTTATTCGGCATCGGTGAAGTCGATAAAATGACTAACAATATTGTGCATAATTTACGTTTACCGATGGCAGTAATGGCGCTTGTAGTCGGGGCAACATTGGCTGTTGGTGGGGCAGAGATCCAAACCTTATTAAATAATCCTATGGCAAGTCCTTATACATTAGGACTCGCTGCAGCAGCAGGTTTTGGTGCTTCTGTTGTGATTGCTTTCGGAAGTTTTGGTTTACCGGTACAAATTGCAGTGCCAATTGGTACGTTTGTCATGACCATGCTTGCGTCAGGGATTCTTTTCTTGTTCGCGTCTAAACGTCGTTTTAATTCTGAAATGCTCGTACTGGTAGGGATTGCATTGCTCTTTATTTTCCAATCCTTACTCTCATTAGTACAATTTATTTCGGCTCCCGAAGTCTCGCAGCAAATTCTGTTTTGGCTATTTGGTAGCTTAAATAAAGCCACGTGGCAAAGCTTAGTCATCATTACTGTTGTGACGACGATATGCGTAGCACTACTTTCAAAAGAGCTTTGGAAATTGACCGCACTTCGTTTAGGTGAAGATCGTGCAGCAAGTCTTGGTATCAATTTGCAAGTATTACGTATTAAGGTTTTAGTTCTTGTCGCAATGATGACGGCGACAGCAATTAGTTTTGTGGGCGTGATTGGCTTTATCGGCTTAGTTGCACCACATGTTGCTCGCATGTTACTTGGTGAAGATCAACGTTTCTTCTTACCGGGCGCGATGTTAGTCGGTGCGGCATTCTTATCCCTTTCTTCGGTATTATCCAAAGTCATTATCCCTGGCGCATTATTCCCCGTGGGGATTGTTACCTCGTTTATTGGGGTGCCTTTCTTCTTTTGGATTATTTTAAATAACAAGAGGGGACAATAATGTTAGAATTAAAAAATCTTACGGTAAAACGAGGTGATCTCACCGTTGCTGATCACATTAATGTCCGTTTTGAAGAAGGTAAAGTCTACACGGTGCTTGGGCCAAACGGCACGGGAAAATCCTCCATGCTGAAAACCATTTTTGGTGAATTACCACATGAAGGAATGATTACCTATCAAGGCAAACAGCTAGAACGGACGAAGTTAGCAGATTGGCGCAAACCAATTGGCTATATGCCTCAAGATAGCCGAGTAGATGCAAGCTTGACCGCACTTGAAGTTGTCCTTTTGGGACGAATGGATAGTCTAACGATGCGAGTAAGCGATGAGCTTCTCACTGAAGCAGCAAGTATTATGGCACAATTAGGCATTGGTCATTTAGCCCATCGTGATATTCTGAATCTCAGTGGTGGACAGCGTCAAATGGTGATGTTTGCCCAGGTTTTATTACGTGAGCCACAGATTTTAATGTTAGACGAGCCGGTGAGTGCGTTAGATATGCATCATCAGCTTAATCTATTAGAAGAGGTTTACACCTATACGAAACAGAAAAATCTGATTACTATAATGGTATTACATGATTTAAGTCTTGCTGCTCAATTTTCAGATGAGTTGATTTTACTTGGTGAAGGTAAAGTACAAGGCGTGGGCGATGCGCATCATGTTTTACAAGTAGAAACCATTAATCGTTTATATCGTGTAAACGTTGAATTATTGCAATGTAGTGCCGGTTTGCCGGTGGTTCGTCCACAACGTAAATCAGCACATTCTTAGAAGGAAATGAAAATGAAGAAAATCGCACTTGCAGCATTATTAGGTTTAAGTTTTGCTGCTCAAGCCGCTCATCATGACATCAAAATGTTGAATTCAAACAGTGAAGGCTCAATGGTTTTTGAACCGGGTTATTTAAAAGTACAACCAGGTGATACAGTGACATTTCGTCCGGAAAATAAAAGCCACTTTGTACACAGTAAAGCGATTCCTGAAGGTGCACAAAAATTCCAATCTGAAGAAGATCAGGAACTCACGATCACTTTAGATAAAGAAGGTGTTTATGTTTATACTTGCCCAGTACACCGTTCAATGAATATGAATGGTGTGATTCAAGTGGGTGATAATCTACCAAACAAAGAACAAGCAGAGAAAGTGGTGAAAGACCTTGAGAAAAAATCTATGACGAACAAAGGTCGTCTTGAAAAATATTTTGCTCAAGTAAAATAATTATTGAAATCGATGCGCCAGTTTAATGATTGGCGCATCTTCTTTATGCTTAAACCGGTCATTATTTACTATGCTTACGATTACCACTTGCAAAACGTATCCTTCAGCTCCTCAAAATCTTATTCCTGTACAAACACAACTTTCTGATCAAGGTATTCCTACTCAATTTTTGCCTTGGCAAGAAACATTACGGAGTCAGTTTATTCTGCCTTTAGCCGCATGGGATTATGCGAATTTCTATGATGAATTTACTCAATGGATTAAACAGCATAAGAATGCTCAAACAAGGTGAAGCGTTACCTAATCTTTCTGCGTATGGTGAGCAAGTTGTGTTGCAGCCCTTTATTCCAGAGGTCGCAATAAATGGTGAAATCAGCTTGATTTTTTTTAATGGTGTATTTAGTCATGCTATTCGCCGACAGCCACCTCAAAATGAATGGCGAGCGAATTCACAATATAAAGTTGAAATTATCCCTGTTGAGGTTGATAGTCATATTATTGAAACAGCGCGCCATGTTTTACATAAATTGCCAGAGATGCCTGTCTATGCACGCGTAGATGGAACGATTATTGACAGTATATTTTTATTAAATGAATTGGAGTTGATTGAGCCTGCGTTATATTTAGATCGTTGGGAAGGGGCAACAGAGCGATTTGTGGATGTGTTAAAGACTAGAATCTTAAAATAAGCGCATAAAAAAACCTTACTTTTTACAGTAAGGTTTTTTCATCTTCAACGTTCAATTATTTTGTAGCTGGAGCAACTGGTGCTGCAGGTGCAAATTTTTGTGCTAAATCAGCGCCGTCTTTTTGTAATTTAGCTACTGCAGCTTGGAGCTTTTCAACTTTAGCTTGGTAAAGCTTAGTTTGTTCTTCAGTTGGCGTTTTAGTCGATAAGTTTAATTGATCAACTAATAATTCACTTGACAATACAAGCACGTCTTTATTTTGATCTTTAATACTTTTAACTGAAGGTGCTGTGATATCTAATTTATCTAAGCTTGCAATTGTATCTTCAACAGTTTTATTGAAAGTTTTGATTGCTTCTTCAATTTTCTTATCATCTTTTGCGTTTACTGCAGTATTTAAATCAGATTGCAGTTTTTGTTGCGCAGTCATTTGAGTTTGTGCTTGACTAGCATTCCATTCAAGTAATTTGTTGTAGTCAGCTTGTTCTTGAGCATTTGCTGCTTCAACGGATGTTGCGGTTTCAGCAGTTTTCGCCTCTTCTTGTTTTACTTCAGATGCAGGCTGGTTCATTTCAGTTTTTACTGGAGTTGGTTTATCTGCAGGTTTATCACAAGCAGTTAAGAATAATGCAAATAATGCCGTAGCGCTAATTTTAGTGAATTTGTTCATAAAAAATCCTTTATTGATATAATAAAAATATCTTAGCTTGTAAAAACTAAGCCCTTTTTAAGACCTTGTATTTTAAAATTAGTTTAAAAAAATTTCAAAACTATTTTAGTGTTTGAATATATTCACTTAAATTATGTATCTCTTGTTCACTTAAACGTTGTTTTGCGGGACTTCCTGCACCGATAATCTTTCCTGCTTTTCGTTCTGAAAGTGCGGTTGATATTTCTTCTGGTGTGAGCTGATTAATAATTTTTGACTCACCCATTGCTGGTTTTTCGCCTTGTTTCCCATGACAAGTAGCACAAGAGCGCTTATATACCTTTTCTGCTTTCACTAAAGCAGCTTCGGCAGAAAGCGCAGGTGTTGCAAATAAAAAGCCTAAAACGGGTAAAAGTGTAGAGAGTAAGTAAATTCGTTTTTGCATTTTGGCTAGCCTTTAAATAATTTATCTAAATCTGCAGCAGGAATTGCCCCTTCATATTTAGCCTGAATATTGCCTTCAGGTGTGATCACAAAGCTTGTTGGTGTGCCGATAAGCTGATAGCGTTCAGCAGTAATTTTTAATTGGTCTTTAATAACCGGCAGTGTAAGCTGACGTTTGGCTACTACAGCTTTGGTATCCACTTTATCACCATCTACGTTAATAGCGATAAGTTGGACCTTATTTGGATTAGCTTCAGCCAATTTTTCAAATTCTTTTAATTCTGCGACACATCGTCCACAGGTTTCAGACCAGAATGTCAGCAAGCGAGTGCCTTGCCAATCATCAAGTTTCACTTCTTTACCTTGTAAATCGTAGGCTGCAATATTGGGTGCTTTTTGACCAATCGCAGCAACTTCGTCTTTACAAGAAACGCTGCCGAAAATGACCGCACTTATCGCGAGTAATTTGACGAATTTATTTTTCATGAATGTCCTCTTTTACAAATTTTCCGTGATGGAGATAAATAACACGATCGGTTAACTCACCCAATTCAGGATTGTGTGTAACCATCACAATGGTTCTACCTTGACGATTTAGCTCTTGTAGTAAATTTAGTACAAGCGCTTCATTTTTTTCGTCGAGGTTACCCGTAGGTTTACCTTCACTGGCGGTATCTAAGCCAGTTAGAATATTCATGAGCGTGGTTTTACCCGAACCCGATGCGCCCATGATTGCAATAAACTCACCTTGGCGAATTTGAATATTAATATCTTCTAAAGCAGTGACTTGCCCGAATCGTTTATATAAATGTTGCGTTTCAATCACAAATTCACTCATTTTATTCCCCTTTTAACACATTTGCGGTTTGAATATTTAAAGCTCGTTTGGTTGGTACAATCACCGCAATAAAGGCAACCAATAACGATAATACGATAGTAATTGGAATAACCGGCAGACGCATATCAATATAAGATTTGAATACGGTTAATCCAAGTAATTGTGCCAAGATGTAGCCGAGAATCAGGCCCGCGACAATTGCACAGAGTGCAATGATCAGAATTTCGGTACTAATTTGCTTAATGATGTCACTTTGTTTGGCACCTAAGGCTTTTTGCAGTGCAAATTCTTTTGCTCGCTCACCAACAATAGCAATCAATGTGGTATTCACACAAAGGGTGGCGAGAATCAAAATGACTAATGAGATTAAGCCCATCAATCCTTTGATTTTATCTAAAATCTGTCCTTCCGAAGCGGAGACTTTTCGAATCGGTCGAGCAGTCAGATCAGGTTGATGTTGCATAATGTCTTGGGCAAATTGTGCAACGTTACCTTGTTCATTTTTTATATTGAGCAAGGCATTGTTTGCCAATCCTTCTTTATCTAACCAACTTTGTGCAAATTCTAAGCTGACGATTAACATATTGTCTGTGGCATCGCCTGCCTCAACAATACCTTTTATCGTGAATTCATGTTTTTCAACCGCATTTTTAGACAGAGTTAATTTACTTCCAACAGCTAAATTGAGGCGTTCAGCTAAGGTTTTACCAATCATGGCATTGCGATCGTCAAAATTGACATTAATAGCTGAGCCGGTAATTTGCCAATAAGGCGCGAGCACACGCATATCTTCAAACCACACGCCCATAATCACGATTTTTTCTAAATCGCTTCGTGCAACACCATACAAATAAGGGCTGGCAGCGGTGATGAAATTATCCGGTGCATTGTGCAGAATTTGCTTTAATTGGCGCTCTTTCATCAAACCTCCATTAGCTGCACCAATGTAAAAGTTTGCCCCAAAGGTACGAAGCTCTTGGCTCATTTTGGTATTAATATCAAAATACACTGCAGCCATTGCGGTTACAATAGACGCACCGACAGTCAACGCAGAGAAGATAATAAATACCCGTTGTAAACGTAGGCGTAATGCTTGGAAGATTAAACGCCAAAACATACTTTTATTGGCGGCCATACAGCACCTCCACAGGGTAAAGTTTGGCAATACGATGGGCTGGGAACCAAGTGCCCACCACAGCAATTAAAATAGACAGCATCAATACGCAAGGGATGACAATCCAAGCGAAACTCAGTGGTACGCCAAATAGCGCTGAACCAATAAATCTTGCTAAGCCCCAACCTGCAATACAACCAAGAGTGCCACCAATTAAGGCACTGATAATGGCTTCACAATAAAATAATAAAGCAATTTGCCATTGGTATGCGCCTAAAGCCTTCATTAGACCAATTTCTTTTGAGCGCTCAATGATCCCAGTACTCATTAATGAGGCAATGCCCATAGCAGCGGCGATTAAGGCAGCAAGAGTCACGACAGCAAGCAATAACTGGATTTTACCAATGACTACACCTTCTGATGCGGCAACCTGCCAAATTGGGCGAACAATGGCACCAGAGATAGCTTCTTCTAACTGATGTGAAATAGACGAAACATAAGCCGTACAATACCAACGATCGTACTCTTCAGCATCTAACGCATCGGTATTGGCACGTGCTTTACGAGAAAGGTCATTTTCAGGCACGGTCAGCGCAGACACTTTAACCGCTTGAATTTTCCCTTCTAAACCCAGTAATTTTTGCACGGCATTGAGTGGCATGACTAATTGATTATCTTCAGCGCCCCCAGTAGATAAAATCCCGGTAATTTCAACCGCACTTTGATTGTCAAGTTCATCATTTTGATAGTGAAGCTTGATTTTATCGCCTTGTTTTAAACCAGTTCGTTGCGCTAATTGTTCACCAATGAGCGCAGGAATAAATTCACCTTCAGGCGTTTCAAGATCATTTACCCATTCCCCTTGAACATGCCAATAAGGGCTAATAATCTTTTGGCCAGTATGGAAATCGTCTTCATCTGGTACAGGAATGTTGTGATCGAAAAATGTACCAAGCACATTAATTTGTTCAAGTACGGTCGATTTTTCATGCGTTTTTGCAGAAAGAATTTCTGCTTTCACATCTGCACTTAATAATGGCGCAAATCCCACAATGTTATTTCGCCAGAAAATATCTTTAATATTCGGCAGTTCTTTTTCATCGAGGAAATCTTGGCTACTTAAATCTGTGTTGTGACTGAGCTCATCAGGTAAGGCTGCATTACTCGCAGGTTCGACTAAAATATTGGCACCGTAAGATTTTAGTTCTTTCGCCATTTTGTCGCCGATATCAATGGAAACAGCCAATAGCGCAGAGACTAATCCTGCAGCCAAGAAAATAGTCACCACGGCTAAAAACTTACGTTTTATGCTAAAACGCCAAGATTGGAATAACATTCTTGCTAGCATTATTCCCCCTTACCTAAATATTTTTCAGGGTTATCACGGAATAAATCGAGGTTTTTCTCGCTTTCAAAGAAGTAAGTTTTACCTTCATAATTGTATTTGTGCTCCGTTTTAGTGTTTTTCATTTGGGTGCTACTAATCGGATCTTTTACATCGATTTCAACAATCGTGCTAAATAAATTCAGCCCTTCTTCTAAGCCGGTTCGATTAATGAGAATTTCAGTTTCAATTTGTTGCCAATCTTCAATCGGTACAGGATTACAGCCACCCGGTTTACCAATAGATGGAATAAACATATGTACGCCGCAGCCCACGCAAACGACCTGGTTACCTTCCATAACATAACCTTGGTCACCACAAAGCAAGCAGGCATCAAATACTGCGGCTAAGCTCAATTTATCCGGTTGACGATTAATAACAAAGAAACGCACGGCTTTACCGTCATCAGCAATCCAGACAAAACGGTGTAATTTGCCGTCTTTCACTTGCTCAATCGGAATATGAACTTGTTGCTTGTCATCTAAGGTAACAGGAATTGCTTCTGAAAGTTGTGGGGGGCGAGAAGCAATTTGCTCCCAATAAAGTTGCGTTGCAAAAGTAATCGCTAAAGCTAAATAGCCCCAACCGAGTAGGTGAGAAGAGGTACGTAATGCAGCTAATTTTTGGCGTTTTTCAATCGGTTCTTGTGTGGTATTAACTTGTTGCTTGCGTGATAAATGAATTTTGCCGTAAAAGATGGCAAGTACAACTAAGAGCAATGTTGCGCAGATGTAATTTAACCAACGAGTGATTTCGCCTGATTTCGCAACAAAACTTAAACGAGGCTTGGTAAGTTCAAGCACCTGAAGTTTCATTAAAATTAATAAGAGTTCACCGATAAGTGGAACAAGCAAGCAAACTAAGAGAAGGCTAATAGCACCTTTTAAAAGTGCGGTTGATTTTTGTTGTGTTTTTACCGCTTGTTTTAGAAGTAAATCGATCCAGGCTTGTAAGCATAAACAAAAAACAAAGGCAAAAATGACCGCACTTATATGTAAGATCGAATCGGTATTGATAACATCAGTAGAAACGAGGGCTGTAATGTTAGGATCTTTTGCCCAGAAGCTTCCCGCAATGAGCATTAATACCGTTTGCCAAAAGGCAGGTAAGCGACCTTTGCCGAAAATTAAACATAAGGCAAAGATAATCAATAGCGCCAATACCACTGCATTGACGATTAAATTAGTGATTTGTCCCGTAGGTAAACTAAGGCTCAGCATAATACCGGCAATAAAACCGAATAGGCTAAGCCAAATTATTTTTTTCGCACTTACAGTGGATTGTTTACTCTGATAAACACCGAGCAATAATGAAAAAGGTAAAAGTGCTTGAAGCAGGAAAGTAAAAAAATAATTCATAGTTTGACCATTTAATAGGATAAAACAGACGATATTTTAAGGTTAAATGAAATGCTATTGCCTTCCCCTGACAAACAAGGGAAGGCAAGTTGGTAAAATCAATATTTACCTGAGATTATTTGATGCCAGTGAATTTGAATTCATAGCTTACATCAAATGGTTTCCACCAACGACCAACGCCAGTCTCAGAGTCGGTATGGCGGTGCATACCCGCTTTTGATGGTGGGTCGATGCGGTAAGTTAATTTATAGTTACCCACGCCCATCATTTTCACGTTTGCGCCATAGTGAGGACCGTCACCAGCTACCATTGGCATGAAGGTACCTTCTTGTTTTTCACCAGTATCGGTATTCACTAAAGTATAGTTGATGGTTAAGTAAGGCATCCATTCACCATCACCAAAGCCATTTTTGTTACCTTTTACTGCGTGGATATCCGCTTCTAAGTGGATATCTGATTTCGCAGCAGGTAAACCCATGCCACGAGGTTCCATATCGATTGGTTTGAGATAAACCGCTGCAATTTCCATTTCATTCATGGTTACCGCTTCACCGATTGGATACTCTTGGAATGCGTTTGCAGTAGACGCGGTGAAAATACCCGCAAATAATGCTGTTGCTAAAAGTGCTTTTTTCATTGTTTTTCTCCTAAAGGATTGTTGGGTATTACGCGGCTTTTTTGCTTTGATATTTCATAATAAACAGAGCAAATACGGCTGCGATGAGTAAAATTGCTTGTGGGATTAGGGTTTCCATATAAGGATAAATACCTAACCACGAAATTTCAGGCACACCACTAATCAGCGTTGGCTCGAAAAGTTTACCTTCAATGAGTTCTAAAACAGATTTACCGGCGAATACAAAAGCCATTAAATACATGAAAGAACCCGTGAACATAAAGAATGGTTTAAGCGGTAATTTCACCACGGTATAACGCATCACGAAGTAGCAAATGGTGAGGATAATTGCACCAACAATAATACCTGCGAAAAGATAGATAAAACTGACCGCACTTTTCGCATCACTCACGAGGGCATAGTAGAACAATACGGTTTCCGCCCCTTCACGATATACGGCTAAGAAACTGGTAAGCCATAAGCCGATGAGTGAGCCTGTAGTGAGGGCAGTTGAGAGTTTACCTTCTAAATAACGTTTCCAGTTTTGTGCTTCGACTTTAGACAATAACCAGTAACTCATCATAAAGAGCATGATTACAGCAAAAATCATCGTAAAGCCTTCGAGCAATTCACGGTTTTGACCGGAATTTTCAAAGATAAGTTGGAAGATAAATGCGGTAATCACACTGGCAATTAATGCTACATAAACAGATTGACGGATAACCGGCAATTTATCTTGGTGGTTATTTTTAATTAAGTAAGTCACGATAGCCGCAACAATTAACAAGGCTTCCAAACCTTCACGAAGGATGATTAAAAGGCTATATAAGAACATAGACCAATCGCTTTGTTCTCCGCCCTGTAACATTTCAACTGCTTTAGTTAGATTCTGGTCTAAACCATCAGCTTGCGCTTGTAACTTATCACCTTGTTCAGCTTTCATTAAACTGACTAAACGGGTGAAGTAGCCTTCAAGTTCTGCTTTAAAGTTGCTATCACGAGAGCCAATTTTGTTTTCCATGCCACTGCTTTCAAACACATCAAAATAGGTGTCTTGTACAGAAAGAATGGCTTTTTTGCTCTCACCTTGTTGATAGAGCGCAATAGCTTGTTGAATACGTTGGTTGATCTCTTGTTTAATCTTATTCCAATCTTGCTCTTGTTGATTATCTGTTGCTTGCTGCGCTGCATTGGATTGAACATTTTGTTCTTCGCGTGTCGTTGGCAGATTAGGCAAGTTTTCTTCAATATCTTGTAATAATTGTGTACTTTGATAGCCAATTTCTGTGATTTGATCGGCTTGTTCACTTAAACGGATGATGTTGTAAAATTGTTGATTGATCGCTGCTGAGATTTCTGCAGAGCGATTTTGGCGAATGGACATTTCCATTTCTGAATTTTTATAGCCATCGTATTGCGCTTGTTGGAACAATTTTTTTGCGTTAGCGAGATCACCATTTTGATATGCTTCGAGCCCTTGAGCGAGCAAATCATCAATGGTTTTAAAACTTTGTTGCCAATAAGGGGCGATCTCTTGATTATCATAAACACCATGTTGACCATCGGCATTGAGCTGATGACCTTCAATCAATGATGGCAGCACTTCTTGTAATTCTTTTTTGAGCTGATCGATTTTAGCTTGAATCTCTTGTTGTGAACTGCCTTCACCGATCATTTTACGGATCTCGCCAAACGTGGCTTCCATTTGGTAACTTTTCTGTGCCGAGAAATTGATGCGAATCGGTCCTTCTAGATTTTCAAACACTTCAAAATAAGCCATTTGCACTTCAGTACGCGCATCATCGGAATTACCTTGCTGGACAAGTTGAGCGGTTTTGTCTAAGCGCGACGTAATATCATTAACCCACTGTTGGTAGTTGTCTTGCGCAAAGAGTGAAGAAGAGAAGGCGAGTGAAAAAATTAAAAAGAAAAATCGAATAGAACGGAATAGCATCGTCTATTTACCTCATTACCTAAAATGAAATTAATTCCTATTTATAATTATCTTTTGATATCAGTGAAATGACAATAAATAATTTTAATTTTTGTGATGGAGATCAAAAAATTCACAAGAGTCGGAAATGTCTAGAGGGTGATTGTATGCTTAAAAGAATAAAGCGCCTTTGTTAGGC
>PPYE01131051.1_pt1 | contig 12803 bp, 10 predicted proteins | sample 1559881 | NCBI WGS metagenome assembly PPYE01 (sample SAMN08240022, study PRJNA423297) | Human gut metagenome, whole genome shotgun sequencing project.
GAAAATGATTAAGAAATGCGCCGGAGATAGCTCCGGCGCGTTATGATCTTATAATTGATTATTTGTTTCTGTAAATGATATCGTTTCTTCCAGGTCCATTGGAGATCATTGTGATCGGGAAGCCGATCTGTTTTTCTACGAATTCTATATATTTGCGGCAGTTCTCCGGAAGATCTTCATATTTCTTGATTCCACGGATATCTGTTTTCCATCCCGGAAGTACTTCAAGAACCGGTTTTGCTTTTTCAAGAAGACCTGTTGTCGGGAATTCTGTTGTAACCTTGCCATCGATCTCATATCCTGTGCATACCGGAATCTCATCCAGATAGCCAAGTACATCAAGTACAGTAAAGGCAACATCTGTAGTTCCCTGCATACGGCAGCCATATTTGGAAGCAACACAGTCAAACCAGCCCATACGTCTCGGACGTCCTGTTGTTGCGCCATATTCTCCACCGTCTCCGCCTCTTCTTCTAAGTTCATCAGCTTCTTCACCGAAGATTTCAGAAACAAAAGCACCTGCTCCTACTGCACTGGAGTAAGCTTTGCAAACTGTGATGACTTTTTTGATTTCATACGGAGGTACACCAGCACCAATTGCTCCATAAGCAGCAAGTGTAGAAGATGATGTAACCATCGGATAAATTCCATGATCCGGATCTTTGAGGGATCCCAGCTGACCCTCAAGCAAAATTTCTTTGCCTTCTTTTAATGCATTCCACAGGAACAGAGAAACATCTCCTACATACGGAGCAACCATTTCTTTGTATTTCATCAGCTCTGCAAAAATCTCATCTGCATTCAGAAGCGGTTTGTGATACAGATGCTCAAGAAGAATATTCTTTGTCTCAACAACACGTTCTACTTTTTCTCTCAGAGAATCATCATGGAACAATTCATTTACCTGGAAACCAATCTTTGCATATTTGTCAGAATAGAACGGAGCGATACCGGATTTGGTGGATCCGAAGGATTTTCCGCCCAGACGCTCTTCTTCATACTGGTCAAACAGAATATGATATGGCATAACGATCTGTGCTCTGTCAGAGATCATGATCTTCGGAGCCGGAACACCTCTGGAAACAACTTCATTGTATTCTTTAAAGAATACCGGAATATTCAGTGCAACACCATTTCCGATCACACTTGTTGTATGGTTATAAAATACACCTGACGGAAGTGTATGCAGAGCAAATTTACCATAATCATTTACGATCGTATGTCCTGCATTGGCACCTCCCTGGAATCTTACGATAATATCTGCTTCCTGAGCAAGCATATCGGTAATTTTTCCTTTACCTTCATCTCCCCAGTTCGCTCCAACTACTGCTTTGATCATAACACTTTTTCCTCCTCGTGTTTTATTTGATCTTTTTTCTTATTCTATAGATGTAAATAAATGATCGATCAGACATTGATCTCTGCTGTCATACCCAGCATTTCTTTGTGTGCATCCAGCACCGGCTGTACAGTCTTCTCAATAAATGTAACCGTCTGTTCTTTGGCTCTGCCGACATATCTGGACGGCTCCATAGATTTGCGCAGTTCCTCGATTGTCAGATTGAAGGCCGGATCTGCTGCGATTCTCTCCAGAAGGTCGTTATCCTTTCCTTCTACCTTGACAGTACGGCCAGCTTCCATAGAAAGTTCACGGATGCGCTCATGAAGTTCCTGACGGTCTCCACCGGCTTTTACAGCATCCATCATGATGTTTTCTGTCGCCATAAACGGAAGCTCTGCCATCATATGTTTCTCGATTACTTTCGGATAAACAACCAGTCCGTCAACAACATTCAGGCACAGATCCAGGATACCATCGATTGCCAGGAATCCCTCCGGAATACTGAGTCGTTTGTTTGCGGAGTCATCCAGGGTTCTCTCAAACCACTGTGTTGCAGAAGTAATTGCCGGATTCAGTGCATCCACCATTACATATCTGGAAAGAGATGCGATACGCTCACTTCTCATCGGATTTCTCTTGTAGGCCATCGCAGAGGAACCAATCTGTGATTTTTCAAATGGTTCTTCTACTTCTTTCAGATGCTGCAGAAGGCGGATATCATTGGACATCTTATGTGCGCTTGCCGCAATACCTGCAAGAATATTCAGGACTCTTGTATCTACTTTGCGGGAATAGGTCTGTCCGGATACCGGATAGCAGTTCTTGAATCCCATCTTTTCTGCGATCATCGGATCAATCTTGTCGATTGTCTCCTGATCCCCTTCGAACAGTTCCAGGAAACTTGCCTGTGTTCCGGTAGTTCCCTTGGAACCCAGAAGTTTCAGTGTGCCCATTACATATTCCAGATCTTCCAGATCCATCAGGAATTCCTGTGTCCAGAGAGTTGCACGTTTACCAACTGTTGTCGGCTGTGCCGGCTGGAAATGTGTAAATGCAAGAGTTGGCTGTTCTTTGTATTTATCTGCAAATTTTGACAGTTCTGCAATTACGTTCACCAGTTTTTTCTGAACCAGCTTCAAAGCCTCAGCCATCACAATGATATCTGTGTTGTCACCTACATAACAGGATGTTGCACCCAGATGGATGATTCCTTTTGCTTTCGGGCACTGTACGCCATATGCATACACGTGAGACATAACGTCATGGCGTACCTGACGTTCTCTTTCTTTTGCCACATCATAGTTGATATCATCCTTGTGAGCTTTCAGTTCATCAATCTGCTCCTGAGTGATATTCAGGCCAAGTTCTTTTTCTGTTTCAGCCAGAGCGATCCACAATCTTCTCCAAGTGCGAAATTTCATATCCGGAGAAAAAATGTACTGCATTTCCTTGCTGGCATAACGCTCTGAAAGGGGACTTACGTATCTGTCTGTACTCATGTATTTACTCCTATCATCTCACTCGATTAACCGCAGGGGTAACTGCGGTTGCTCGGATTTCCTATCATTACGCAGAAATTATATAACATCGCATCATTAAAAGCAATCCCTTTATTCCTCTCCCTGATGAAATTTACCAAGGAATTCTTTGATTCGTGCATTACTTGAAGAAAATACTTCCTGTGGAGTACCTTCTACAGCAATTACACCTTTATCCATAAAAATAACTCTGTCGGAAATATCCCGAGCAAAGTTCATTTCATGTGTCACGATCATCATCGTGATATGGATATCCGCCAGTGAACGGATTACTCTCAAAACTTCTCCGGTAAGTTCCGGATCAAGTGCGGAAGTCGGCTCATCAAAGAACAGGATTTTCGGATTCAGTGCAAGGGCTCTTGCTATCGCAACTCGCTGGCACTGTCCACCTGACAACTGATACGGATAAGCATCTTCTTTATCGGACAATCCCATCTTTGCCAGAAGATCTCTCGCTTCTCTGTAAACCTCATCTTTATTTCTTTTCTGCACATGGATTGGTGCATCGGTAATATTTTTCATGACCGTATAATGCGGAAACAGATTAAAGTTCTGAAAAACCAGGCCAAAGCAGGACTGAATCTCTTTCAGTTTTGTTTTATTCGGCAGACAGACTTTACCATTTTCGGTCCAGACCGTTTTATTTCCCATATAACTTACTTCACCGTCATCAATCAATGTCAGCAGTGTCGCACAGCGAAGAAGCGTGGATTTACCGGAGCCTGAGGAACCGATAATTGAAACGACCTCTCCTTCATTTACATGAATCGACACATCTTTCAGTACCTGAAGACCGTCGAACTCTTTTTTGATATGATTCATTTCCAGAAGACTTGTACTCAAAGCATTTCCTCCTAACGATAGTAATTCAGTTTCTTTTCAAACCATTCCATAACCCAGGCAACTACAAAGTTAAAGATATAGTAGAATACCCCGGCGATCACAAACGGAACAACTGTTGTCTGCGCAGCTGCGATCTGTTTTGCCAGCGCAAACATCTCAATATAAGATACCGAATAAACAAGGGAGGTATCTTTGACAAGTGTAATGACTTCATTTGTCACAGAAGGAAGCACGATCTTTACAACCTGCGGTAATACGATTTTGAAAAATGTCTGGCTTTTATTGTATCCCAGAAGCTGTGCTGCCTCATACTGTCCCACCGGAATCGACTCAATTCCGGAACGATAGATTTCTGCAAAATATGCGGCATAATTCAGAGAACATCCCAGAATGATCGCGGTAAATTTATAATTGCCGATATTCATTCCCCACAGATAGAACGGTCCAAAATACCATAGCAGCAGCTGCAGCATCAGTGGTGTTCCTCGCATAATAGAAATATACGCCTTAACGATCCAGCTTAATGGCTTGAACCTGCTCACACGTCCAAAATATACAACCATGCCAAGTGGCAGGGAAAATAACAGTGTCAGAAAAAAGATCAGCAGTGTCTGCCCAAATCCCGTGGTAAGCTGTTGTAACATTACCTGAAAACTCATGTACTCTCCTCCATAAACCTACAAGAGGGATGCCACCCGGAAAACCGGGAAGCATCCCATTCTGTATTCGTATTTTATGTATTGCTTATTTTTCTTCTGTTTTATCTGTTTCTGCATCATCTGTTGCATCTTTGGAATCCTCTGTCGATGCATCATCAGAAGCTTTCAGTGTTACCATATCTGCGATTTCATACTTCTCAGCAAGTTCTGCAACCGTTCCATCATCTGCAAGTTTCTGAAGGTCTGCATTCACAATATCACAGAGTTCTGTATTACCCTTTTTAAATCCGATTGCATACTGTTCTGTATTCAGTGTCTCATCAAGGATCTTGAATCCCTCTCCTCTGGAATTCAGCTGATATTTGGCAACTCCGACATCGATTGCCAGTGCATCCAGTGCCCCTGCCTGCAGTTCTGTGAATGCAGTATTGTAATCTGCAAATTCATTCAGTGCTCCAAAGGTATCCGCCAGTTCTTTCTGTCCGCCTTCTTCCTCACTCTGAAGAAGATCCAGTGCTGCGGAAGCTGCCTGCACACCAACGGTCTTACCGGCAAGATCTGTAAGCTTCTCAATTCCGGAATCATCTGCAACAACGATTACCTGACTGTTATCTACATACGGCTCTGAGAAAGTATAATCATCTTCTCTTCCGTTCATAGTAAATCCATTCCAGATACAGTCGATAGATCCGGAATTCAGTTCCATATCCTTGGAATCCCAGTTGATTGGTTTTTTCTCCAGCTCCCAACCTTCCAGATCACACACAGCCTGTGCCAGTTCCAGGTCAAATCCTGTGTATTCACCATTCTCATCCATATATCCATATGGCGGATATTCCGCATCAAATCCAACGATCAGAGTCTTATCTTCTATTCCTGCCTGCACACTTACTGCAGATACCATTCCCAGTGCCATTACTGCTGTCATAACTACTGCAACTGCTTTTTTCTTCATCTCTCTATCTCCCTTGACATATTATTTTTCTTTTAATACGTAGCCACTCTACCACGTGAAAGTATTGATATCGTAACATACCCATTCTGACCTGTCAAGTGAATTTTGCGCTGCAGCTTTCATATAGCATACCAACTCTCTAATCTTACATCTGGTCTTTATGATGCAGTACTGTCACACTGCACGGTGGCAGATACAGATTCAGCGATCCAGCCTGGCATAGAATCTGTTTCTGGTGGTCTGTATACCCTTCCTGAGAAGATTGCACCAGCCTTGTAAATACTGTTTCTTCCAGTCTGCTGATTCCTGCCGGCCAGACTTCAATCATAACATCTCTGCCTTCATCCCGGTTGTTCAGTACGATGATCATCTGCTCCGTATGAGAGAATCTCGCATAACAGAGGCCCTGATAATCATTCCATAGGAATTTCAGAGAACCGCTTCTGAGCATTTTGTATTTCTTATGAACCGCGATCATGACCTTGTAGAAATTCAGAAGTTCCATATCTTCATGCCCCCACGGGTAAGTTCTCCGGTTATCCGGATCTGTAAATCCGCAGACACCTGCCTCATCCCCATAATACAATGTAGGAGCTCCCGGCCATGTCATCTGTATGGCAATCGCTTCACGCATGATCGCCGTATTGATATTTTCAGACGCTGCCTGTGCTCCGGCATAGGAAACACGTCCAACCCTGTGATTTGTTCTGGTAAGGAATCTGGAATGATCATGATTTGACAATTCATTCATCGCAGTGTGAAGAGATGACATATGCAAAGAGCGCATATGCGTCTTCATTGCTCCGATAAACGCATCACTGTTTCCATAAAGATCCTCTCTATATTCATCACTGTGTTTTTCCATTCCGGTCAGGAACCATGTCACAGGCTCCATGAACGCATCATAGTTCATGACAGAATCCCACTCATCTCCCTGCAGCCATCCTTCCGGACTTCCATAATGTTCTGCAAGAATCAGTGCTTCCGGATTCGCTTCCTTGACCGCTTTGCGGAAATCTTTCCAGAACTGGTGATTAAACTCATTGCTATGTCCCAGATCTGCTGCCACATCCAGTCTCCAGCCATCCACATTATATGGTGCAGACACCCACTTCTGTGCCACTTTCAGGACATAATCATACAATTCTCCTGAACCTTCATAATTCAGTTTCGGAAGTGTATCATGCGTCCACCATCCATCATAAGTCGGATTATAAGGCCAGCGATTCTGATCATGAAAATCAAAGAAATAGCGATACGGACTGTCTGCAGATATATAAGCTCCCGGTGCATAACCTTCCTGTCCTTCATATATTCTTTCTCTGTCCATCCACTTATTAAAAGATCCACAATGGTTGAATACTCCATCCAGAATAATCTTCATGCCACGTTTATGCAGTTCTTCCACAAGCTGTGCAAACATCTGATTACTTGCCTCCAGATTGCGCTTATCTGTCACACGCCGGATATATTTTGTGGCATGTGTATTATCTCGATCCTCCGGTGCAAGCAGTCCGTCACAGTCTTCAACGATCTTTCCGTAATGTGGATCCACATAATCGTAATCCTGACAGTCGTATTTGTGGTTACTTGGTGATACGAAGATTGGATTAAGATACAGCACTTCAACGCCCAACTCTTCAAAATAATCCAGTTTGTCAATAATGCCCTGCAGGTCTCCTCCATAGAATTCCCTGACTCCCATAACTGCCGGAGTCTTGGACCAATCTGTCACTTTTTCACTGTGTTCACCAATATATGCATATTCGTCGCTTTCCACATCGTTGGACGGATCTCCATTGCGGAATCGATCCACAAAAATCTGATACATCACCGCACCCTTTGCCCAGTCAGGTGTATGATAATTCGGATAGATTTCAAACTGTGCCCATTCCTGCAGCTCAGAACAGACTCCCTGTTCCGTGTAATAGCATGTAGCCCATCCATACTGAATTTCAAAATGATACCGAAAAATCTCTTCCGGCATCACAATCTTTGTTCCATAATAATCAAAACCTTTTGTGGTTTTGTATACTTTCATTTTATATTTCTGATCTCCGGATACGAGATATACCGCATCCACATTATTCTTCTGGGTTCTGAAGCTGATTATTACCTTTTCGCCACTCTTTGGCTCAGTAGGATTTCTGTAATACCTTGTTCCGTCACTGAAAAGAGCCTCCTTGTTAAACACTGGTCTCATATTCAGAATATACTGCATTTTTCTTGCAATATCTTCGTTTTCCTGCTTCATTGTCAATCTTCCTTGTCTGTATTATTTATATTGCACTGGAAATGTAATCTGCATTTCCGAGTTTCTTTGTCTGCAATCTACTTTTGTATTAAGGATACCTCAGTTTCATATGCAGATGCGGCCTGGTCGTTAAACAGTACCCACTCAACCAGATCAAAACTGTCTGGATTCTCCTGTAAAAATCTATGAACGGTATCTACCGCAATCTTAGCAGCTCGCTCTACCGGAAAATGATAGACACCTGTAGATATAGACGGAAATGCAATTGTTCTAATATCATTCTCCATCGCAAGCTTCATCGAATTATAATAACAGCTTGCAAGAAGCTTATCTTCATCATTATTTCCACCATACCAGATCGGTCCGACTGTGTGGATCACATAATCACATGGCAGATTATAAGCCCTGGTAATCTTTGCTTCTCCAGTTTCGCACCCATGAAGTGTCCTGCATTCAGCAAGAAGTTCCGGACCTGCGGCATGATGGATTGCACCATCAACACCCCCTCCTCCAAGAAGAGAATTATTAGCAGCATTTACAATTGCCTGTACATCTGTAATTTTGGTTATATCACCTTTGACTGTTTTAATCGAATACATAAACTTCGCGATACCTCTCTGTTACAATTTATTATTCGTAACTGTTCATCCCCTTGCGGGATACTACCTTCTGAATAGTTACTATTATTCTTCATTTTTCATTTGGCGTAATGTCCTGCCAGTTCTTACCTTCATCAGTTGTCTGATAGACCTTATTTTCGTTTACGTAGGTAAACATGTTGATAGAGCCATCTTTGCCGTAGGTGTAGTATGCAAAGCCTTGGTGTGTGAAATGATCATAATCGTTCTCCACTTTACAGAAAGGACTTTGATCGTAGGAGGCGGGCTTTGGCGTATAACCTTCTAATGCTTTTTTAAAAACTGGTGAGTCCGCATAATAGACACGGGTAGTATACTGTTTTCCATCAATTTTGAATGTCTGATTGGAGTAGTAGGCCTTATTTGTCTGCATCGTTCCACTATCACGATTATCATATGCCTTATGCAGTAACTCCAAAGTATTTTTCATTCCCTCTGAGTACGTTGGTCTTGCCGCCGCATCCTCCGTTCCACCACTCCAGGTAAAAATCACACCTTTATTTTTATCATAGGAAACTACACAGGTTCCGTTTCGGCCCGGTGTTCCAACCCAGTTATCTGTATTTGTGCCATCAAAGGAAGCACCCCCAACTGTTATAGGAAGAGGGCTCTGCCATCCTGAAATTGTCTGTTTTAATCCAAAAGTAATAGGTTCCGGAGTTTCTTCCTTCTCCGCTATATTTATCATTAATTCATTATATGCAGATTTGGCATTTGCCAGATCTGTTGCCTCCCGGCTTTTCTCAATATACTTGGTATAGGCAGGCGCTAAAATCGCCACCAATACACCCAGAATCGCTACAATAATAATCAATTCTACGAGCGTGAATCCCTGTACAGATTCTTTGCTTTTTTTCGTTTTTTTTAACATCATATTTCTCCCCAAGGTAAACTCACATATTGGATTAATGATAACATGAATCCATTTTGACGTAAAGAAGTTCTGGAGTCTAGGATTGTATCTGATTTTCTCCTTTTCGCGATTTGCGGTCACTTACCGGCGCCAGAAAGCGATGTCCAAAGCTTGGTGAGTAACAAAAAAACGCAACAAAAGACGATTTTCTCGCCTGATGCTGCGGGGTTTTTAGACAGTAAAAAAGACAGCGGGATAAGCTGTCTTTTTTGGAGAAGGTATTTCTTCTTATGGGGTGTAGCAAAAACTATATAATGTATTGGGGGGTTTTTACGGTTATTATAGTACCATGACTCCCTCCAAAAGTGTGCACAAACTTCACAAAATTTAGTATTTGTTTTTGTGTACTTTGTATACCCTATTCTTGAGACATTTCATTTTTCGCTGTAAAAAGTGCCTCAAACTCATCGCGCTGAATCTTTTCCTTCTCTAAAAGAAGTGCTGCACACTTATGAAGAACATCCATATGCTGAGAAATAATCTTTCTTGCATCTGCATGGCAGCGGTCAATAATATCATGAACCTCTTTGTCAATCTCTTTTGCAACTTCTTCACTGTAGCTTCTGGTATGTGCCAAATCACGTCCGATAAAGACTTCATCTCCGTCATCCCCGTAAGTGATCAGCCCAAGCTTGTCAGACATACCATACTGCATGACCATTGCACGTGCTGTACTGGTTGCGCGCTTAATATCATTTGATGCACCTGTTGTAATATCCCCAAAGATGATTTCTTCAGCAACACGTCCACCCAGAAGTGTCGTAATATCCTGCAGCATCTTGCCTTTGGTATTAAACATGTCATCATTTTCAGGAAGAGGCATGGTATATCCTGCGGCTCCCATTCCGGTAGGAATAATGGAAATCGTATATACTGGATCCATATCCGGAAGTACATGGAATAAGATCGCATGTCCGGCCTCATGATATGCTGTGATCTTCTTCTCTTTCTCAGAAATAACTTTGCTTCGTTTCTCTGCCCCGATGCCAACTTTGATAAATGCATGCTTGATATCCAGCTGTGTAATATAACTGCGTCCTGATCTGGCAGCCATGATTGCAGCCTCATTCAGAAGATTTTCAAGATCTGCCCCTGTAAAACCGGCAGTTGTCTGCGCGATCTGTACAAGATCCACATCTTCTCCAAGCGGTTTGTCTTTTGCATGAACTCTGAGGATTTCTTCCCTTCCTTTGATATCCGGGCGGCCTACTGCAACCTTACGGTCAAAACGGCCAGGACGAAGAATCGCCGGATCAAGGATATCCACACGGTTGGTAGCCGCCATAACGATAATTCCTTCATTTACACCGAAACCATCCATCTCTACTAGAAGCTGGTTCAGAGTCTGCTCTCTTTCATCATGTCCACCACCCATTCCAGTACCACGTTGTCTGGCAACCGCATCAATCTCATCAATAAAGATGATACATGGTGCATGCTTCTTGCCCTCTTCAAACAGGTCACGTACACGGGATGCACCGACACCGACAAACATCTCTACAAAATCAGATCCTGAAATAGAGAAAAACGGAACTCCCGCTTCTCCGGCAACTGCTTTTGCAAGAAGTGTCTTACCTGTTCCAGGAGGTCCTACAAGGATCACTCCTTTCGGAATCCTTGCTCCAACATTTGTATATTTCTGTGGAGCTTTCAAAAAATCAACAACCTCGACCAGATCTTCTTTTTCTTCCTGAAGACCTGCCACATTCTGAAATGTAACTTTTTTGTCATCCGGCAGCATCATTCGGGCACGGCTCTTTCCAAAATTCATCATCTTGGCATTACCTCCGCCTCCTGACATCTGACGGTTCATCATAAGAAACAGGAAAATCACCAGCCCACCTGTGAGAAGTACCGGAAAAAATGTTGTCATAAATACACTTTCCTGCGGAACATCTGCCACTTCCGGATGAATGCCGTAACCTTCCAGAAGCTTCTGTGCGTCTTTAACATCTGTTACATATACTTTTTTCTGCCCTTCACCTTCGATATCCGCAACAACGGAACCGGTAGGCACTTCCCTGTTCTGGTAGATTTTTGCAGAAGAAAGCTTACCATCCTCTGCTGCCTGTTTCATACTTTCCATTGAGTAACTGCTCTGTGATGCTACCTGATTGTTCAGATAAAAGTATCCGGCAACCAACATCACGATCAATACAAGATACAGGCCAATTCTGCCTGACTGTTTATTCACCTGCTGCTGTCTCCTTTCAATCCTGGTTTTCTAATTCAACCACCCCGATAAACGGAAGATTTCTGTATTTCTGTGCGTAATCCAGACCATATCCTACTACAAATTCATCCGGAATATTAAAACAGCAGTAGTCTACTTTTACGTCTTTTACCCTGCGTTCCGGTTTGTCCAGCAGTGTGCACAGACGGATGCTGTTAGGATTTCTTCCCTTCAGGATTTCGATCAGGTAGCTGAGAGTTCTTCCTGAGTCAATGATATCCTCCACGATCAGAACATCTTTGCCGATCAGCGGCTGATCCAGATCTTTTACGATTTTTACAACACCACTGGATTTTGTATCATCACCATAGCTGGATACTGACATAAAATCAAGGGATACCGGAACAGTAATTCTCTTTGCCAGTTCACAGGTAAAGAATACGCCACCCTTCAGAACACAGATAAGATGTATTTCCCTTCCTGCATAATCCCTGCTGATCTGGGCTGCGATCTGCTTAATTCTTGCATCCACTTCTTCTTCACTCAGTAAAACTTTGATTTTTTCACTCATTGTACGTTTCCTCCTTGGTATGTGATCTCCAATACCCTTCCTGTTTCGGAAGTAATTTTGTAACGCTCATTGATTCTTCCGCCTACGATCCACAAAACTTCATTCCCATCGACAACCAGTGGGAGTTTCCCTCTCAGTTCACCCGGAATTTTATCATCGATCATACAACGTGTCAGCTTCTTATGCCCGCCGCTCTGACTGACTGCCATATAGTCACCGCTTCTGCGTGTGCGGACAGTTAGTTCGCAATTTATTTTATCACAATCAAACCATTTCGTATACTTTTTTTCCAAAATCTTCTCACCATTATATGAATAAATTTTTGCAGTAAAGCATCCCTGCTTCCATTTCGTTTCTCCCGGAACAACAAGATTTTGGATTTTCAGTTCTTCTGTCTCACTATCTGATTCTGCGATCATATTTTTCTTTCGGATCTGTACTCCTTCATAAACTCTGGCCGCCTCCAGTTCATATGGAAGATCTGCTTTTCGTCCAGTCTGCATACCATACAGATCTCTGATCTGTTTTATATGACCAGAGGTAAGGTCACTCTGATGTCCGCCTGTTACTTCTAATATCTCCCTGATCACATATGTCTGGATAATTGTTTCTTTTTTGAAAAACTCATGATCCAGGACATATCTGTCTTTTGCTTTCCTGTATCCTGCTGCCATTTCTCCTGCCAGCTTCGTAAAATAGGCTTCTGCCTGTCCGAATATTTCTGACGCTTCTGCCATATGTGTAACTGCCCTTGGATTTACTTCCTGCTCAATGAGTGGCAGAATGTGACGTCGTATACGGTTTCTCGTATAATCATCTTCCATATTGCTGCTGTCCAGAACTGTCTGAATGCTGTTCTCCTCTACATAATTGACGATTTCACTCCGTTCTAAACACAAAAGAGGCCGGATAATTTC
>PPYE01293992.1_pt1 | contig 12798 bp, 9 predicted proteins | sample 1559881 | NCBI WGS metagenome assembly PPYE01 (sample SAMN08240022, study PRJNA423297) | Human gut metagenome, whole genome shotgun sequencing project.
GTATATAATGTTCGCCGACCTCTGTCAGTTGTAAGGGTTTTGTGCTTCGGTCAAAGATAGGAGAACCGATGCGATTTTCTATTCGTTTTACATTTGCACTTAAAGAAGGCTGCGAAATAAAAAGGCTGGCGGCAGCTTTTGAAAAACTTTTTTCTTTATATACTTCATAGACATATTTCATTCCTTGAAACATATTATCCCCCTTTGAAAATATAATTTTTAAGCTATATAATCTATAAAAATATATGTATTTGATTATATTATAGCAGGTATATATAATAAGGACAACTAAAAGAAACGAACCAAAATGATTCGCTGGGAGAATGAATGGTAAAAGGAGAGTAACTATGGACGATATGAAAAAAACGGATTATCGTGTAGAAAAAGATTCTATTGGGGTAAAGGATATTCCGGAAGAGGTATATTATGGAGTGCAGACTTTGCGTGCAGCAGAAAACTTTCACATCACAGGTCTGAATATGCATCCGGAGATTATTAACAGTCTTGCATATATCAAAAAAGCGTCAGCTATTACAAACTGTGAAGTCGGTATTCTTGAGAAGAAAAAAGCACAGGCTATTGTACAGGCTTGTGATGAGATTATTGAAGGAAAATTTCATGATGATTTTATAGTAGATCCTATACAGGGGGGAGCAGGAACTTCTTTAAATATGAATGCCAATGAAGTCATTGCCAATCGTGCAATTGAGATTCTTGGAGGAAAAAAAGGAGATTATACAATTGTAAATCCGAACGATGATGTGAACTGTGGCCAGTCGACAAATGATGTCATACCAACTGCCGGAAAGATGACTTCACTTCATCTGTTGCAGAATTTAAAGAAACAACTTCTGCGTCTTTATGATGCGCTTAATGAAAAAGCGAAAGAGTTTGATCATGTAATCAAGATGGGACGTACGCAGATGCAGGATGCAGTGCCGATTCGTCTGGGACAGGAATTTAAAGCATATTCAGTAGCGATCATGCGAGATATCCACAGAATGGACAAGGCAATGGATGAGATGCGAACTCTCAATATGGGAGGAACCGCCATTGGAACAGGTATCAATGCAGATGAGAATTATTTGAGAAGAATTGTTCCTAACCTTTCAGAAATTTCAGGAATGGAGTTTATACAGGCATTTGATCTGATAGATGCAACACAGAATCTGGATTCCTTTGTTGCTGTTTCCGGTGCAGTGAAAGCATGTGCCGTAACACTTTCAAAAATGTCTAATGACCTTCGACTTATGTCATCCGGTCCGCGTGCTGGTTTTGGAGAGATTAATCTTCCGGCAAAACAGAATGGTTCCTCTATTATGCCTGGTAAAGTAAATCCGGTTATTCCGGAAGTAGTTAATCAGGTAGCGTTTAATATTATTGGAAATGATATGACAATTACAATGGCAGCCGAAGCAGGACAGTTAGAATTAAATGCATTTGAGCCGATCATTTTCTATTGTATGTTCCAGTCTATCGATACGCTTGGCTATGCAGTTGAGACACTCGTAGATAATTGTATCGTAGGAATTACGGCCAATGAAGAAAGATGTCGTCAGTTGGTAGAAAACAGTGTAGGAATCATTACAGCGATTTGTCCGCATGTAGGTTATGAAAAAACAGCAGACATTGCGAAAAAAGCAATTAATTCCAATGAATCTGTAAGAAGCTTGATTTTGAAAGAAAATATTATGGATGAAGAGGAACTGAGTCGAATTCTTGATCCAATTCATATGACAGAACCAGGTATTTCAGGAAAAGATGTTCTTATGAAAATTTAAGATGAAAAATTAAGATGAAAATCACATATGATATATGCCCCAGAGTTTTAGGACTCTGGGGTTTTGTATTTATTACACAGGAAAGATTTTGAGTGATATAGTCAGGAGAGAGAATGGTTGATTACAGAAAAAAACATCGATATAATAAAAGCACATGAGATTAAAAATAAGAATGAGGTGTGGCTGCCATGAAATTTATACATATATCGGACTTGCATCTGGGAAAACGTGTGAATGAGTTTTCGATGCTGGAAGATCAAAGAGATATTTTGAAGAAAATACTTACTGTCGTTGATGAAGAAAAGCCGGAGGCAGTTTTCATTGCTGGAGACGTCTACGATAAATCAATACCGCCTATAGAGGCAATCCAGTTATTTGATGATTTTTTGTGTCAGTTATCAAGAAAAAAAGTGCAGACATTCATAATTAGTGGTAATCATGACAGCGCGGAGAGAATTGCATTTGGTGGTCGATTGATGAGAGAAAGTGGTGTGTATGTTGCACCGGCATATTCTGGAAATACAGATTCGATTGTACTGACAGATGAATGGGGACCGGTTAATATTTATTTGTTACCATTTGTAAAGCCAGTAAACGTAAAGCATTTTTTTGAAGAGGAACAGGTGGAAAACTATACAGATGCTTTGCGCGTTGCAGTGGAGCAGATGAAAGTAAATCCGGATGAAAGAAATGTAATCGTGACACATCAGTTTGTAACTGGGGCGAAGAGAAGTGAGTCGGAAGAGATTTCTGTGGGGGGAACAGATAATGTAGATGTAAATGTATTCGAAAATTTTGATTATGTAGCACTGGGCCATATTCACGGACCGCAGAAGATTAGCAGAGAGACAGTGCGATATTGTGGAACTCCGTTAAAATATTCTTTTTCGGAGATTCACCACAAAAAGTCTGTGACAATCGTAGAAATGAAACAAAAGGGAAATGTAGTTATTCGAACAAAAGAATTGAATCCTTTACATGACTGGTATGAGATAAAAGGAAGCTATATGGAAGTGGCGGAAAAATCTTATTATGACAGTCTGGACAGAAATTGTTATATGCATATTACATTGACAGATGAAGAAGATATACCAGACGCGGTACGGAAATTACAAGTTATTTATCCGAATCTTATGAAATTGGATTATGACAATCAAAGGACGCGTGGAAGGAAATCATTTGCGGATGTGCAGGAAGTAGAAGAAAAAACACCGTTTGATATATTTGAAGATTTATATGAAAAACAGAATAATCAGGAAATGAATGAAGAACAGAAGCAATTGATTCATTCGTTAATTGAAAAAATCTGGGAGGATAAGAATTGAGACCGAAAAAATTAAAACTATCTGCATTTGGACCGTATGCAGGTTGCGAGGAACTGGATATGGAAAGGCTTGGAACAGGTGGATTGTATTTGATCACCGGAGATACAGGAGCAGGTAAAACGACAATTTTTGATGGTATTGTCTATGCATTATATGGTGCGGCCAGTGGTGAGAATCGGGAACCGGCAATGCTTCGGTCAAAATATGCAGATGCGCAGGTTCCGACAGAGGTAGAACTTCTTTTTGAAAATGGGGGGCAGGAATATAAAGTCCGGAGAAATCCGGAGTATGAACGACCGGCAAAAAAAGGTGGAGGAATGACACTTCAGAGAGCAGAGGCCGAATTGACATATCCGGATGGCCGTGTAGTTACAAAACAAAAAGAAGTGAATAAAGCAATTATTGAAATTTTAGGTCTGAATCGAAATCAATTTCTTCAAATCGCGATGATTGCACAGGGAGATTTTCAAAAATTATTACTGGCAGATACAAAAGAAAGACAGGGAATTTTCCGGGAGATTTTTAAGACAGGCGGTTATCAGATTTTACAGGAAAAATTGAAAGCGGAATCAGGTAAACTTTCGGATGAGCTGGAATTTGCAAGAAGAAGCGTAAATCAATATTTAGAAGGAGTGTTGGGAAAAGAAGAGATCAACTTTGCAAAACTTCCTATGGAAGAAGCAATTGCTGCGATAAAAGAATTGATAGGATTAGATCAGGAAGAAACGGAAAATATAAATTGCAAGCTTCAGAATCTACAAAAAGAGTTGGAGCAGATACAAGAGCATTTACAAAAAGCGCAGACGAGAGAGCAGACGATTCGTACGCTTGAATTGGCTGAAGCTGATTATATAAAGGTGCAGGAACAAGGTGAAAAAATTCAACAGGAGTGGGAAGGACAAAAGAAAAAGCAGGAAAATAGAGAGGAGCTGGAAGTAAAAATTGCTCAAATTCAGACACAGATATCGATTTATCAAGAACTAGAAGAAAAGAAAAAGAGAATAATAGAAAGAAAAAAATTTCTAAAAGAGGAGAAAGAAAGGTTACAAACGCAGGACATTGAAAGAGAAGAGTTACAAAAGCGTCTGAAGGATGATGAAAGCGAGAAAATACAATTGGAAAATGAGCCGGAACGGAAGACGGAATTACTGTTTCGAAAGGAAAAATTAGATTCTGAAAAAGAAGAACTAAAACAGGTTGTGGAAAATACAAAGAAGTATCATTTACTTTGTGGAAAGCTTTCCGAGATTCAGGAGCAGTATGTGGATAAAGCTCAGATTGCAAAGGAAAGAAAGACAGAGTATGATCTCGCATATCAGACATTTTTAGATGGACAGGCAGGGGTGCTGGCAAAGCATTTAAAAGAAGGAGAAGCGTGCCCAGTGTGTGGCTCCAAAGAGCATCCTAAGAAAGCTTGTGGTACGGAATATATCCCGTCACAGAAGGAACTGGAAGAAGTTAAGCGAAAATGGGAACAGGCAAGGAATCAGATGGAGGCTTCCAGCCAGGAGGCGGCTGAACTATTGGGAAAAGTAAATGCTCAAAAAGAACGGGCGGCGGATCAGAAGCAGATTGAGGAGCAGGAAAAAAGACTCACAGATGAAGAATACAAACTTCAAGAACAAATGAAAAGTAATAAGAAAAAGGTTGAAAGATATCAATTACTCCAAAATCAAATTCAGAAGATACAAGAGCAGATTGCTACGAAACGTGAGGAACGAGAAAAAATATCTGGTCAGATTGCAGCTTTAAAAGCAGAGATAGATATGGAAAACAAACAGTTTGAAGAGCAACAGCAGAATCTTAGGTATGAAGACTGGAAACAGGCTGAGATAGAACTTCAGAACCTGCAGACAGTGAAAAGAAACAGCCGGGCGGAATATGAAGCAGCTCAGAAAAATCTGCAAAAATGGAATGGCGATATGCGAAAGCTAGAAGGGAAACTGGAGCAATGCAACAAGCAGCTTGAGAATCTCGGAGAATTTTTTGTGGAGCGTGAACAGGAAAAAAAGACAACATTAGTGGAACAAAGAGCTGATTATGAAAGAATGTTAAAAGAGCTTCAATTACGACTGGCGACAAATCAAAAAGCTCTTTTGAATATTGAACAGAAGTCGAAAGATATCATAGTTTTGGAACAAAAATGGGCGTTGGTGAAAGCACTGTCAAATACGGCAAATGGAAACATTTCCGGGAAAGAAAAGATCATGCTGGAAACTTATGTTCAGATGGCGTACTTTGAACGGATTTTACAGCGGGCAAACGTAAGATTTATGGTTATGTCGGAGGGACAATATGAACTCGCAAGAAGTGTTGTGGCTGGAAATAATCGAAGCCAGAGTGGTCTGGAACTAGATGTCATTGATCATTATAATGGCACAAGACGAAGCGTTAAGACATTGTCTGGAGGAGAGTCTTTCAAAGCTTCGCTTTCATTAGCGCTAGGGCTTTCGGATGAAGTTCAGTCAAGAGCCGGAGGAATCCGTCTAGATACGATGTTTGTGGACGAAGGTTTTGGCTCGTTGGACGAAGAATCACTGGAGCAGGCAATAAAAGCCCTGGCTGGATTGACGGAAGGCAATAAACTTGTTGGAATTATTTCTCATGTAGGAGAATTGAAGGAAAGAATTGACAGACAAATTATAGTGACAAAGGAAAAAGCCGGAGGAAGTCGGGCGGAGATTATTTGAAAGGAAATTGCTCAATCGTTTTGCAAAGAAAGAAGGTTGTCTGGTTCTATAAATTGAGGTAAGATAGATGTAACAACATGCGAGGGAGGCAAAGTGATGTTATATATTGGCGTTGATCTTGGAACTTCAGCGGTAAAATTGTTAATGATGGATGAAAACGGCAATATTCAGAAAATTGTATCAAAAGAATATCCATTATATTTTCCATACCCGGGCTGGTCAGAACAGAATCCACAGGATTGGTTTGCGCAGTCAATGGAAGGAATAAAAGAACTGACATCTGAATGTGATAAAAGTCAAGTGGCAGGAATTAGTTTTGGTGGTCAGATGCATGGGCTGGTTGTACTTGATAAAGAGGATCAGGTAATTCGTCCGGCAATTTTATGGAATGACGGAAGAACTACAAAAGAGACTGACTATTTGAATCAGGTCATCGGAAAGGATAAATTATCCGAGTATACAGCAAATATTGCGTTTGCAGGTTTTACAGCGCCAAAGATCCTCTGGATGAAGGAAAATGAACCGGAAAATTATAAAAAAATCGCAAAGATTATGCTGCCAAAAGATTATCTGGCTTACCGGCTTTCAGGTTCGTTTTGTACAGATATGTCAGATGCTTCAGGCATGCTTCTTATGGACGTTAAAAACAGATGCTGGTCAAAAGAAATGCTGGAAATCTGCGGTGTCACAGAAGAACAGCTTCCGAAATTATATGAAAGCTATGAAGTCGTAGGCATGTTGAAACCAGATGTGGCAAATGAACTGGGATTTTCAGAAAGTGTAAAAGTGATTGCAGGAGCCGGGGACAATGCGGCAGCGGCAGTCGGCACAGGAACGGTTGGAAACGGAAGATGTAACATTTCCCTTGGAACATCAGGAACAATCTTTATCTCCAGTGAAAAATTCGGAGTAGATAAGCATAATGCCCTTCATTCATTTGCGCACGCAGACGGACACTATCATCTGATGGGGTGCATGCTTAGTGCGGCGTCTTGCAATAAGTGGTGGAATGAAGAAATCCTCGGAACGAAAGATTACGTGGCAGAGCAGGCGGACATAAAAAATCTTGGAAAAAACAGAGTTTTTTATCTTCCATATCTGATGGGAGAACGATCTCCACACAATGACCCGGACGCGAGAGCCATGTTTATCGGTATGTCCATGGACACAACAAGGGCAGACATGACACAGGCAGTGTTGGAAGGCGTAGCATTTGGGCTTCGTGATTCGCTGGAAGTGGCAAGAAGTCTTGGTATTCAGATTGACCGGACAAAGATTTGCGGTGGTGGTGCAAAAAGCCCACTGTGGAGAAAAATTATTGCAAATGTCATGAACTTAAAAGTAGATGTGATTGAAAGCGAAGAAGGACCGGCACTTGGCGGAGCAATGCTGGCAGCAGTTGGATGTGGAGAATATCCAGATGTAGAGACGATTGCCGAAAAGCTTGTAAAAGTTGTGGATACAATTGAACCGGAACCAGAACTTGTAGCGAAATACGAAGAACGGTATCAGCAGTTCAGAAAATTGTATCCGGCAGTGAAAGGGTTGTTCTAGATAAATTCATTGTTTATAGTGTTTGAAGAAATTCCCGCAACGTTTTCTCGACAGAATCTGTCGTATGTGTGGCGTAATCAGCTACTCCGGTGGCAGCAGTCGTCATAGCATAGCTTGTATTGGACAGCTGTAACATTTCCAGATCATTGTACTGATCTCCGAATGTGATACCATTCTTTGGATCCATGCCAAGGGAAGATACGATATTGGAAAGAGCAGAACCCTTGTTGGCATTCGGTGCAATGAAATCAATCCAGATATTTCCAGAGGTCACAATCTTGATCCGATCAGCGAAACGCTCTTGAAAATAGGCGCGAAGACGTTTTTCAGTTCCGTCAAAATCACATACGGCGATTTTGATAAAAGGTTCCTTGATATCACGTACATTTTGGACAACGTCCATGTCATAACCAACATCGTTACGGATATGATCGATGTAGTCAGAATCTTGTGAGTCGGTATATCCGGTTCGGGCTGTAGAAATTAAAGTGTGGCAATGACCATATTCTTTTGCAGCGTCTGCGATTTCATAGATGAGATCAGTATCAATATGTCCTAATGAGACGATCTTGCCATCATGTACACACATAGATCCATTTTCTGCAACATAGGAGATATCATCCTTCACAGGGGCAAATAGACGTTGGAGATTTTTGTACTGGCGGCCGCTGGCTGCAATAAAATGTATCCCATGTTCTTTTAACTGGCGGATAATGTCAAATAATTCTGGATTCAGAGTGGTTGCGTGACCATGAAGTAAAGTTCCGTCTACATCGCTGGCAATATATTGTATCATAATAGTTCCTTTCTTTCTGAGCTGTAAGATGATTAAAGTCAAGCACTTGCTTAAAAGTAAGCTTGTGTAAAAAATCTTATGTTATCTTTCTGTATTAATTGATGTACCTGTGTTGATAATAGAAATCTTATCTATTATAATATAAAAAGGCGTCAAAGAAAAGACGACAATGAAAAGAGGAGGCTATAACGTCATGAAAATCGGAATTGGTAATGATCATGCAGCAGTAGACATGAAGAATCAGGTAGTAGAGTACCTGGAAGGAAAAGGATATGAAGTTGTGAACTTTGGTACAGATACATATGAGAGCTGTAATTATCCAGAGTACGGCGAGAAAGTTGGACGAGCTGTTGCAGCAGGAGATGTAGATCTTGGTATCCTGATCTGTGGTACAGGAGTTGGAATCTCTTTGGCAGCAAATAAAGTAAAAGGTGTTCGTGCAGTTGTTTGCTCAGAGCCATATTCTGCAAAACTTTCCAGACAGCATAACAATACCAATATTCTGGCATTCGGTGCCCGTGTAATCGGAATTGAGCTTGCAAAGATGATCATCGATGAATGGTTAAGCGCAGAATTCGAAGGTGGAAGACACCAGACCAGAGTAGATATGATTACAGCAATTGAGAATAAATAAGCAAAAAATAATCAGTAAAATAATCAGTAAACAAAACTGTTGCTTTGTGAAGGATAATCTGACGAAGCAGCAGTTTTTTTGTTGCCAAGCATGCGACAAAAAGGTCCGGTGGACCTTTTTTAGCGCTATAAAAGTATTCGAAGGAAATTGCCAGTGAAAGTTTATCTGTGCAGAAAATTTTTTTAGAAATCTGTACATTTCCGCATTTTAGAAAAATCACCTATCTGATTTTTGAGTCATACTATAATATAAAAAGATTTTGAGGAATAAATATGCCATATTCTATGATGTTAGATAGTGGTCACGGGGGAAGTGATCCTGGAGCAGTTTATCGGGGGCGCCGTGAAAAAGATGATACATTAAGGCTGACGCTTGCAGTGGGAGAAATTCTTCAGGAAAATGGAATTGAGGTACTTTACACCAGGACAACAGATGTGTATTTGTCCCCATATGAGCGGGCGGTAGAGGCAAATCAGGCAGGAGTGGATTTTTTCCTGTCGATCCATCGAAACTCTTATCCGACAGATAATGAAGTAATGGGAGTGGAAAGTCTGATCTATGATTTGTCTGGACTTAAATATCAGATGGCTCAGGAAATCAATGAACAATTGGAGACGGTGGGGTTTGTAGATCTGGGGGTGAAAGCAAGACCGAATCTTGTAGTGTTGAAGCGGACACGGATGCCAGCTGTACTTGTAGAGGCTGGATTTATCAATTCAGATACGGATAATGAATTATTTGATTCTAATTTTCAGGATATTGCACAGGCAATTGCAACAGGAGTCCTGGATACATTGGAAAATGCCGGAGTTCTGAAAGAACCGGAAACGCCGGTGGAACAGACGAAGTACCGTATTCAGGTCGGACTGTTCCGGAACCGGAACAATGCAGCGAGGCAGCAGGAAACACTGGAAGACCGTGGATTTCCGGCATATATAGATCAGTGGAAACAATATTACCGGGTGATTTCCGGAGAATATGATATGCTGGACGAAGCAGTGGCGGCACAGAGAAGACTTAAGAGAGCCGGATTTGAGACGCTTTTGATACAATAATCATTCAGGTACTCGCTTTGAGCCAACGTCCAGACTAAAATTGTTCAGGTGCTCATTCAGAGCCAGCCTCCCAACTAAAATTATTCAGATACTCGCCCAGAGCCAACGTTCCAACTAAAGAGCAATTGTGACGTGTGGCGTATCCGCCAGATAGAATTTTAAAAACAACTTTAAAAATGTAATCATTTTACAGTTGTTTTATAAAATTCTGCCTGGCTCTGAATGAGTACATTTTACAAAGATTTAGCATTTCTCTGTAAACTGATTTAACATGCAGTTCCTATAATGTACATGAAGAAAAGAAAGAGATGGTGCGGACCACATGAAGATGTGAGAGCATCTAAGATATCAGAAGTGCGCAGTAGAAGTATGTCATGCAATTGCATGACGCGCACCTCGTAGCAAGAATGCCGAGGCATTCTTGAAAGTTGTTTCATATGCAGGGAGGAATGAATATGAGATTTTTATGGGAAATGACAGGAAAAATATTTGGAGCGGAAGCACAGGACGGAACATTTTTATCAGCAAATGTATTGCTGTGGAGTGTTACAACATTTATAGTTGGAATGTTCTTCTGCACGGCAATCGGAAAAATTGCATTGATTGACTGTATAGCAAATGTAATGTGTGTTGCTGTTTATGCCGGAGTGATCGGCGGAGTGATCGGTGGATTTTTATTCCTGATACACAGACATAACGGGAAACAGTTATAAGAGTTAAAAATTATAGAGGCTTAATAGAAGATATTTTGAATTACATCAAAAGATATAAAGAAAAGGCATGTTCTGACATGAAATTTTAAGAACTTGCCTTTTCTTTTTAATTTACGCGAGCAACGAGCCAAAGTCCGTGCTTGCACGAGACCTTGGCGACTGCCGCGATAACTTGAGAAACTCGTGAAGCGTGTTTCTCATAGTTATTATATACCTACAAAAACCGTTCGGAACAGAATTTGTAGATATGTCTACTTATTATTCTTCAGAATCCTCATCATATTCCACTTTCTCCGGCAGATACACATGAACTTTCTCAATACGGTTTTTATCCAGAGATTCTACAACCAGTCGAATACCATCGGATGTTGTGACAGAATCGCCGAGTTCCGGAAGCCGGTCCAGATGCTCGATGATAAATCCACCGAGGGAATCATATTCTTCAGATTCCAGATTCAGTTCCAGATGGTCATTGAAGTCGTCCAGATTGACAGAACCTTCTACCAGATATTCTTTGTCAGAAATTTTGTGAACAAAATCTTCTTCATTCTCGTCATATTCGTCATGAATTTCACCGACAATTTCTTCCAGGATATCTTCCAGTGTGATCAAACCGGAAGTTTCACCATATTCATCCAGAACAATTGCGATGTTAAAGGATGTCTGACGCATCTCCACAAGAAGCTCGGAAATATTCTTATACTCATAAGTAAAATAAGCTTCTCGCATAATATCCCGGATATGGAATTCTTTTGTGTTTCCGTAATCGTAAAGCAACAAGTCTTTCATGTTAATCGTACCAATCACATTGTCAGTCGTATCTTCATAAATCGGCAGCCTTGTGAATTTATCTTCACGGAAAATGTCGATCAATTCTTCATATGTGCAGTTTACATCTGCAAATGTTACGTGAACGCGGGGAACCATAACATCTTTTGCTTTTGCATCCCCAAGATCTACTACGTTGTAGATCATTTCTTTCTCTTCGGATTCGATAACGCCGTCTTCATGGCTGACATTTACGATCGTACGAAGTTCGTTCTCGGTCATGGCGCGTTTGTGGTCATTCGGATCTACGCGTAAAATGAAAAGAACAACGTTGGTCAGACCATTGATAATGAAGACGAACGGTGTCATGATCTTCATAAATATATGGATGATTGGTGCGTATGCCAGAGATACCTTCTCAGCATGGATGGTAGCCATTGTCTTCGGTGTGATCTCACCGAAAAGCAGAATTGCTACAGTTAAAATTCCGCTGGCGATTGCGACCATGGAACCGCCGAGACTGTAAGCCAGGGTTGTGGTCAGCGATGCAGCAGAAAGGTTCACGATGTTGTTACCGATCAGTATAGCGGTAAGCATCTTAGAAGAATCATCCGTAATCTTTAATACAGTTTTTGCGTTTTTGTTGCCTTCATCGGCAAGGTTGCGGATTCGAATTCGGTTTACTGTTGTAAGTGCAGTCTCCGCAGAAGAAAAGAAAGCAGATAGTGCTAACAGTACAATCAGTACAATAAATAGTATAGTATCATTCGAGTCCAATGATAAATCACTCCTTTTTGATAATTGTGTAATTAAGAGTAATATACAGCATTTACGGAGATTTTGCAAGAAGAAAGGAAGTATCGGGGAACGTAAATGAGACAAGGTGCCTAAAGTGTATCGGTAAACATTGAACTTGTGGCTTTTTTATTGTATGATAAGAATATTCTTTGCGGTGCTTAGAATAACTTTCAGTATAGGAGCAGATTTTTATGAATCAGAACTTTTATGATAAATTGAACAATGTGATAGCAAAGGATAGCATTTTGATCGATGAGCCGATGAGCCGTCACACTACATTCCGTGTGGGCGGACCGGCAGATTTCTTCGTGACACCAAAGGCGAAGGAAGAAGTAAGAGATGTGATCCGTATCTGTAAAGAAGCAGGAATGCCGTATTATATTATAGGAAATGGAAGTAATCTTCTTGTGTCTGATGCAGGATACCGCGGTGTGATCGTTCAGATTTATAAGGAAATGAATGAAGTGAAGGTAGAAGGTGATCTTGTAAAGGCACAGGCTGGAGCATTGCTTTCAGGAATCGCGGCTAAAGCGCTGGGGGCAGAGCTTTCAGGTTTTGAATTTGCATCCGGAATTCCGGGGACAATCGGAGGTGCCTGTGTGATGAATGCAGGAGCCTACGGCGGAGAGATGAAGGATGTACTGGAATCTGTGACAGTGCTTACAGGTGAAGGTAAGATTATAG
>PPYE01385962.1_pt1 | contig 12791 bp, 8 predicted proteins | sample 1559881 | NCBI WGS metagenome assembly PPYE01 (sample SAMN08240022, study PRJNA423297) | Human gut metagenome, whole genome shotgun sequencing project.
CGGCGCTCTCCTCGGGGCGGCAGACCACGATCATCTCCTGCTTCTCGAACTGGTGGATGCGGTAGATGCCGCGCTCCTCAATGCCGTGTGCGCCCTTCTCCTTGCGGAAGCAGGGGCTGTAAGAGGTCAGGGTCAGGGGCATCTTGCTCTCGTCCAGCGTCTGGTCGATGAAGCGGCCGATCATGGTGTGCTCGCTGGTGCCGATCAGGTACAGGTCCTCACCCTCGATCTTGTACATCATGGCGTCCATCTCGGGGAAGGACATGACGCCCTGCACCACGTTGCCGTGCATCATGAAGGGCGGGATGACGTAGGTAAAGCCCTTGTTGATCATAAAGTCGCGGGCATAGGCCAGCACAGCCTCGTGCAGGCGTGCAATGTTGCCCAGCAGGTAGTAGAAGCCGTTACCGGCCACGCGGCCTGCAGCGTCCATATCGATGCCGTCAAAGCTCTCCATGATCTCGGTGTGGTACGGGATGGGGAAATCCGGCACGACAGGCTCGCCGAAGCGCTGAGCCTCCACGTTATAGGTATCGTCCGGGCCGATGGGCACGCTGGGGTCGATCATCTGGGGAATGGAGTACATGATCTCCTGAATGCGGGCAGACAGTGCCTCCTCTTCCTTCTCCAGCTCTGCCATCTTGTCGGCGTCCGCCTTGACGGCGGCGTTGTTGGCGTCGATCTGTGCCTGCAGCTCAGCCTTCTGTGCCTCGTCGGTGCACTTCTTCAGCTGGCCGAACAGCGGGCCGTTGGCCTTGCTCAGCTTGTTGCGGGCGGCCTTCAGAGCCTCCACTTCCTTCAGGGCTGCACGGTACTTGGCATCCTTTTCGATGACCTCGTCCACCAGCGGCAGCTTTGCATCCTGAAACTTCTTTTTGATGTTTTCCTTAACGGCGTCCGGGTTCTCGCGGACAAATTTGATATCCAGCATGATTGACTCTCCTTAACTCTATTGGGCTTGCAGCGGTGCACTTGCGGCTTTCCGCTGCCGTTCAAAGGCGGCAGTTCCCGCCTTGGATCGCATGATTATTCGGTTTCCATCTGGTACTGTCCCAGCAGGTTTGCAAAGGCGCGCAGCTGCTCGTCGGAGTAAAAATGCACCGTCAGCTTGCCCTTGCCGCCGTGGTAGGCCACGTTCACCTCGCTGCCCAGCACCTGTTTCAGGCTCTCTTCCACCTCCACCGGCAAAGTGCCGCGGGGGGCGGGTTCGCGGGGCTCCTTGGCGGGCTTTGCCATCTTTTTGCAAAGCGCCTCGGCCTGACGGACGTTCAGCTGGTTGTCCGCGATAATCTGCGCGGCTTCGGCCTGCAATTCCGGTGTGGGCAGACCCAGCACCACCTTGGCGTGGCCGGTATTGATAAAGCCGCTCTTCAGCAGCTCCAGCACCGTTTCCGGTAAGTTGAGCAGACGCAGGCTGTTTGCCAGTGCGCTGCGGCTCTTGCCCAGCTTGCGGGCGGCCTGCTCCTGCGTCAGGTCGCAGCGGGTCATCAGCTCCCGGATGCCGGCAGCTTCTTCCACCGGGTCCAGATCCTCGCGCTGTAAATTTTCCACCAGCGCCAGCTCCATGGCCTGCTCGTCGGACACATCCTTGATGACCACCGGCACCTCGGTAAGACCCGCCATGCGGGAGGCGCGCCAGCGGCGCTCGCCCGCCACGATGCTGTAACCGCCCATGGGTCTTGGCCGCACCGCGATGGGCTGCAACAAGCCGTGCTCGGCGATGCTGGCAGCCAGCTCACTGAGGGTCTCCTGCTCAAAGGTCTTGCGGGGCTGGTCGGGGTCCGGCTCGATCTCGCGCAGCGGCAGCGTTTCCACCGCTGCGTGCTCTGACTCAAAGACCGGTGCTGCGTCCTCAAACAGACTGTCCAGCCCGCGTCCGAGCCCTCCTTTTCCTCTTGCCATTGTTTACCTTGTTCCCCCTGTTTTAATCTTCCAGAGCATTTTTCGCCGGCTCTGCGGCGGGTGCAGCCTTTGCGCGGGACTTCTTAGGTTCCTGCGGCCGGTTGTGCTTGACGAATTCGATGGCCAGATCCATGTAGGCCTCGCTGCCCTTGCCCTTTGGCTCGTAGAAATTGATGGGCTGGCCGTAGCTGGGCGCTTCCGAAATGCGGATGGAGCGCGGGATGGTGGTCTTGTACACCTTGGAGCCGAAGTACTTCTGCACCTGCTCCACCACCTGCACGGTCAGGTTGTACCGCAGCGAGAACATGGTGAACACCACGCCCTCGATATCCAGATACGGGTTATACTTTTTGCGGATGGTCTTGAGGGTGCTGATGAGCTCCGACAAGCCTTCCAGCGCATAGTACTCGCACTGCACCGGGATGAGCACACTATCGCAGGCGCTCAGGCCGTTGAGGGTGAGCAGATCCAGACTGGGCGGGCAGTCGATAAAGATGAAGTCGTAGTCCTTCTGCACCTCAGCCAGCGCCTTGCGCAGACGCCCTTCGCGGCCGGGCAGATCGATCATTTCCAGACTGGCACCGGCCAGCCGGGTGTTGGAGCCGATGACATCGGTGCGGTACTCGGTGTGCCGGATGGCCTGCGCCGCCGTTGCCCTGCCGATGAGCACCTCATAAGTGCCCGCTTCCACGCTGCGCTTTGGGATGCCATAGCCGGTGGTGGTGTTGCCCTGCGGGTCGAGATCTACGATAAGCACCTTTTTGCCCAATGCCGCTACGCAGGACGAAAGATTGACGGCGGTGGTGGTTTTGCCCACTCCGCCCTTCTGGTTTGCGATCGCTACAATTTTTGCCACGCGCTTTTCTTCCTCCCGGGGAAAGATTTGTTCCACATGGAACACGCAGTCGTGCCCGCCGGTTTCCCCGTCCGGCAGACACCTTGGCTTCTAGTATAACACATCCAAATTGTTTTTTGAACCATCTGGAGCGTTTTTCAGCTGGATTTTTAACTTTTGGGGGGTGGGAAAGTGGAAAAGGCTGCACGATTCTGGGCTCAAACAAACAATTTGGAATGGCTTCCGCTTCGCTCTAGCCATGTTCAGCGGAAATAATATTTATATTTTCGCGTTTGTCGCGCTCTGCGGAGCGCTCCAAACGCTATTTTCACGGGAGGGGTCGTAGAGAAAAACGGCATTTTCAGCGCCGCTTTCTGCGAAAGCATGGCGCTGCGGTTAGCGCCCTCGCCCTCTCAGTCACCTTCGGTGACAGCTCTCCCAAAGGGAGAGCCCTTGGCATGGCGGGAAAGTTTCCGGCAAAGCCGTAAACTTTGCAGGTGGGAACGCTCCCCCGGGGGGAGCTGTCGCGCAGCGACTGAGGGGTTTCAAATTGGCGGAGCCGGAAAAAACGGTTAAAAGATTTTCACGCCGAATAGGCGTGAATCTTCAGTTTTTTCCGGTGTAGCCCACCTCTTTGGGGTTAAAAGGGGCGAGCAGCCCCTTTTTCGTGGCTCCAGCGCGTCGAAATCGCTGGCACTTTTCTGGTTCTCTGGCGGGCACGCCGTTGTCGGTCATCAGCCGGATGGCGTGGTCGATGGTATTGACAAAAATGCGCACGTCCCGCACCATGGAGATGCGGTGCCCGGCCTTGGGCGGGCTGTTCAGCAGCTGCTCGATGTAGCTGTCGGTCTGACGGGCGTTCAGGCGGCGCTTGGCGATGGTGATAAGCGCCTCGCTGCGGCGGTTCTCCGGCAGACGCAGCACCGCGCGGGCGTGGCGCTCGGTGAGGTTATTGTCCAGCACGAACTGCCGCTGGTCTGCGGTCAGCTGCAATAGCCGCAGCTTGTTGGCAAAGGTGGGCTGCGCCATGCCCAGACGCTTGGCGGCTTCCGCTTGGGTGCAGTCCCACAGCACCATCACATCCCGCAGCCCCTGCGCCTGTTCAAAGGGGTTCAGGTCGGCGCGCTGGATGTTTTCCAGCAAACCCAGTGCAGCGGTGCGGTCGTCGGCGTAGCTGCACAGGATGGCGGGGATGGTGGTCATCTTTGCCAGCTGGCAGGCGCGCAGCCGCCGCTCCCCTGCCACCAGCTCGTAGCCCTCTGCCACTTTGCGCACCGTAACCGGCTGGAGCAGACCGTTTTCCCGGATGCTCTGCGCCAGCGCCGTCAGCTCCTGCTCGTCAAAGCTTTTCCGCGCCTGAAAGGGCGACGGGTGGATCTGGTCGATGGGCAGAGAGAGTAATTTCCCGGACGTTTTCTTGCGTTCAAACATGATGCTGCCCCTTTCCTGTGAAATAAACCTTCGGTTTTTCCACATTTCTCCGGGAAATCGTGGAAAACCTGTTCAGCTTCAGTGTAGCACACAAAGAAAGACCCCGCCAGAAATTTCGTTCGGCAGGGTCTTACAGGTTGCGTCAAGTTATGCGTTATTTCAGCGGGCTTTTTGCAATTTTACCGCCGTTTCTGGGGTATGCTGTCGGAGTTTGCGAAATCTTTTTGCACAAAATCAGCGTGCGGGTGTCGCCGCCGGGCAGGTGCAAAGTGCGGGTCTCGCGGTACTCGCCGCCCAGCTTTTTGATAGCACCCCGGGCGGCGGTCAGCTCCTCTTCCCCGGATGCACCCTTCATGGCAAGGAAGTTGCCGCCCACCTTTACCAGCGGCAGGCAGTATTCTGCCAGCATGGGCAGGGCTGCTACGGCGCGGGCAGAAGCAAGATCAAACTGCTCCCGCCAGACCTTGCGGGCAGCTTCCTCGGCGCGCTCCTTGGCAAACTCCACCCCGGTCAGACCCAGCTGGGCGCAGGCGTACTTCAAAAAATCCACCCGTTTGCCGGTGGGCTCCATCAGGGTCAGCTCCAGCTCCGGCTTGAAAATTTTGGTCACGATGCCCGGAAAGCCTGCACCGGCACCCACGTCTACCATGCGCCCGGCAACCTCCGGCTGGCTGGCAAACAGCAGGCTGTCGAGGAAGTGCTTATCCTCGATGCCCTCCGGGTCGGTGATGGCGGTCAGGTTGACCTTCTGGTTGTAGTCTACAAGGATCTGGGCAAAGGCATCCAGCTGATCCAGCTGGGTGCCGGTGAGGGCAATGTTCCATGTGGAACACTTTTCCTCCAACCGCTGTTTGTCGATCATAGTGTTTTCCTTTCTGTCAGGTGGTTGGGGTAGCGCAATCGTTTATTTTATCGCAACTTCGTATTATTTTTGTTGTTTTCCTGCCAGAGCGATGCTCAGCTGCGCCACATCGGAGGGCGAAACGCCGGGGATGCGCCCCGCCTGCCCCAGATTACGGGGACGGATGCGGGCAAGCTTTTCCCGGGCTTCCAGCGTCAGGCCGGTCAGGGCGGCATACTCAAAATCCTCCGGGATGAGGGTCTTTTCGTGGCGTGCCACCTCGCGGATCATCCGATCCTGCCGGGCGATGTAACCGGCGTACTTGATCTCGGTCTCCAGCCGCTCTGCCAGCATGGGGGTGATCTCCTCTCCCCAGCCGATGATGCCCGCCACCAGCGGGTAGCTGATCTCGGGACGGCGCAGCAGCTCCTCGGCAATGCCGCCCTCGGCGGCAGGGGCAAGACCGGCGGCCTCCATGGCGGCGCGCAGGTCTGCGGTGCGCAGATGCGCTTCATGCAGGCGGCGGCGCTCGGCTTCCAAAATCTGCTGGGTGTGCTGGTACTTTGCCCAGCGGTCATCCTGCACAAGGCCGTATTCCCTGCCGATGGGGGTCAGGCGCTGGTCGGCGTTGTCCTGCCGCAGGGTCAGCCGGTACTCGCTGCGGCTGGTCATCATGCGGTAGGGATCCATGACTCCCTTGGTCACAAGGTCGTCCACCAGCGTGCCCAGATAGCTGGTGTGCCGGGGCAGCACCAGCTGCTCCTTGCCCAGCGCGTTGCGGGCGGCGTTCAGACCCGCCAGCAGACCCTGCGCGGCGGCTTCCTCGTAGCCGGAGGTGCCGTTGAACTGCCCTGCCCCGTACAGACCCCGCACCACCTTGCTTTCCAGCGTAGCTTCCAGACTGGTGGGGTCTACGCAGTCGTACTCGATGGCGTAGGCAGGGCGCATGATCTCCAGATGCTCAAAGCCTTTGATGCTGTGGTAGAAAGCGTTCTGCACATCTTCCGGCAGGCTGCTGGACGCGCCCTGCAAATACATCTCCTCGGTGTTCTCGCCGCAGGGCTCGACGAAGAGCGGGTGACGGTCCTTGCCGGAGAAGCGCACCACCTTATCCTCGATGGAGGGGCAGTAGCGCGGGCCGACGCCCTCGATCATGCCGCCGTACAGCGGGCTGCGCTGGATGTTATCCAGAATGATCTTGTGGGTCTCCGGGTTCGTGTAGGCGATCCAACATTCCACCTTGTTGTGCATGGGGGCATCGGTCAGAAAGCTGAAGGGCTGCAATTCGCTGTCCGGGTCGCCGGGCTGGCATTCCAGCTTGGAAAAATCAATGCTGCGGCGGTGCACCCGGGCGGGGGTGCCGGTCTTGAACCGGCGCAGCGGCAGACCGGCGGCTTTCAGGCTGTCGGTCAGGGCGTTGGCGGCGTGCATGCCGTCCGGGCCGGAGGCATACCACGCATCGCCCACAAAAATTTTGCCGCCGAGGTTCGTACCGGTGGCCAGCACCACGCACTTGGCGGTGTATTCGCCGTGCAGCTGGGTGACAACGCCCTTCACATGGCCGTTTTCCACTTCCAGCGCCACCACCTCGGCCTGATGGATGGCCAGACCCGGGGTCTGTTCCAGCGCGTGCTTCATGTATTCGTTGTAGCGGCGGCGGTCGGTCTGCACCCGCAGTGCGTGCACGGCGGGGCCTTTGCCCTTGTTCAGCATCCGGCTTTGCAGATAGGTAGCATCTGCCGCCAGACCCATCACGCCGCCCAGCGCGTCCACCTCCCGCACCAGCGTGCCCTTGGCGGTGCCGCCGATGCTGGGGTTGCAGGGCATATTGCCGATGGCGTCCAGACTCATGGTAAAGACGGCCGTTTTTGCGCCCAGCACAGCAGCTGCGTGGGCGGCTTCGATGCCCGCATGGCCAGCGCCAATGACGATGACATCATAATCTCCTAAGTGGTTCATATACTTTCGGGTTTCCTCTAATAATTGATTTGAAATGATAATACCCCTTCCGTCATCGCCTGCGGCGATGCCACCTTCCCCAAGGGGACGGCTTTTGGTGGTGGCGGCAAGGTTTCCGGCATAGCCCAAAGGCGCCCCCTTGAGGGCCGACTTCCCCCGGTCGGGGGAAGATGTCGCGCAGCGACAAAAGGGGGAATCTGGCGAACGTAGTGAGCCTGAGGGGGTCACTTCCCCACACAGAACCGCTCGAACACCTGTTCGATGACGGCATCCGAGGCGTTTTCGCCGGTCAGGTCGCAGAGGGCGTCCAGCGCGTCATCCACGCAGACCGAAACGGCGTCCAGTCCAAAGCCGCCGGCGGCAGCATCCAGTGCACCGACTACGGCGTCCCGGGCGCGGAGGGCAGCGGAAAGCTGCCGCTGCCCGGACAGGCTGGCGGCGTGGGGGTCGATGCTGCCCGTGCCCAGCAGCCGCGCCACCGCAGCGGCGATGACCTTGCGGCTCCCCTCTTCCCGGCAGCAGACCGGCAGCACCATGGCAAAATAGGGGGCGATGAGCTCCGCATCAAACCGGGTGGGCTTGTCCTCCTTGTTCACAAGGGCGATGGCGGGGCGACCGGCGCAGCGCTGCGCCAGCGCCAAGTCCTCCCGGCTGGGCGGCTCGGAGCCGTCAAAGACAGCCAAAATCAGCCCGGCTTCTTCCAGCTTTTTCCAGCTGCGGCGGATGCCCTCTGCTTCAATAGCGTCCTCGGTCTCCCGCAGACCGGCGGTGTCAAAGAGGTTCAGCCGGATATCTCCCAGCTGCACCGCCTGCTCCACCACATCGCGGGTGGTGCCCGCCACCGGGGTGACGATGGCACGGTCGAAGCCTGCCAGCAGGTTCAGCAAGGTGGACTTGCCCGCGTTGGGGCGTCCCACGATGGCGCAGTCCACGCCCTCGCGCAGCACCGCACCGGCATCGTAGCTGCGGATCAGGGCGTCCAGTTCCTCCCGCACTGCGCCCAGCACGGTGCGCAGATGGGCGGGGTCCAGCTCCGGCACATCCTCCTCCGGGAAGTCCACCCAAGCAGCCAGATGCGCCTGCAATGCGGTCAGCTGGGCTTTCTGGGCGTTGATCTTTTTCGCCAGCGCACCGCCCAGCGCGGCGTTTGCCAGCGCTGCCCCCTGCCGCCCGTCTGCCGAGATCAGGTCCATGACCGCTTCCGCCTGCGTCAGACCCAGCTTGCCGTTCAAAAAGGCACGGCGGGTGTACTCGCCGGGGGCGGCAGGCTGTGCACCCGCCGCAAGGCAGGCTTCCACCAGCCGCCGCGCCACCGCATTTCCGCCATGACAGGAAAGTTCCACCACGTCCTCGCCGGTGTAACTGTGGGGCGCGCGGAAAAACAGGGCCACGCCCTCGTCAAAGGCTTCTTCCCTGTCCACAAAATGCCCGAACAGTGCAGTATAGCCCTTAGCTTCTTCCACTTTTTTTGCCGGGTTTGCCGGGTGGAACACCCGGGCAGCTACGGTATAGCTTTCTGCACCGGACAGGCGCACCACGGCAATGCCGCCCGCCCCGGGGGGCGTTGCAATGGCGGCAATGGTCGATCCCTGCATACTGCATCCTTTCCGCGCGCCCGGTACGGCAGAGCCGCCGCAGCGCACACTTTCTGATTTTACAGCTTATTTTACCACGTTTTTGCGCAAAAAGATACACCCGCCGCGCGGTTTTTCCACATCTTCCAAAATGTTTGTGGAAAAAGAGATCGAAAATGGCGGGTACTTTCTCTTTGTACTTAATACTTTAGTGCTAAACTTTACGGCTTGAACCCTCTCCGTCATCGCCTACGGCGATGCCACCTCCCCCGAAAGGGGGAGGTTTTGCTCTACTTACCGCCAGATGGCGAAAAGCTCCCCCTTCGGGGGAGCTGCTAAGCGCAGCGAAGCGGAGAGGGTTTACCCCGCGAGAAACTCCCCCAGTCATCTCGCTTTGCTCGATGCCAGATTCCCCTTTTTGTCGCTGCGCGACATCTTCCCCCGCTCCGGGGGAAGTCATCTTCGGAGATGGGGCCTTTGGCATGGCGGCGAAGTTTTTGGCTAAAGTGCAAAACGTCCGGGCGCGCCAGAGGCTCCCTCCCAGAGGGAGCTGGCAAAACCGTCAGGTTTTGACTGAGGGAGTCAAGGGGCTGTTGCAAAAAGCAGCGTCCATATTTTTAACGGTAACATGCGATAATCTTTAAGAAATTTCACAAAAAACAAATTGAAAATTAGTTTAAACAGCGGTATACTGATGACAAGAAAGGCTTTCCATAGAAGGAGGAATCGACATGAAAAGAAAACTTTCTGCTGCACTGCTTACAATAGTACTGCTGTGTATGTGCTTCTGTGGCAGTGCATTTGCGGCTAAAAAACCGAGTATTGAAATTATAACAATGCAGGTCAACTGGGAAGATAATTATGTATGCGACCCGACAATTTATAGCCGCAATAATACGAACAAAACAATGAAATATGTTGATTTCTATGCAACTGCATACAATCGCGTCGGAGACCCTATTCCGGGCGTGGCGACAAAAAAATTAACAGTAGTTGGGCCAATAGAACCTTTTCGAGTGGCGAGAAATAATGGGGCACAGTTGTATATGGATCAGAATTTCTCAGATGATAGTCCGTTTAAATACTATACAGAGTCGGACTATGCCGTATCAATTGGAGAAGATGACGTTTTGACGAGGGTTTATTGTGATTCGTATGGGAATTTCTTTGTTATGCCAGATACAAACAACATTGACAGTTGTACATATCTGTCCGAAGATGAGGTTCAAAATGCAACATGTGACGGCGGATGCAGATTTGATAACGTAATGTGGACAAGCAATATTATCGACCACATTAATGTGGATTATGCGGTAGTTACTTATATGGATGGAAGTAGAGAAACTGTAAGAAATGCCGATAATGGCGCTCATCGGGGAATACGGTTGCAGAACCCGCCGTTTGTACAGCAGTTGGCACAGTACCAAGCAGTTTACAATTACAAGGATTATCTGAAACTGAACCCTGACCTTGCAGAGGTATTTGGGACAAATCAGAAAGCACTTTTTGAGCATTTTGTTACAAATGGCATGAAAGAGGGGCGGCAGGGAAATTATCAGTTCAACCTGGCTGCCTATAAGACAAATAACCCGGATCTTGTAGCAGCGTTTGGCAATAGTAATGTGAAATACTACGAACATTATATTTCTAACGGAAAGGCAGAAGGCAGAATTGCAAGCTAAGGCAATACCGCACAATGGCAATATAACCACAGAAGTGATATAATACAGATATGAACAAATAAATGAGTCTGTCGGCGCTGAGCGATGAGTTGTCGCAGGTGCTGACAAAGAAACGCGAATTTCTAGCAGAGATAGACCGCATCGTACCGTGCTGAGCGCAGCGAAGCTGAGAGGGTTCAGCCCGCTGAAAACCTGTGCAGACTTTTCCCGCAGCGCTGCGCTTTCGCAGAAAGCGGCGCTGCAAATGCCGTTTTACTCCACGACCCCCTCCTGTGAAACCAAAAAAGCGCCCCGCATTTCCACCGGAAATGCGGGGCGCTTCATGGTTCTGTTTCGGGTTACAGTTTACAGCTCGATCTTGCCGAAGCTGAAATCTGCAAAGTCGTCCACCCGCTCGGTGCGCTTGGGTGCTACGGGTGCTGCGCTCTCGGCGTCGCGGGGGGCGTAGGTGCGCTCCGGCACACTGGACGGACGCGGGCCGCGGGGTGCACCGCTGCGGCTGCCGCGGTAGCCGCCATTGCTGCGGCGCTCGCCGCGATAACCGCCGTTGCGGTTGCCGCCGGGACGGCGGCCATTCCGGTTGCCGCCACGGCCACGGCGCTCGCCGTAGGTGTTCTCAGTCTGAGCATCCGGTGCGGTGGAGTAGATGACCACGCGGCGGTCACGGCCTTCGCCCTTGCTCTCGCTGCGCACACCCTCCATCTTGCTGATGGCAGAGTGGATGATGCGGCGCTCGTAGGGGTTCATGGGCTCCATGGCAAAGCTGCGGCCAGTCTTGCGCACCTTGGCGCCGATGCGCTGTGCCAGTGCAGTCAGGTCGCTCTCGCGCTTGTCGCGGTAACCTGCAACGTCCAGACCCAGCTTGATGTAATCGCCTTCCAGACGGTTTGCCACAAGGCTTGCCAGATAGGACAGGCTCTCCATGGTCTCGCCACGGCGGCCGATGAGGGCACCCAGCTTTTCACCGTCCAGACGGATGATGGTGGCTTCGCCCTTCTGCACGGCGCTGAAGGTCACGTTCTCCACGCCCATCAGGGTGATGACCTCCCGCAGATAGTCCACGGCGGCCTTCACCTTGGCGTTCTCCTCGATGACGATGGGCTCTTCCACCTCTTCTGCCTCCTCGGCAGCTTCGGCGGGCTGCTCTGCGGCGGGAGCGGCAGGCTCTGCCACAGCAGCGGGAACTTCCTCTGCCACGGGAGCAGTCTCCTGCACGGGGGCGGCAGTCTCAACAGGCTGCTCTGCCACAACCTCCACCGGCTTTGCGGGTGCAGCGGCGGGGGCATCCGGCTCTTCCACGCTCACGCGCACCTTGGCGGGGGTGGTCTTTAAGCCCAGAAAACCGGTCTTTTGGGGCATTTCCAGCACTTCATAGCTGACATTCAGATCGTCGGCCTGCACGCCCAGCAGGGCGCAGGCTTTGGCGCGGGCTTCGTCCACCGTCTTGCCGGTGGATTCCTGTGTACGGATCATAACCGTTTACCTCCCTTGTTACTGTTTATCCTGCTTGTCAAGCTCGCTCAGCGGCACGGTGCGCTCGTCCTTGTAGCGCTCGGCGTCCAGCTGACGGGCATACTCCAGCCGGCGCTTGTTCATCTCGCTGGCGGAAAGGTTCTTTTCCACACTCTTGCCGGTCTTGGGGTCGGTCACCGTGATGGTGGTGTTCTTCACGCCGCGCTTTTCCTGCTTGCGCTTGGCGGCGATCTCCGCTTCCACTTCCTTGCGCATCTTCTCGGGGTCGTAGAACTTGCGCATGACCTGAGTCTGTGCGGTCATGACGATGTTGGAAATGACGTAGTACAAAGAGAATGCCAGCGGGTAGGTAAAGCAGAAGAACAGGTACATCAGCGGCATCATATACATGGTCAGCTTCATGCTGCCCTGCATCTGCTGACCGGAGGCCTTCATGCTGATATGGGTGGACAGGAACATGGTGATGACCGACAGCAGCGGCAGCACGATGTCCAGAGAAAGTCCCAGCTTCGGGATGCGGGTCAGGTCGATGCCAAAGAAGTTCATGTGCTGGCTGAACTCGGTGATGGTAGCGATCTGCTGTGCGGTAAAGCAGCCCAGCACGCCGCTGTTGCCGGCAACCACCTCGGCGATGATGTTGGTATCGCGGGTGATGGCGGTAAAGGAGATGCCGGCGGCGGTCATAGCCTCGCCTGCGCTGGCAAGTGCAGCGGCGCTGATGTGGAAAATGCGCTCCAGCGGGTTATACACCACGCCGATAACACCGAACATGACAAGGAAATTCAGCAGCATGGGCATGCAGCCGGCCGTGGGCTTATAGCCAAAGTCCTGCTGCAGTTTCATCAGCTCTTCCTGCTGCTTTTCGGGCTTATTCTTGTACTTGGTCTGGATCTCCGCGATCATGGGCTGGAAAGCAGACATTTTCGCCATGCTCTTCTGCTGGCTGGTCTGCAGGGGGATCTTGACGATGTTGATGAGCAGGGTGAAGAGGATGATGTCCCAGCCGTAGTTCGGCAGCAGCTTGTAGATCCACTCCATGACATAGCCGAGAGGACCGCTCAGGATGTAAAAGAAGTTCATACCTTTGTCCATTC
>PPYE01483572.1_pt1 | contig 12791 bp, 9 predicted proteins | sample 1559881 | NCBI WGS metagenome assembly PPYE01 (sample SAMN08240022, study PRJNA423297) | Human gut metagenome, whole genome shotgun sequencing project.
CATCTTTGCAGATAGATTTTTAGTGTTGAAAGGATTAAATAGAATTTTAAACTATAATAATGGTAGGATTTAAACACACGATTTGGGCGCTATTGCTCATGATGGTTACCGGAACGGCAATCGCTCAAAATAATACAAACTCTCCTTACACACGATATGGCTATGGCGACTTATCCGATCAAAGTTTCGGAAATAGCAAGGCGATGGGTGGAATTGCTTTCGGACTCCGGGATGGGGCGCAGATCAATCCAACGAATCCTGCTTCATATACGGCCATTGACTCATTGACGTTCCTGTTCGAGGGAGGTGTCAGTTTACAGAATATGAATATTAGTAATGGCGGTGTGAAGATGAACGCCAAGAATGCCAGCTTCGATTATCTCGCTATGCAGTTTCGGTTAGCTCCGTGGATGGGAATGAGTGTCGGATTGCTGCCATATTCTAATATCGGATATAGTGTGTCGGATAGCCAGACTGGGAATGACGGTTTGGTTACCAGCAGAAGTTTTACCGGAGATGGTGGCTTGCATCAAATGTACGCAGGTATTGGTGTAAAAGTGCTTAAGAATTTGTCTATTGGTGTGAATGCTTCTTACTTTTGGGGAGATCTAACCCGCGGAAGAGCAGTGTACTATCCGGGAGAATCTTCCTCTTATTCTTATCAACGGACAATGGTAGCTTCAATATCGGACTATAAGTTGGATTTGGGTGCACAATATACACAGGCTTTGAACAAAAAGAGTTCTTTGACGGTTGGTGCAGTATATTCTCCTAAACATAAGTTGAATAACGATTATTCATCAACTGTCCTAATGGCTGCACAGACTAGCAATCAGGCCTCATATCAGGACAATTTGGATGCTACGTTAGAGTTGCCCAATACTTTTGGAATCGGCTTTACCTACAATTATGATAAACGTCTGACAGTCGGTGCCGATTACAGTTTGCAGCAGTGGTCAAAAACAAAGTTTGGAGTAGTAACCAATGATGAAAATGTGCGTCAGGACTTTAATGAAACATTTGATTATTGTGATCGTACAAAAATATCAGTCGGTGCGGAATACATTCCTAATTTGATAGGACGTTCCTATTTCGCCCACATAAAATACCGTTTAGGAGCTTATTATACGACTCCGTATTATAAGATTGATGGGAAAAAGGCTTCACGTGAATATGGTGTAACTGCCGGTTTCGGTCTGCCTGTTCCCCGTTCGCGTTCCATTCTTAGTATCAGCGGACAGTTTGTTCGTGTGAAAGGACTGGAGACGAACATGGTGAATGAAAATATCTTCCGTGTGAGTATCGGACTTACGTTCAACGAACGTTGGTTCTTCAAACGTAGGGTAGAATAATAAAATGAGAGAGAATAGACGATATTATATAAACAACTAAAATTTAGATACAATGAAAATTAAAACGCTTGTGGCTATGTTGTTCCTTTCGGCTGGAGCAACCACTGTGGTAGCACAGGATGCGACTAACTGTAATTCGAACAGTAGTATCTCGCATGAGGCTGTGCGTGCAGGAAATTTTAAAGATGCGTATACTCCTTGGAAAGCTGTGTTGGATAATTGCCCGACATTGCGTTTCTACACTTTTACTGACGGATATAAAATCCTTAAAGGGCTGATGGCACAGATTAAGGATAAAAATAGTCCCGAATATAAGAAGTATTTTGATGAATTAATGAATACGCACGACCTGCGTATGAAATACACAGAAGAATTCCTTTCAAAAGGAACAAAGGTTTCTTCTGCCGACGAAGCACTGGGAATTAAGGCTGTAGACTATATCGCTTTAGCTCCGAAAGTGGATGCTAATCAGGCTTATCAATGGTTGAGCCAGTCTGTAAATGCGGTGAAAGGTGAATCTGCTGGAGCTACTTTGTTCTATTTTCTTCAGATGTCATTGGACAAATTGAAAGCAGATCCTAATCATAAAGAACAATTTATCCAGGATTATCTGCTCGCTTCAGAATATGCGGATGATGCTATTGCTGCGGAAACTAGCGAAGCAAAGAAGAAAAACCTGATGGGTATCAAAGATAATCTCGTTGCTTTGTTTGTGAATAGTGGTACTGCTGACTGTGAATCACTGCAAGGTATCTATGGTCCGAAAGTAGAATCTAACCAGACAGACTTGGCTTATCTGAAAAAAGTAATCGATATCATGAAAATGATGAGATGTACGGAAAGTGAAGCTTATCTGCAAGCATCTTTCTATGCTTATAAGATGGAGCCGACTGCTGAAGCTGCTACCGGATGTGCTTATCAGGCATTCAAGAAAGGTGATATTGACGGTGCAGTGAAGTTCTTTGACGAAGCAATCCAACTGGAAACAGACAACGTGAAGAAGGCTGAAAAGGCATACGCTGCCGCAGCTGTATTGGCTTCTGCCAAGAAGTTGTCTCAAGCCAGATCATATTGCCAGAAAGCAATTAGTTTCAACGAGAACTACGGTGCTCCTTATATTCTGATTGCCAACCTGTATGCAATGAGTCCTAACTGGAGTGATGAGTCTGCATTGAACAAATGTACTTACTTTGCTGTAATAGATAAACTGCAACGTGCAAAAGCAGTGGATCCAAGTGTAGCTGAAGAAGCAAACAAATTGATTGGCACTTATTCCGGTCATACTCCGCAGGCGAAAGACCTCTTTATGTTAGGTTATAAAGCAGGCGACCGTATTACTATCGGTGGCTGGATCGGAGAGTCTACAACGATTAGATAAAATTTATGTTGCGAAAACGAAGTAACCGTTTGTTGCATAAAAGCATAAGCATAACAATTGCCTTCGGGGCAATTGTTATGCTTCTTTCATTTTCTTCCTGCGGCGGCAAGAAGAATGCGCTGGGCGACGCTATAACTGAACGTGATTCATTGCCGGTGATGAATACACTGGGAGTAACGACCCTTATATCCGATTCGGGAGTGACACGCTACCGGGTAAACACGGAAGAGTGGACGGTATACGACCGCAAGAAACCTTCTTATTGGGCGTTCGAGAAAGGAGTGTATCTGGAACAGTTTGATTCTATCTTTAATATCGAGGCCAGCATTAAAGCAGATACCGCTTATTATTATGATAAGCAGAAGCTCTGGAAACTGATAGGAAACGTTGATATACAAAACCGGAAAGGGGAGCGTTTTAATACCGAGTTACTTTATTGGAACGAATCTACTCAGAAAGTATATTCCGATAAGTTTATACGCATCCAGCAGCCGGACCGGGTGATTACCGGACACGGCTTTGACTCTAATCAACAAATGACCGTTTATGTCATTCAGAATATTGAAGGTATTTTCTATGTAGACGAAAACGAGGGAACCGCTCAGCCGGAAGTAAAAACATTGCCACCGGATTCTACGAAAAAAGATTCTGTGAAATAAACTATGAATATTTATATCTCTTTACTCATCACGATGGCTTTCTCCGCTTTCTTCTCAGGAATGGAGATCGCGTTTGTCTCAGTGGATAAGTTACGCTTTGAAATGGAACGTAAGGGAAGAGTCACATCCCGTATCCTTTCTGTTTTTTTTAAGCACCCGAACGAATTTATCTCTACCATGCTGGTAGGAAACAATATAGCATTGGTTATCTATGGTATATTGATGGCACAGATTATCGGCGATAATCTGTTGGCCGGATTTATTGATAGCCACTTTCTGATGGTACTGGCTCAGACCGTCATTTCCACTCTGATTATTTTGGTGACTGGAGAGTTCCTTCCTAAAACATTGTTTAAGATCAATCCCAATCTGGTATTGAATGTTGCCGCTATTCCGCTTTTTATCTGTTATATCGTCTTATATCCTATATCCAAGTTCGCTTCCGGAGTATCCTGCCTGTTTCTTCGTATTTTTGGAATGAAGGTAAACAAGGAAGCTTCGGATATCGCTTTCGGAAAAGTCGATTTGGACTACTTTATACAGAGTAGCATCGATAATGCCGAAAATGAAGAAGAACTGGACACGGAAGTGAAGATCTTTCAGAATGCACTCGACTTTTCGAGCATAAAGATACGTGACTGTATCGTTCCACGTACCGAAGTGGTGGCTGTTGATCTCACAACCTCACTGGATGAGCTCAAGAACCGTTTTATAGAATCCGGCATCTCGAAGATTATTGTGTATGACGGAAATATAGATAATGTGGTCGGTTATATCCATTCGTCGGAAATGTTTCGTGCTCCGAAAGATTGGCACGATAACGTGAAAGATGTGCCCATTGTACCCGAAACAATGTCCGCTCACAAACTGATGAAACTGTTCATGCTGCAAAAGAAGACGATTGCGGTGGTGGTAGACGAGTTTGGAGGTACGTCCGGCATTGTATCATTGGAAGATTTGGTAGAAGAGATTTTTGGTGATATAGAAGATGAACATGATAATACTTCATATATCAGCAAGAAGATTGATGAAAATGAATATGTTTTGTCCGCCCGCCTGGAAATAGAAAAGGTCAATGAAATGTTCGGACTTGACCTGCCCGAATCGGACGACTACCTGACAGTTGGCGGATTGATACTGAGCCAATATCAGAGTTTCCCGAAACTACATGAATTGGTCCGTGTCGGTCGTTATGAGTTTAAAATAATCAAGGTGACAGCGACAAAAATAGAACTTGTACGCTTAAAAGTCATGGAATAATGGCGATAACCGTGAAATTTTTAGCTAATAAATAGAAGCATATTAGCATTTTTTGTATCTTCGTGCGCTAAAATGACAATGGAAAGAAATAATAATAAACATAAATCGTATTAATCAAAATGGCAACATTACAAAACATTAGGTCGAAAGGACCTCTATTGGTGATTGTTATCGGTTTGGCGCTGTTTGCTTTCATCGCGGGTGACGCGTGGAAGGTAATGCAACCGCACCAGGCACATGACGTAGGTGAGGTGAACGGAGATGCTCTTTCCGCTCAGGAGTATCAGAATTTGGTAGAAGAATATACCGAGGTGATAAAGCTCTCTCGTGGAGTGACTGCACTGAACGACGAACAGACCAATCAGGTGCGCGACGAAGTATGGCGTTCCTACGTAAATAACAAACTGGTTGAGAAAGAAGCAAAAGCATTGGGATTGACAGTCTCTGCTGCTGAAATTCAGGATATCCTGAAAGCAGGCGTGCATCCTTTGTTGCAACAGACTCCTTTCCGCAACCCGCAGACCGGTGCTTTCGATAAGGATATGCTGAATAAGTTCCTGGTAGATTATGCCAAGATGAGCGAATCTCAGATGCCTGCTCAGTATGCCGAACAGTATAACAACATGTACAAATACTGGTCATTCATCCAGAAAACATTGGTTCAGAGCCGTCTGGCTGAGAAATATCAGGCATTGGTATCTAAAGCACTTCTTTCCAATCCGGTAGAAGCACAGGATGCTTTCGATGCAAGGGTGAATCAATACGACCTGTTGATGGCTGCCGTTCCTTATTCTTCTGTAGTAGACTCTACAATCGTAGTGAAAGAATCGGAACTGAAAGACCTTTATAACAAGAAGAAAGAACAGTTCAAGCAATATCAGGAAAGCCGTGATATCAAGTACATCGATGTTCAGGTGACTGCAAGTGCCGAAGACAGAGCTGCTATCCAGAAGGAAGTAGACGAAGCTACCGAACAGTTGGCTAACACAACAGACGATTATACTTCTTTTATCCGTTCTGTAGGTTCGGAGGCTCCTTATGTAGACTTGTTCTACAACAAGACAGCTTTCCCGGCTGATGTAGTTGCCCGTCTGGATTCTGCTTCTATAGGTTCAGTTTATGGTCCTTACTATAATGGTGCCGACAATACTATCAATTCATTCAAAGTAGTTGCCAAGACTGCCGCTGCCGACTCTATCGAGTTCCGTCAGATCCAGGTATTTGCAGAAGATGCATTGAAGACAAAAACCTTGGCAGACAGTATCTATACTGCTATCAAAGGAGGTGCTAACTTCGCGGATCTGGCTAAAAAATATGGTCAGACAGGTGAAAGCAACTGGATGAGCTCTGCACAATATGAAGGAGCGCAGATCGATGGTGACAACCTGAAGTTTATCTCTGCTATCAGCAATACAGGTGTGAACGAAGTAGTGAACCTGCCGTTAGGTCAGGCTAATGTAATCCTCCAGGTGACTAACAAGAAAGCCGTGAAGGATAAATATAAAGTAGCTGTTGTGAAACGTGAAGTTGAGTTCAGCAAAGAAACATATAACCGTGCTTACAATGACTTCAGCCAGTTCATCGCTGCTAATCCTACTGCAGAAAAGATGGCCGCTAATGCTGAAGAAGCCGGATACAGACTGTTGGACAGAAAAGACTTGTATAGCTCAGAACATACGATCGGTGGTGTAAGAGGTACTAAAGAAGCATTAAGATGGGCATTCTCCGCTAAACCGGGTGATGTTTCCGGTTTGTACGAATGTGGCGAAAGCGATCACATGGTTGCAGTGGCTTTGGTAGGTGTTACTCCGGAAGGATATCGTCCTTTGAAAGCTGTACAGGATCAGTTGAGAGCTGAAATTGTTAAAGATAAGAAAGCTGAAAAGATTATGGCTGACATGAAAGCCGCTAACGCGACTTCTCTCGACCAGTACAAAGCGATGTCCGGTGCAGTAAGCGATTCTTTGAAGTTGGTTACATTTGCCGCTCCTGCCTATGTGTCAGCATTGCGTAGCAGCGAACCGTTGGTAGGTGCTTATGCTTCTGTTGCCGAAATGAACAAGCTGAGTGCTCCGATCAAAGGTAATGCAGGCGTATTTGTACTGCAGATGTATGGCAAAGACAAACTGAGCGATACCTTCAACGCTAAAGATGAAGAAGCTACACTGGCCAACATGCATGCACGCTTCGCAAGCCGTCTGATGAACGACCTGTATCTGAAAGGAAATGTAAAGGATACACGTTACCTGTTCTTCTAAGATCAGTTGTAAAAACGATAACTGCAAAAGGTCGTTCCTCTTTCGGGAACGACCTTTTTTGCTAACTTTTACATCCTCGCTATACGGAAATCGACTTTATTTCCTTACATTTGCAAATATAAACCATGAACAGAAAGAATGATGTCTAAATATCCTCTCTTAGGAATGACGCTGGTAGAGCTGCAATCGCTGGTAAAACGTCTGGGTATGCCCGGCTTTGCCGCCAAGCAGATCGCATCCTGGCTTTACGATAAGAAGGTGACCTCGATTGATGAAATGACTAATTTGTCGTTGAAACACCGGGAGTTGCTCATGCAGAACTATGAGGTCGGTGCGGAAGCCCCGGTGGATGAAATGCGCTCTGTAGACGGTACGGTGAAATACTTGTACCCTGTAGGCGGGAATCATTTCGTAGAGTCGGTATATATTCCGGACGATGAACGGGCGACCTTATGTGTCTCCTCACAGGTAGGTTGCAAAATGAATTGTAAGTTCTGTATGACAGGGAAACAAGGCTACACCGCCAACCTGACCGCTCAGCAGATTATCAACCAGATTCATTCATTGCCCGAACGGGATAAACTGACGAATGTGGTCATGATGGGAATGGGCGAACCACTCGACAATCTGGATGAAGTACTGAAAGCATTGGATATACTGACTGCTTCTTATGGCTACGCATGGAGCCCGAAACGGATAACAGTTTCTACGGTCGGATTGCGGAAAGGATTGCAGCGCTTTATCGAAGAGAGTGACTGCCATCTGGCTGTCAGCCTGCATTCTCCGGTGCCGCCCCAACGTGCGGAACTGATGCCGGCGGAGAAAGCCTTTTCAATGACAGAAATGGTAGAACTGTTAAAAAACTATGATTTTAGTAAACAGCGTCGACTTTCGTTTGAGTATATTGTTTTTAAGGGGCTGAATGATTCGCAAATCTATGCCAGGGAGTTGTTGAAACTGCTTCGCGGACTGGATTGCCGGATCAATCTGATCCGCTTCCATGCCATTCCGGGAGTAAACCTTGAAGGGGCCGATATGGATACAATGACCCGTTTTCGTGATTATCTGACCACGCACGGGCTTTTCACTACCATTCGTGCCTCACGGGGAGAAGACATCTTTGCGGCATGTGGCATGCTGTCGACTGCGAAACAGGAGGAAAATAGTAAAAGTTAATATATAAAATCGAACATCATGAAAAAGTACTTCTTTTATTTAAGCATGGCTTTAGTAGCTTTGGTCGTTGCTTCTTGTGGACTGAAAGGGAATCATACCTCTAGTGGCCGTCCGTATGAACTGCTGGTAGTAGTGGATGCGGGTGTATGGGACCGTGCCGCCGGAAGGGCCTTGCATGATGTGCTTGATTCTGACATGCCGGGATTGCCCCAGTCGGAACCTTCTTTCCGGATTATGTATACTTCACCGAAAGATTACGACTCTACCCTGAAGCTGATCCGCAACATTATCATAGTAGATATAAAAGATATTTATACGAAAGGTACTTTCAAATATGCGAAAGACGTTTATGCTTCTCCACAGTTGATACTGACTATTCAGGCTCCGGACGAAGAAGTGTTTGAGAAGTTCGTGGAAGAGAACAAACAAACGATTATCGACTTCTTTACTCGTGCCGAGATGAACCGTCAGATTACGTTGCTGGAAGAAAAACACAGTAATTTTATCTCTCAGAAGATAGATAGCTTGTTTGGCTGTGATATCTGGATACCTTCGGAACTGAACAATTCGAAGACAGGTGAGGATTTCTTTTGGGCTTCTACCAATACAGGTTCTGCTGATCGTAATTTCGTGATGTATTCTTATCCTTATACGGATAAAGATACATTTACTAAAGAATACTTTGTTCATAAACGCGACTCTGTGATGCAGGTCAATATCCCCGGATTCAAAGAGGGCGTTTATATGTCGACGGATTCGTTGCTGACTGACGTCCGTCCGATCAGCGTACACAATGACTACACGATGGAAGCACGTGGATTGTGGCGCATGAAGGGAGACTTCATGGGTGGTCCGTTTGTTTCCCACACTCGTCTGGATCAGAAAAACCAACGTATCATTACAGCAGAAATATTTGTATACTCACCTGATAAAATGAAACGCAACTTAGTTCGTCAGATGGAATCATCTCTTTATACGCTGAGACTTCCGCAAGAAGCTCCGCAGAGCCAGATTCCTTTGGGAGTGACCAAAGAAGCGGAACCAACTAAAAAATAAAAACATGGAAGAAAACAAAATAAGAATCGGCATTACCCAGGGAGACATCAACGGGGTAGGCTATGAAGTGATCTTGAAGACATTCTCAGACCCTACTATGCTTGAACTATGTACTCCGATCATCTACGGTTCACCTAAAGTGGCGGCCTACCATCGTAAAGCGCTGGATGTGCAGGCTAATTTCAGCATTGTCAATACAGCTTCCGAAGCCGGATACAATCGTCTGAGTGTAGTGAACTGTACCGATGATGAAGTGAAAGTAGAGTTCTCCAAACCCGATCCCGAAGCAGGTAAAGCTGCACTGGGCGCTTTGGAACGTGCTATTGAAGAATATCGTGAGGGGCTGATCGACGTTATTGTGACCGCTCCGATCAACAAACATACCATCCAGTCGGAAGAGTTCTCTTTCCCCGGTCATACAGAGTATATTGAAGAACGGCTGGGCAATGGAAACAAGTCGCTGATGATTCTCATGAAGAATGATTTCCGTGTGGCTTTGGTGACAACACATATTCCGGTAAGGGAGATTGCTACAACGATCACAAAGGAACTGATTCAGGAGAAACTGGCTATTTTCCATCACTGCCTGAAACAGGATTTCGGTATTGGTGCTCCGCGTATTGCCGTGCTCTCACTCAATCCCCATGCCGGAGACGGCGGATTGCTGGGTATGGAAGAACAGGAAGTGATTATTCCTGCCATGAAAGAAATGGAAGAGAAAGGCATCATCTGTTACGGTCCTTATGCGGCAGACGGTTTTATGGGATCGGGCAATTATACTCATTTCGACGGAATATTGGCTATGTATCATGATCAGGGACTGGCACCGTTCAAAGCTCTTGCTATGGAAGATGGTGTGAACTATACTGCCGGACTTCCGGTGGTACGTACCTCTCCGGCTCATGGAACAGCCTATGACATCGCCGGTAAAGGACTTGCCAGCGAAGATTCTTTCCGTCAGGCCATTTATGTAGCGATTGATGTATTCCGTAACCGCCAGCGCGAGAAAGCGGCACGGGTAAATCCGCTGCGGAAGCAGTATTACGAGAAACGGGATGATAGTGATAAACTAAAACTGGATACAGTAGACGAAGATTAAGAAGCAATGACAAAAGCGGAAATACAACAAGTGAAACAGCGCTTCGGCATTATTGGTAATACCGAAGCGTTGTCACGTGCCATAGATGTTGCCATTCAGGTAGCGCCTACCGACTTGTCTGTGCTGATTACCGGAGAAAGTGGCGTCGGAAAAGAAAGTTTTCCACAGATCATTCATCAATATAGCCGGAGAAAGCACGGACAGTATATTGCTGTCAACTGCGGTGCGATACCGGAAGGTACGATCGATTCCGAGCTTTTCGGACATGAGAAGGGAGCATTTACCGGTGCTATTGGTGAGCGGAAAGGATATTTTGGAGAAGCTGACGGTGGTACTATCTTTCTTGATGAAGTAGGAGAGTTGCCGTTGCCTACACAGGCGCGTCTGCTCCGTGTGCTCGAAAGCGGTGAATTTATCAAGGTAGGTTCATCCAAAGTGCAAAAGACGGATGTGCGTATTGTAGCGGCTACCAACGTGAACCTGACACAAGCTATTGCCGAAGGACGCTTCCGGGAAGATTTATATTATCGCTTGAATACGGTGCCTATTCAGATACCGCCTTTGCGTGAGCGGGGAGACGATGTGTGGTTGCTGTTCCGTAAGTTTGCCGCCGACTTTGCCGAGAAGTACCGGATGCCGGCTATCCAGCTGACTGAAGATGCCAAGAAGGAATTGGTAGCTTATCCGTGGCCGGGAAACGTTCGTCAGTTGAAGAATATCACAGAGCAGATTTCGATTATAGAAACGAACCGTGAGATTACGGCTGCTATTCTGCGGACCTATCTTCCGGTACAGAATACCCAACGCCTTCCGGCACTGTTCGGAACACGTGAGAGCAAAGGATTCGAGAGCGAACGCGAGATACTTTATTCCGTCCTGTTCGATATGCGTCAGGAAGTGGCGGAACTGAAAAAGATGGTGCACAATATGATGGCCGAACGTGCGGGACAAGTCGGACAGATGGGGCAAGTGGTAGCTACTCCGGTAGTGACGACTACACATCAGCCTTCCGTACCTGCTATCATCCATGCGGTACAACCGTCTGTCTGTCCCAAAGAAGATGATGACGATATTCAGGATACGGAGGAATATGTGGAAGAAACCCTTTCGCTTGATGAAGTAGAAAAAGAAATGATACGCAAAGCACTTGAGAGGCATCATGGCAAGCGGAAAAGTGCGGCGAAGGATCTGAATATCTCCGAGCGTACCCTTTACAGAAAAATAAAAGAATATGAATTGGATTAAGAAAATAGCACGACCGCTGATACTGATCGTTTTGCCGGCAGTCATCATTGCTTGTAGTGTGTCCTATAAGTTTAATGGCTCTTCTATCAATTATGATAAGGTGAAGACCATTTCGATTGCCGACTTTCCGATTAAGTCGGAGTATGTGTATGCTCCGTTGGCTACTAAATTTAATGAAGACCTGAAGGATATCTTCATTAGACAGACCCGCCTGCAACTGCTGAAGCCGAACCAGAATGCGGATTTGCAGATTGACGGAGAAATCACAGGCTACAACCAGTACAACCAGGCAGTGTCTGCCGATGGATACTCTTCGGAAACGAAACTGACCATTACGGTCAATGTACGTTTTGTCAACAACACTAATCACGCCGAAGACTTCGAGCAGCAATTCTCAGCTTTCCGTACCTATGATTCCAGTCAGTTGCTGACAGCCGTACAAGATGGATTGATTGCGGAAATGAGTAAAGAGATAACCGACCAAATATTTAATGCAACTGTAGCGAACTGGTAATTTAATGACTTCTGTTAACTTGCAACAATGGATTCAGCATCCTGAGACGCTGAATAGAGATACTTTGTACGAACTGCGCAACCAGCTCGCGAGGTATCCGTATTTTCAGTCGCTCCGGTTGTTGTATCTCAAGAACCTATATATTCTCCACGACATCAATTTCGGCGCAGAGCTGCGGAAAGCCGTTCTGTATATTGCCGACCGACGGAAACTGTTTCACCTGATCGAAGGCGAACGGTTTGCTGTCGAAACCCGGAAGAAAGACCTGCCTCTCACTGAAGTATTGGAAGATGAGCCTACCGTCGACCGGACACTGGCTTTGATCGATGCCTTTCTTTCTACAGCTCCCGAAGAAGTGACCAGTCAGACAAGCTTTGATTATTCTATGGACTATACTTCATACTTACTCGAAGAGACTCCCGTTGCAGACGAGCCGGCAGAGGCTATGCCCAAGCTGAAAGGACATGAACTTATTGACAACTTTATAGAAAAAAGTGAGAGTGACGCTGTCGTGTATCTGAAACCCTTGAGAGAAGAAGAGCGAACAATGACCGCTTCTTCGACTGAAACCAACGAAACAAGCAGAACGACCGAAACGACCGAAACAAACACTGAAGAAGAGGAAGATGACAGTTGTTTCACCGAAACTTTAGCCAAAATCTACGTAAAACAGCAACGATATTCGAAAGCTCTTGAAATAATTAAAAAATTAAGTTTGAAATATCCAAAAAAAAATGCTTACTTTGCAGACCAAATCAGATTTTTGGAGAAATTGATTATTAACGCTAATTCAA
>PPYE01681726.1_pt1 | contig 12788 bp, 13 predicted proteins | sample 1559881 | NCBI WGS metagenome assembly PPYE01 (sample SAMN08240022, study PRJNA423297) | Human gut metagenome, whole genome shotgun sequencing project.
CCCGGCATTCAGAAAATCTAAGTGCCAAAAAATAAGATTTTTTGACTCCGTGTTGTATAACCCGCCATTCGTGGGTACCATTCAACGCGTACGCAAACAAAAAGGGTTAACCCGCGCGGCATGACCGCGCGGCCCACAAAGGAGGAAACAAGCATGTCGTCTTTGAAGCCGCTTGCAGATCGCGTCCTGGTCAAGCCCGACGAGGCCGAGCAGAAGACCGCTTCTGGTCTGTACATCGCCAGCAACGCTCAGGAGAAGCCGCAGCGCGGCACCATCGTTGCCGTTGGCGCCGGTAAGGTCAACGACAAGGGCGAGCGCATCCCCATGGACGTTCAGGTCGGCGACGTTGTCATCTACGGTAAGTTCGGTGGCAACGAGGTCAAGGTCGACGGCGAGAAGTATCTGCTCATGCGCGCCGACGACATCTACGCCGTCGTCGAGGCCTAGTCTCGTCAGAATCTCTGATTCGTCTTTGAACGCGTCCGCCGCATAGGACTCGGAAGCGGCGACGCGAGTCACATTTCTTTTGGAGGATTACCTACCATGGCAAAGAACATTACGTTCAACACCGATGCCCGCGCCAAGCTCGCCAAGGGCGTCAACACTCTGGCCGACGCCGTTACCGTCACCATGGGCCCCAAGGGCCGTTACGTCGCTCTGCAGCGCACGTTCGGTGCCCCGACCATCACCAACGACGGCGTTTCCGTCGCTAAGGAGATCGAGCTCGAGGACAACATCGAGAACATGGGCGCTCAGCTGGTGAAGGAGGTCGCCACCAAGACCAACGACACCGTGGGTGACGGCACCACCACCGCAACCCTGCTCGCTCAGGCTATCGTCAACGACGGTCTGCGCAACGTCGCCGCCGGCGCCAACCCGCTGGCCATCCGTCGCGGCATCGACAAGGCTGTAAATGCCGCCGTCGCCGAGATGAAGAAGCAGGCCAAGCCGGTCGAGACCAAGGAGCAGATTGCTTCCGTCGGCACCATCTCCGCTGGTGACCCCGAGGTTGGCGAGAAGATCGCCGAGGCCATGGAGGTCGTGGGTAAGGACGGCGTCATCACCGTCGAGGATTCCCAGACGTTCGACATTACCATCGACACCGTCGAGGGCATGCAGTTCGACAAGGGCTATGTCTCCGCTTACTTCGTCACGGACAACGACCGCATGGAGGCCGTGATGAAGGATCCGTACATCCTCATCACCGACCAGAAGATCTCCAGCGTTCAGGACATCATGCCTGTTCTCGAGGCTGTCCAGCGCGCCGGCCGTGGCCTGCTCATCATCGCTGAGGACATCGACGGCGAGGCTCTGCCGACCCTGGTCCTCAACAAGATCCGTGGCGCCCTCAACGTCTGCGCCGTCAAGGCTCCGGGCTACGGCGATCGCCGCAAGCGCATCCTCGAGGACATCGCCGTCCTCACCGGTGGCCAGGCCGCTCTGGACGAGCTGGGCGTGAAGGTCGCTGACATCACCGCCGATATGCTCGGTACCGCTAAGTCCGTCACCATCTCCAAGGACAACACCGTCGTCGTCGGCGGCGCTGGCTCCAAGGAGGCCATCGACGCCCGCATCGCTCAGATCAAGGGCGAGATGGAGAACACCACCTCTGACTTCGACCGCGAGAAGCTCCAGGAGCGCCTGGCCAAGCTCTCCGGCGGCGTTGCCGTCATCAAGGTCGGCGCTGCTACCGAGTCCGAGCTCAAGGAGATCAAGCACCGCGTCGAGGATGCCCTGCAGGCTACCCGCGCTGCTGTCGAGGAGGGCATCGTCGCCGGCGGCGGCGTCGCCTTCATGGACGCCGCTCCTGCGCTCGACGCCGTCGAGATCGACGACCCCGAGGAGAAGATCGGCGTCGACATCGTCAAGAAGGCTCTGACCGCTCCGGTCGCCACCATCGCCAAGAACGCTGGCTTTGAGGGCGCTGTCGTGGTCGACAAGGTTGCCGAGCTGCCCGCCGGCCAGGGTCTCAACTCTGCCAACGGCGAGTGGGGCGACATGATCGAGATGGGTGTCCTCGACCCCGTCAAGGTCAGCCGCGTCACCCTGCAGAACGCTGCTTCTGTCGCCAGCCTGATCCTCATCACCGAGGCCACCGTCTCCGATGTGCCCAAGAACACTCAGCTTGAGGACGCTATCGCTGCTGCTACCGCTGGTCAGCAGGGCGGCGGTATGTACTAAGGCCGACAAGGTCTAGAACTCCCACCGGGGATCCGGGGGCGTGACGGGGTTTCTCTCCGGAACGTCCTCGGACATGCAAAGAGGCTCCGCATCGCGCTTCGCGCTGCGGAGCCTCTTTGCGTCCTGCGGAATGTTCCGGAGAGAAACCCCGTCACGCCCCCGGATCCCCTGCATTTACGGCCTTGAGGTCGGCGTGGGCGGAGATCGTGGCTGATGGGGATACGTGTCCCGGTCGCTGTTTCGCGGCTTTGCCGCGAAAGGCGCGTTACTTTGGGATGGGTGGGGAATGTGGTTGTTGCGGCAACTGGTCCCCGCCATAAATTACCCTTGGCATACTTGCGCGAAAACCTGCCCGTGCTACACTTGCAATTGCTGTTTCAGGGCGGGGTGAAATTCCCCACTGGCGGTAAATCGGGCGGTGTCAAAGGGACGCCGTGGTGCAGGTGAGGTGCCTGCGGGCGAGCCGATGAGTCCGCGACCCGTGTGTGCGTTGGTTCGCATGCCGGCTGAACTGGTGAGATCCCAGTACCAACGGTTAGAGTCCGGATGAAAGAGGCAGGTGATCTTATGTCTGAACAGTCGCAGCATATCCATTTTGAGAACACGAATAGGTGGAGCACCAAACAGCTCGTTACCATGGCGTTGATGTGCGCCTTGGGAGCGCTGTTTATGTATGTGCAGCTGCCCATCCTTCCCTCGGCGCCGTTTTTGACGTATGACCCGTCGCTGGTGCCGGCGATGGTGTGCGGATTTGCGTATGGCCCTGGTGCCGGCACTGCCGTTGCCGCTATGGCGATCGTTATCCATGCGCTTACCACGGGCGATTGGGTCGGTGCGCTTATGAACTTGGTTGCCACGCTGGGCTACATTCTGCCCGCGGCGATCGTCTACCAAAAGATGCACACCTACAAGGGTGCCGTGATTGGCCTGGCGCTCGGCGTCATTGCCGCTACGGCGCTGTCCATGGTCGCAAACCTTACCATTGGTGTTTGGTTCTGGTATGGCTCGGTCGATGTAATCGCCCCGCTCATGCTTCCCGCCGTGCTGCCGTTCAACCTTATCAAGACCGTGCTCAACTCGGTGTTGACGCTGGCGGTGTACAAGGCGGTCTCTAATCTCATCACGCCCAAGAAAGACCAGGTCAAAGGCCGCGCATGATTGAGTGTCGGGGCGTTTCCTTTAGTTATGACGGTGCCGCACCGGCGCTCGACGGCGTCGATCTGAATATCGAGGACGGCGAGTTTTTCTGCATCCTCGGTGGCAATGGGTCGGGCAAGTCGACGTTTGCCAAGCATCTGAATGCACTGTTGCAGCCCGATGCGGGCACGGTACGCATCAACGGCATGGACGCGTCCGATCCCGAGCTGGTCTACGACATCCGCTCGACTGCTGGCATGGTGTTCCAGAATCCCGACGACCAGCTTGTGGCGACGCTTGTCGAAGATGACGTTGCGTTCGGTCCCGAAAACCTTGGCGTGCCATCGGCGCAAATTGCGCAGCGCGTACGCGAGGCGCTGAAGGGTGTGGGCCTGGTGGGCTTTGAGCGCCACGAGACCCACGCGCTTTCGGGTGGCCAAAAGCAGCGCGTGGCGCTTGCCGGCGTGCTCGCCATGGAGCCGCGCGTTCTCATTTTGGATGAGGCTTCCTCGATGCTTGATCCGCGTGGGCGCAAGGGCCTCATGAAGGCTTGCCGCGCGTTGCACGATCGCGGCATGACCATCGTGATGATTACGCACTTTATGGAAGAGGCCGCCGAGGCCGATCGTGTCGCGGTGTTTCGGGCGGGGCGCGTTGCCATGCTCGGTACGCCCGAGGAAATCTTGACGCGAGCGGACGAACTTGCGCAGCTCAACCTGGATATGCCGGCGTCGTGCTGCTTAGGTAGGACGCTTCGTGCGAAGGGCGTGCCCGTTTGCGCGCAGGTACGTGAGGCGGATATGGTCGCCGAGATTGCGCAGACTTATGCCGAGCGAAGTGGGGCAGGCACCGCGGGGCAGTCTTCCGCATCCCAGTTGGAAATCGCTGACGGTACTGTTCCGGTAGACAACGAGGGCAACGCGTCGGAGCCCGTCATAGAGCTATCCCATGTTTCGTACAGTTATTCGCTGAGCGCCCGCGAGCGTCGCCGTTGGCACAAGCGCTCGGCCGCCGAGGGTTCATCGAACAAACAGGCTCTCTGGGGAAACGACCCCAGCAGCCCGTGGGCGCTGCGCGATGTATCGCTGACGGTGCGTCGCGGCGAGTTCCTGGGTTTGGCAGGTCATACCGGTTCGGGTAAGTCGACGCTGGTCCAGCATCTCAACGGTTTGATTCGTCCCCAGGAGGGAAGCGTTTGCGCGCTGGGGCTCGATCTGTCAAACAAGAAAGACGCCGCCGCGGTTAAGGCCAAGGTCGGCGTGGTGTTTCAATATCCTGAGCGTCAGCTGTTTGCCGAAACCGTGGCGCAGGACGCGGCGTTTGGTCCGCACAACCTTGGCTTGCCGCAAGATGAAGTCGACCGTCGTGTCGAGTCATCGCTCTCACGCGTGGGCCTCGACCTTTCCACGGTCGGCGACAAGAGCCCCTTTGAACTTTCGGGCGGGCAGCAACGGCGCGTGGCATTCGCCGGCGTGCTCGCCATGGAGCCCGAAGTCCTGGTGCTCGATGAGCCCATGGCGGGACTCGATCCGGCGGCGCGCAGTGATTTCCTGGGGCTCATCGATCGACTTCACCGCGATGGCCTGACCGTCGTCATGGTCTCACACAGTATGGATGACCTTGCCAATTGCTGCGACCGTATTGTCGTGATGAACGAGGGCACGGTGTTTGCCGAGGGTACGCCCGCTCAGGTTTTTGCGTATGCCGATGAGCTCAAGTCGATCGGCTTGGGTGTTCCCGCTGCCCAGCGCATGGCGCTGGCGCTTGCGAGGGCAGACGTGCCGCTACGCTTGGACGGCCTCTATACGGTTGAGTCGTTGGCCGACGAGTTGGCAGATTTGCTGATCGGTTGCTCAGACGGTTCTTCTAACGTTTCGGACGAGGCCGAATCCAAGACGGTCGCGCGAGAGGAGGGCTGCTAATGGAGGCGTTTTCGTTTGGCAGCTACTATCCCGGCGATAGTACAATCCACCGCCTGGACCCGCGAACCAAGTTGCTCTTGGGCTTTGTGTTTCTGATCACGACGCTCACGGTCAGTAGCTTCCGCGGACTGGTCCCGGTCGCAATCTTCGTTGTCCTGATCTATGCCGTGTCCCGGGTGCCGCTTCGCCGTGTCCTGTCATCGATGGCGCCGCTGCTGGCGATCGTCGTGGTGGTCGCGGTGCTCAACCTGTTTTCCGACCAGAGCGGGCGCATTCTGTGGCAGCTCGGCTTTTTGCAGATAAGCGAGGGCTCGCTACATTCCGCCGCCTTTATGGCGTGCCGCCTGACCTTGATGATGGCCGGTATGAGCGCTATCACGCTCACCACACCGACGCTCGACCTCACCGCGGGTTTTGAGCGCCTGCTCGCGCCGTTTGCGCGTGTGGGACTTCCTGCGCACGAGCTCGGCATGATCATGGGTATCGCGCTGCGCTTTATGCCGCAGTTTGCCACCGAGATGAAGCAGACGGCCGATGCGCAGGCGAGCCGCGGTGCGCGCGTGACGGGAGGCCCGCTCGGCGGCGTGCGTATGCTCGGCAGTGTGGCGATTCCGCTGTTCACGGGCGTGTTTCGTCATGCCGAAACGTTGTCTGCCGCCATGGATGCCCGTTGCTATCATGGCGAGCAGGGCCGCACGCGTCTGCATGCGCTTGCATTTGGCCGCGGCGATGCGTTGGCGGTGGTGGTGACGGCGTTGCTGCCCATCTGCGTCATCGTCATCAATCTTCAACTTGTTTAGGCGCGATTCGAGCGCAGGAAAGGGGTCCCTATGACCGACAACGATCGCACGGCGCAGCTCGAGCGCGCCTGTTCGTATCTTAGGCGTATTCCGGCGTGGTATCTTGCCACGATCGACGTGACGGACGGACATCAGCCGCGCGTGAGGCCGTTCTCGTTTGCCATGGTCGATGATGGCAAGCTGTGGTTTTGCACCTCGCGCGATAAGGACGTGTGGGCGGAGTTGAGCGCGAATCCCAAGTTTGAGCTCTCGGGCTGGAAGCCGGGGGAGTGCTGGATCGTGTTAACTGGCGAGGCCGCGCTCGAGGACGACGCGGTCGTGAGCGACCGGGTGCGCCAAGCCGGCTTTAAGCACATGGTGGGCATCGGCGAGCAACACGATAGTGCCAACGACGGTCGCCTTGCGTTTTTCTCGGTGCGAAATATCGCCGCCCGTTTCTGTGATATCGACGGCAGCGAGGAGCGCCTGGAGCTTTAGCCCTAGGGTAGCTAAAACAGCCCCGACCCAAAAAGACTAGTGCCAGGAGGACACATGGACAGATTGAATACGGTGTTGGAGTATCTGACGTCGGTGCCGGCATGGTATTTGGCGACGAGCGTTGACGGACAGCCGCATGTGCGTCCGTTTTCGTTTGCACAGATCCAGGACGGCAAGCTGTGGTTTGTAACGGCGCGCACCAAAGACGTGTGGCAAGAGCTGCTGCAAAATCAACGCTTTGAGGCCACGAGTTGGTGGCCGGGCCATGGCTGGCTCATCTTGCGCGGGCGTGCGGGTCTGGATGACCAAGCCGCTCCCGATATGCGCGAGGCAGGCTGGAAGCACCTGGAGCGCCTAGGCGAGCACTACGAGGGCGCAGACGATCCCACGCTCGTCTTCTTTAGCGTGGAGGAACCCGAGGCCTTTATCTGCAACCATGACGAATGGGTGCCGGTCGAGCTCTAAACGAGTCTCTCAGCAAGCTTCGACAATTCAAATTCTCGCATGGGCGGGCCCCGTATTGCCCGGTGCCGTTAGGAGCGCCGGTCAATACGGGGCCCGCTCCATTTGTCAATTCCTTCAAGCGAATGTGTCGGGAATGTTTCAATGCATGAATATGCAAGCCATTTACGTGTTCATGCATCTTTTGGTGCTAAAGTTTCAACCCACTTCATAACGACGGCTGCGGGATGCGCATTGGTGCATAACTGCAGACAAGGAGTCTGATATGTCTTTAAAGGTTGGAATCGTCGGTGCGGCTGGATATGCCGGCGCCGAGCTCATTCGCCTCGTGCTCGGTCATCCCGAGTTTGAACTTGTTGCCATTACGTCCAACGCCGATGCCGGCCAGCCGCTGTCTGCGGTGTATCCGAGCTTTGCTGGCGTGAGCGATCTGGTTTTCACCACGCATGACGCCCCCGAGCTTAAGAGCTGCGATGCGGTTTTTCTTGCCGTGCCGCACACGGCTGCCATGGCTCAGGTGCCCGCCCTGCTTGCCGCGGGAGTCTCCTGCATTGACCTCTCGGCCGACTATCGCCTGAGCGATCCGGCCACCTTTGAGGCCTGGTATGCCGCCGAGCACACGAGCCCCGAGTTGCTCAAGACCCGCGCCTTCGGTCTGCCCGAGCTGTTCTGCCAGGACTTAGAGACCGCTGCTTCCGGCCATGCCGCTGGCAGGTCCGTGTTGGTTGCCTGCGCCGGTTGCTATCCCACCGCAACGAGCCTTGCCGCCGCGCCCGCCGTGCGCGCTGGCTGGGTTGCCCAGAGCGGCCCCGTGATCGTTGATGCCATCAGCGGCGTGACGGGTGCCGGCAAGTCCTGCAACGCTCGTACGCATTTTTGCAGCGCTGACGAGAACTTGGAGGCCTACGGCGTGGGCAAGCATCGCCACACGCCCGAGATTGAGCAAATCCTTGGCCTGACCGATCGCGTCGTCTTCACCCCGCATCTGGCACCGCTCAAGCGCGGCCTGCTCTCCACGGTGACGCTGCCGCTCACGCCGCAGGCCATCGACTCCCTGGCTCTTGAGGATGTCGTCGACTATTACAAGCAGTTCTACGCTGGACGCACCTTTGTGCGTGTGCTCGACGCCGGCCAGCAGCCCAAGACGGCTTCGGTCGTTGGAACCAACGCCGCCCAGATTGGCCTTGCGCTCAACAAACGCGCGGGCGTGCTGGTGGCGACGGGCGCTATCGACAATCTGTGCAAGGGCGCTGCGGGCCAAGCAGTCCAGTGTGCCAATATCGTCTTTGGCTTTGACGAGCGACGAGGCTTGCCCACAGTGGCGTGCCCGGTGTAGCACATTCGATTGTTAACGATTTGGTAGTCGGGCATCGAGTGGGGCGCCACTCTTAAGCTGGTCTCATGATTACGACTGGCATGGCGCACCAACCGATGTCCGTTTTTTGTTTGACATAAGGAGTCATAAAGACGATGAATACCGACCTGATTGATATCAAGATTCGCGCCGTCGAGGGTGGCGTTACGGCAGCGGCCGGCTTTAAGGCCGCAGGCATCCATGCGGGATTCCGGAAGAATCCCGAGCGCTTAGACTATGCGCTCGTCATGCCCGATAAACCCTGTCCCGGCGCCGGCGTGTTTACGACCAACCGCTTTTGCGCGGCGCCCGTGCAGGTGAGCCGTGCCAACCTGGGCGGTGCGGACAAGGGCTACGGTATCATCGCCGGTGTTTCAATCAACTCCGGCAACGCGAACGCCGCCACGGGCGAGACCGGCCTTGCCTGCGCGCGCGAGACCTGCAACATCGCATCGCAGGTTATCGGCTGCGAACCCCAGCAGATCCTGGTTGCCTCCACGGGTGTGATTGGCCAGATTCTGCCGATCGACACGTTTGAGACAGCCATTCCTGCTGCCTACGAGGCGCTCTCCGCCCACGGTGGCGCCGATGCCGCTCGCGCCATCATGACGACCGACACGCACTCCAAGGAGTACGCCGTGTCCTACGTCAGTGAGGCTGCGGGTCATGCGGGCAATGTCTATACGGTAGGCGGCATGTGCAAGGGCTCGGGCATGATCATGCCTAATATGGCCACCATGATCGCAGTTATCACCACCGATGCCCCCGTCGAGCCTGCGGCACTTCATGCCCTGCTGCTCTCGACCGTCAAGCAGACCTTTAACAAGGTAACGGTCGATTCCGACACCTCGACCAACGACACCTGCATCATGCTTGCTTCTGGCGCTGCTGCCGCAGATGCCGAGGCCATCGTCGAGGGCACTGACGCCTTTGACGAGTTGGCCTTTGCCGTGCACGAGGTGTGCGAGAGCCTGGCGCGCAACATCGCGGCCGATGGCGAGGGTGCGTCAAAGCTCGTGACGGTTAACATTACCGGCGCCGCCAACGACGAGGAAGCCGATATCGCCGCCCGTGCCGTCGCCAACTCGCCGCTCGTCAAGACCTGCATCGCTGGCCACGACTGCAACTGGGGCCGCGTTGCCATGGCGCTCGGCAAGTGCGGCGTGAAGTTTAATCAGGAAGACGTTTCCATCGACATGATGGGCATGCCTGTCTGTCGCGACGGTCTGACTGTTCCCTTTGACGAGGACGAGGCTCTGCGACGTTTTGAGGCGCCCGAGATCGTGATCTCGGCCGACCTGGGCGCAGGCGACGCGGCAACGACCGTGTGGACCTGCGACCTCACGCACGAGTACATCTCCATCAACGGCGACTACCGTTCCTAGATTCCAGGCGCGCTGCGCATCTTGCCGCGATTGCGGACAGTGGAGCACGGCGCGATAACGATACGAAAGACGAGGCAGATTATGAAATTCGCACGCGATTGTCGTTCGAGCGAATCCAACGAAGCAACCGCGCAGCTGCTGTTCGAAGCACTGCCGTGGATTAAAAACCTGACCGGCAAGACGGTTGTTATCAAATATGGCGGAGCAGCCATGGTTGACGAGCAGCTGCGCCGCGACGTGATGAGCGACATCGTTTTGCTCAAGATCATCGGCATGCGCCCCGTCATTGTGCATGGCGGCGGCAAGGCCATCAACGAGGCGCTGAGCCATTACGATATTCCCGTCGAGTTTAAGAACGGCCAGCGCGTGACTACGCCGGCGACTATGGATATCGTGCGCGAGGTGCTGGGCGGCAAGGTTAACCAGGAGCTGGTTGCTGCCATCAACCACCACGGCAACCTGGCCGTGGGCGTGTCGGGCAGCGATGCCGGCACGCTCATCGCCGAGCCGCTCGACCCCGAACTCGGTCGCGTGGGCAAAGTGACGCACGTCAACACCGACTATATCGAGCGCTTACTCGATAGCGAGTACATCCCCGTCATCGCTACCGTCGCGGCGGGGGAGGACGGCGGTTTCTTCAACATCAATGCCGATACCGCCGCCGGTGCCGTCGCGGCAGCGCTTCACGCGCATAAGGCGATCTTTTTGACCGACGTCGATGGCCTGTACAAGGACTTTAGCGATAAGGATTCGCTTATCTCTAACCTAACGCTCGACGAGGTTAACGAAATGCTCTACGGCGGCGAGGTCGATAAGGGCATGATTCCCAAACTGCGCGCGGCCGTCGATGCGCTTGCCGGCGGCGTATTTCGTGCTCACATCATCAACGGCACCACGCCGCATTCGCTGCTGCTGGAGCTGCTGACCGATGCCGGCGTCGGTACCGTGATCCATTCCACCGAGACGGCTTACGAGTTCGATACGCATCCGCATCCGCTTTCGACGTTTGCTGCGCGTCTGACCGAAAACCTTGACGAGGTCGAGAAGCTTCAGACGGTCTAGCTGACCCGCAGCCGCCCCATTCCTGCACCCATAGCCCCGCGCCGTCTGGCGCCCAACGAAAGGCATCCCATGTCACTTGCAGCTCAGCAATCGCTTGAATCCCATTACGTTATGCATACCTTTGGCCGCTCTCCGGTCGAGTTTGTCGAGGGTCACGGCATGAAGCTCACCGGCGACGATGGCCGTGAGTACCTCGACTTTCTTGCCGGCATCGGCGTGTGCAGCCTAGGTCATGGCGACCCGGCTGTGCTCTCGGCGCTCGAGGCACAGACCAAAAAGCTCATGCATGTCTCCAATTACTTCTACATCGAGCAGCGCGGACAGGTCGCGGCGCTGCTGTCCAAGCTTGCTAACGACGACGTAGATGGTGCGCGCGTGCTTGCCGATGCCATTGTCGCCGGCGATGAGACCACGGCAGCCGCTCTTGGTGCCCCGGCTGCGGATGAGCAGGTTTGGGAGACCTTCTTTGCCAACTCTGGCGCCGAGGCCAACGAGGGCTCGATGAAGCTCGCGCGCCTGTACGCCAAGCGTGCCGGTAATGGCGGCAACACCATCGTGTGCATGCGCGGCGGCTTCCACGGCCGTACGCTCGAGACCATTGCCGCCACCATGCAGGATTGGCTGCAGGACAGCTTCCGCCCGCTGCCGGGTGGCTTTGTGGCCTGCACGCCCAACGATGTGGACGAGCTGCGTGCGATCTTTAAGCAGCTGGGGAGCGAGATTTGTGCCGTGATGCTCGAGCCGATCCAGGGTGAGAGTGGCGTGCACCCCATGACCGAGGAGTTTATGGCGACAGCGCGCGACCTGGCACACGAAGTGGGCGCCGTGCTTATCGCCGACGAGGTCCAGTGCGGCATCTTCCGCTCCGGCAAGCCGTTTGCGTTCCAGACCTATGGCGTGGAGCCCGACATCATGAGCCTTGCCAAGGGCATTGCCGACGGCGTGCCCATGGGTGCCGTCGTGGCAAAGAAGGAGATTGCCGACGTGTTTAAGCCGGGCGACCACGGCTCGACCTTTGGCGGTAGCTGCTTGGCCATCGCGGCGTGTGCCGCGACGCTCTCCGCGCTTGTGCGCGGCGATTATGCCGACCATGCTGCCAAGGTGGGTGCCTATATGGAGCAGGCGCTGGCTAAGCTTCCGCATGTGGTAGAGGTGCGTGGCCGTGGCCTGATGCTCGGCTGCGATCTGGACGATACTGCGGGTGATGCACACGACGTTGTGGCCCGTGCATTGGGGGCTGGTGCCGTGATCAACGCTACAGGTGCCCATACGCTGCGTTTCCTGCCGCCGCTCGTCTGCGAGGAGGCCGACGTGGACAGTCTGATCGAGATCCTGTCGGGTGTTTTGGGCTAACGCGGCGCAATAACTCAATTTGGACCGGGTTCCGGACTGCTGGGTGTGTCATATGCGGCATGATTTGGCGATCCGGAGCCCGTTTTGTTGCTGATTTGCGATGGTCAAAAGTCCCTCTGGTCAAAAAATGCCAAATATGAGTACGGGCACTAATTCTGTAGCATATAAATTTGACACAATTTGACGAATTGGACCGCATGTGTCCAGTTTTGCTGTCAGAAAACATGCTCATCTGGACCGTTAGCCGTTGCTTTGATGTCAGATTTGCCCTTTGGGACCTCGAAAATGCTGTTACAAAAGAGGTAGCAGTACTCATATTTGGCATTTTTTGACCACTGCCCTTGAAACGAGTGAGCTGTGGGGTTCGAATCCCTCTGCGATGGGCCCAAAAAAGAAAGGCCCCCATAGCTGGGAGCCTATCAAATCAGTGGTGGGCGATGAGGGATTCGAACCCCCAGCCTTGTGCGTGTAAAGCACCTGCGCTAACCGTTGCGCCAATCGCCCGTGCGGAGAAAGTATAGCAAAACAATCGCCCCATTCACCTCATATCCATTAAAGGTAACCGGCGCGTGTCACAGCCCTTGAATATCAACTTCATCCGAACACCTCCCATATTCATCCGTACATGTACGGATGAATATGGGAACCCGATACC
>PPYE01233893.1_pt1 | contig 12787 bp, 10 predicted proteins | sample 1559881 | NCBI WGS metagenome assembly PPYE01 (sample SAMN08240022, study PRJNA423297) | Human gut metagenome, whole genome shotgun sequencing project.
AATCGGTGGAGCTGCATGACAAAGTCATCGGGCATTATCTGAACATAAAACACTATCAATAAGTTGGAGTCATTACCAAAGCGGCTATCGGCACGTTTTACCGCGCGTTCCGATACCAGTTGATAGTTAATGATGAAAAAAAGACCAATAAATGACAGTGCTGCCAATAAAAATAAAATTATCAGCCTTATCTTTATCTTTTCGTATAAACTCAGCATGTTAATACATTTAACAAAATAACTGTCTGAACGCTGTGCCGCTGCAAAAATAGTCCCTTGCTGCGGCTTTTTAACCAAATTACCCGATTCTACAAAATCAGCAGAAAGTTACAACACTTGCTTAGGGCAATAATTTCCTGTGAGGTGATTACCCTTTCAAGCAATATTCAAACGTAACTATCCTTTAATTTTCGGATCCAGCGCATCGCGTAAACCATCGCCCAACAAATTGAACGCCAGTACGGTCAGAAAAATAGCCAGGGCCGGAAAAATAGCGACATGCGGCGCGATAACCATATCCGCTCGTGCCTCATTGAGCATTGCTCCCCACTCTGGTGTCGGCGGTTGAGCACCGAGGCCGAGAAATGACAGGCTGGCGGCAGAGATAATCGAGGTGCCAATGCGCATGGTGAAAAACACCACGATAGACGAGACGGTCCCAGGCAAGATATGACGCAATAAAATGGTCATATCGCTGGCACCAATACTGCGTGCTGACTCAATAAAGGTTTGCTGTTTCAACACCAGCGTGTTGCCGCGCACCAGTCGGGCAAACGCGGGGATGGAAAAAATGGCGACTGCGATAATCACGTTAGCAATGCCGCTTCCCAACACCGCAACAACAGCGATCGCCAGTAAAATACCCGGGAAGGCAAACAGCACATCGCAAATGCGCATGATCAGCCGATCCCACCAGCCTTCATAATATCCAGCCAGCAAGCCCAGCAACGTCCCGATCGCCGCACCGATAAACACGGCAAACACGCCCGCCGCCAGCGAGATTTGCGCACCAACCAGGACACGGCTGAAAATGTCACGCCCCAGTGAATCGACGCCAAACCAGTGCTGCAAAGAAGGTCCGTTATTCAGATTGTCATAATCAAAATAATTTTCGGCGTCATAGGGAGCGATCCAGCGTGCAAAAATAGCCATCACAATCAATAAAATAACGAACAATGCGGCGGTCATCGCCATATGCTGACGGCGAAATCGTCGCCAGAATTCATGCCACGGTGTACGTACCTGGTCAGGTTTGACCAGTGGCATGGCGTTTAACACCGCCTGACGTCGCCAGTTAAATAGTCGCATCCTTACTTGTACCTGATAGCCGGGTTAATGGCGGCGTAAAGCACATCCACCACTAAGTTGATAAGAATAAATTCCAGCGAGAAAAGCAGAATTTCCGCCTGAATCACCGGGTAATCGCGCATTTCTACGGAGTCAACGAGTAAGCGTCCAAGTCCGGGCCAGTTGAAAACTTTCTCCACCACGATAGAACCACCGAGCAAAAAGCCAAACTGTAAGCCCATCATGGTCACTACCGGGATCATCGCGTTGCGTAGCCCGTGTTTGAGGACAACCCAGGTTTCGCTCACCCCTTTCGCCCTCGCGGTACGCATATAATCTTCGCTTAAAACGTCGACAAACGACGCGCGGGTAAAGCGCGCCATCACGGCGGCCACTGCCGCGCCGAGCGTCAGGGAGGGTAAAATGTAGTGCTGCCAACTGTCTGCTCCCACGGTAGGCAGCCAGCCCAGTTCAACGGAGAATACCTGAATTAAAAGCATCCCCAGAGCAAATGCCGGAAACGAGATCCCCGACACCGCAATGGTCATACTCAATCGATCCGGCCAACGATTACGCCAGACGGCGGCGATAATTCCCGCCGCCATACCAAATATCACCGCCCAGACCATACTGGTTATGGTCAGCCACAGCGTTGGCATAAAGCGGCTGGCAATCTCATCGGCAACCGGACGACGCGACACCATCGACAGGCCAAAATCCCCCTGCACAGCATTGCTGATATAGTGCCAGAACTGGTGATACAGCGGCTGATCCAACCCCAGCTGCTGACGCACCAGTTCTATAACCTGCGCATCAGCTTCGGGCCCGGCAATCAATCGCGCCGGATCGCCGGGCAGCATATGCACAAATAAAAACACCAGCACCGAGACGATAAACAGCGTTGGAATCAACCCCAGTAAGCGTTTGATAACGTAATTAAGCATTCCACTCCCTGCGTTGCTTATTGCAAATCCGCGTCTTCAAAGCTGAAGCCGGTGTCTGGCATGATCCAAAAACCGGTCAGGTTTTTACTGTGTGCCGACACCAGTTTTTCTACCACCAGCGGGATCCACGGCGATTCTTGCCAGATGATATCCTGCGCCGCCTTATATAAGCGGGTCTTTTCCACCGGATCATTCGTTTTCAGTGCCTGATCCAGGAAGTCATCCACCTGTTTATTGCTGTAAAACGCGGTATTAAACAGCGTCGGTGGCCAGTTTTGCGATGCAAACAGCGGCGATAGTGCCCAGTCAGCTTCGCCGGTTGAAGCCGACCAGCCAGTGTAGAACATCCGCACGCCGCTCTCTTTTTGCCCTTTACCTTCAACTTCTGCCGCCCGCTGTCCGGCATCCATCGCAGTCACCTGGGCTTTAATCCCGACCTGCGCTAACTGCTGCTGGGTAAATTGCAGCACTTTCTGCGCGGTGCTGTGGTTATGTGACGACCACAGCGTGGTACTGAAACCGTTGGGATATCCCGCCTCTTTCAGTAATTCGCGCGCTTTCACTGGATCGTAAGGCCACGGTTTATAACTTTGCGCGTAGGCGATACTCGGCGGTACCACACCAGTAGCTGGCGTTGCATAGCCCGCGAAGGCTACTTTCACCAGCGCCGGGCGGTTAATGGCGTAATTCAGCGCCTCACGGACCTTCGGGTTATCGAACGGTTTTTGCGTCACGTTCATACTGATATAACGCTGCATAATTGACGGACTGGCCATCAACTCGATATTTTTGTTTTTCTCCAGCAGTGCGGCCTGCTCGTAAGGAATGGGGAAAGCAAACTGCGCTTCACCGGTTTGCAGCATTGCCGCGCGGGTGTTGTTATCCGCCACCGGACGCCAGGTTATGCTGTCCAGTTTGGGCAATCCTGGCTGCCAGTAACCCGCGAATTTTTTCACCTTCACAAAATCGGTCTGATTCCAGGTATCCAGTTCATACGGTCCGGTTCCCACCGGATGAAAACCAATCTCCTTGCCATATTTTTCCAGCGCTGCCGGTGAAATCATCGCGGTCGCCGGATGGGCAAGAATATTAATAAACGCTGAAAACGGCTGTTTGAGAGTAATCTTTACCGTTGTCGGATCGATCGCCTCCGTTTTGGCAATATTCTTATACAGGTTATAGCGTTTAAGATGATTCGCCGGATCGCTGGCCCGGTCCAGATTCGCTTTTACTGCCGCTGCGTTGAAATCGGTGCCATCCTGGAATTTAATGCCTTCCCGCAATTTCACGGTGTATGTAAGGCCGTCATCGGAAACGGTATAACTCTCCGCCAGCACGTTTTTCAGTTTCATCTCGTTATCCAGACCAAACAGCCCCTGGTAAAACGATTTCGCTACGGCCTGAGATAACGTGTCATTTGCGTCATACGGATCGAGCGTGGTGAAGTTCGATCCTACCGCCACCACCACATCTTTGGCAGCGAATGCACAAGATGCCATCAACGCTGTCGCAATGCCCAGCGCCACTAACCCACTACGGTGTACAGCTCTTGCCATTTTATTCTCCGCCTGAATGTTATCTACGCATGAATGCGTATTCTGATTGTGGTTGTGCGACGTAATGCCCCGGCCCGACGCATTGCAACGAGACGCCTGCCACCTCTTCGCCACGCAGATGAATATTGCTGGGAAGATCGTCCGACAGCAGTACACGCTGCGGTCGTTGTCGGGACGGTTCAGCGACCGGAACTGCCGCCAGTAATTTACGCGTATAAGGATGCTGCGGGTTTTCGAAGACCGCGCGCCGTGGGCCAATTTCAACAATTTGCCCGAGATACATCACCGCCACACGATGACTAATCCGCTCTACCACGGCCATATCGTGGGAGATAAACAGATACGCAATGCCGAAATCACGCTGGAGATCGAGCAACAAGTTGATAATCTGCCCGCGAATAGAAACATCCAGCGCCGAAACGGCTTCGTCGGCAATGATCACTTTTGGATTCAATGCCAACGCGCGAGCAATGCAGATGCGCTGGCGCTGACCGCCGGAAAACTCATGCGGGTAACGCCAGGCATGTTCAGGTAACAGGCCCACGCGCTCCAGCAACCACGCAACGCGTGCAGCCGCGTCTTTACCTGGCAATAAACCGTGTACGCGCAGCGGTTCGATAATCGAATCACCGATGGTCTGACGTGGGTCCAGCGAAGCGTAAGGGTCCTGAAAAATAAACTGAATATCCCGGCGTAATGCCTGAAGTTTGCCGGGTGACAAGGTATCGATTCGCTGACCGTTAAAGATAATTTCGCCGCCCTGCGATTCGACCAGGCGCAGCAACGCCCGCCCGGTAGTGGATTTACCGCTGCCAGACTCGCCCACCAGCGATAGCGTTTCGCCAGGCCAGAGATCAAAACTGACTTTCTCAACGGCATGCACTTCCCGCGTTACGCGATTCAACAAACCGCTGCGCAAAGGGAAACGGGTGACAAGATTACGCACCCGTAAAACAGGTTCGCCATCCACCACCGTTTTCTGCTCGATGGGGGGTTCCTGTTTCGCTGGATGTTCAAGCGATATCAATGGGAAACGTCGGGGATAATCTAACCCTTTCATCGCACCAAGTTGCGGAACAGCAGCTAACAGCGCACGGGTGTAAGGATGTTGCGGTGCATGAAAAATCTGTTCGACGGTACCCGTTTCCACCGCCTCGCCCTGATACATCACCAGTACCCGATCGGCAATCTCTGCCACCACGCCCATATCGTGAGTGATAAAGATAACGCCCATCGACATCTCTTTTTGCAATACTTTGATTAATTGCAGGATCTGCGCCTGAATAGTGACATCCAGCGCGGTGGTTGGCTCATCGGCAATCAGCACCGCCGGGCGGCATGACAGCGCCATCGCAATCATCACTCGCTGGCGCATCCCGCCAGAGAGTTGATGCGGATAACGTGAAAGAATGGTTTGTGCCTCCGGAATGCGTACCTGATCCAGCATCCGCTTCGCCTCGACCATCGCTTCTTCACGACTGGCGTTCTGATGCAGACGAATTGATTCGGCAATCTGTTCACCCACAGTAAATACTGGGTTCAGCGATGTCATCGGCTCCTGAAATATCATCGCCATATCCGCACCGCGCACATGGCGCATTTGTGCAGCGCTCTGCTCGCTAAGTTCAATCACTTCACGACTGCGCCGCCGCAACAGCATTTTATCGCACTGTACTAAACCGCCCGCCTGTTCCAACAGACGCATCAATGCCAGCGCAGTCACTGACTTACCGGAGCCGGATTCGCCAACAATGGCCAGCGTCTCACCGCGTTGAAGGCTAAAAGAGAGATTGCGGACCGCAGCTATTTTCTGCTGGTCCTGCATAAAGGCAATTTTCAGATTTTCAACCGCCAGCACATCACCGGCATCAAGTTCATCACTGTGTGGCAACGGTGTCCCCTTTTTCACGGTAGATACCGGTGGTTGGCGTATCGCCTGCGTAGCCCCAGGCGCGATACATTCCTTCGGTGTTAAACGGTAGCGCGACATTCCCTTCATGGTCGATAGCGATTAAGCCACCGCTACCGCCAAGCGCAGGGAGTTTTTCCATTACTACCCGCTCGCAGGCTTCCGCGAGACTTAATCCGCCGTAATCCATTAACGCGGCGATGTCATATGCCGCCAGCGCGCGGATGAAGACTTCGCCCGTGCCGGTACAAGAAACCGCCACACTGGCGTTATTGGCGTAGCATCCGGCACCCACTAAGGGACTATCGCCAACTCGTCCGGGTAATTTATTGGTCATTCCGCCTGTGGACGTGGCTGCCGCCAGATTGCCGTCTAAATCCAACGCCACGGCCCCCACGGTGCCCATTTTCTGTTTTTCATCCAGTGGCGCACCGCTATGGTCGAGGACTGTTGCCCCTTCCTCGCGCGCTGCCAGTAGTTGTTCATAACGCAAAGGCGTGGAGAAAATCTCCGGTGAGACGCGCTCCATGCCATGAGCAAACGCAAAATTTTCTGCCCCTTCGCCAATCATCATCACATGCGGGCTTTGCTCCATCACCAGCCGGGCGGCAAGAACCGGATTACGCAGATGACTAACGCCCGCCACCGCACCGGCTTTCAGGGTGTTACCATCCATCACACTGGCGTCCAGTTCATGGGTTTCATCACGCGTAAAGACAGCGCCAATTCCGGCGTTAAACAGTGGACACTCTTCCAGCAGACGCACCGCTTCCGTCACCACATCCAGCGCACTTTCGCCCGCTTCCAGCATTTTCTGCCCGGTTTCAACAATGGCAGACAACGCCTCAATGTAGCGTAATTCCTGTTGCAGACTCATCTGCGCGCGGCTAATTGCACCTGCGCCACCATGAATTGCAATGACTGCTTTGCCCATAGTATTCGTCCATTAAGGGTGGCTCGCCACTTTTGCTATAAATATCAGAATTTTTATGAATTACTCATTCAATTTTTGAATATAGAAAGATGGATATGGCATGTAAAGGCAGGACCCAGCGCTACGCCCGAGGTGGCATACAGTCTGTGGCGTTTTTCTGACATAATAGGCAAATTCGATTTTGCCTCCGCAGGAGTGTTTTCATGGAATTTACCACCGGATTGATGTCGCTCGACACCGCGCTTAATGAGATGCTTTCTCGCGTCACCCCACTGACCGCCCAGGAAACGCTGCCACTGGTACAGTGTTTTGGTCGTATTCTGGCGAGCGATGTCGTTTCGCCACTGGATGTCCCGGGGTTTGATAACTCCGCTATGGACGGCTACGCGGTGCGTTTAGCCGATATTGCCTCCGGGCAACCGCTGCCCGTTGCCGGGAAATCGTTTGCCGGTCAGCCGTATCATGGTGAATGGCCTGCGGGCACCTGCATTCGTATTATGACCGGTGCGCCGGTGCCGGAAGTCTGCGAAGCGGTGGTGATGCAGGAGCAGACTGAACAAACGGACAATGGCGTGCGTTTTACTGTTGAAGTGCGTAGCGGGCAAAATATTCGCCGTCGCGGTGAAGATATCTCTGCGGGTGCGGTTGTTTTCCCGGCGGGAACTCGCCTGACTACCGCAGAGCTGCCAGTAATTGCTTCACTGGGGATTGCCGAAGTTCCGGTGATTCGTAAAGTGCGTGTAGCGCTTTTTTCTACCGGTGATGAACTCCAGTTGCCAGGCCAGCCGCTGGGCGACGGCCAAATCTACGATACCAACCGTCTCGCCGTACACCTGATGTTAGAACAGCTGGGATGCGAGGTAATCAACTTAGGGATTATCCGCGACGATCCACATGCCCTGCGCGCCGCATTTATTGAAGCCGACAGCCAGGCGGATGTGGTGATCAGTTCCGGTGGTGTTTCGGTTGGTGAGGCGGATTACACCAAAACCATTCTCGAAGAACTGGGCGAAATTGCTTTCTGGAAACTGGCGATTAAACCGGGCAAACCGTTCGCGTTTGGTAAACTCAGCAATAGCTGGTTCTGCGGCCTGCCGGGCAACCCGGTTTCAGCGACGCTGACCTTCTATCAACTGGTACAGCCTTTGCTGGCAAAACTAAGCGGTAACACCGCCAGCGGCCTGCCCGCGCGCCAGCGCGTACGCACAGCGTCCCGCCTGAAAAAAACGCCAGGACGTCTTGATTTCCAGCGCGGCGTGCTGCAACGCAACGCCGATGGCGAACTGGAAGTGACGACCACCGGACATCAGGGTTCACATATATTCAGCTCCTTTAGCCTCGGCAACTGCTTTATCGTGCTGGAACGCGATCGCGGCAATGTGGACGTGGGCGAATGGGTGGAAGTAGAACCGTTTAACGCGTTGTTCGGAGGCCGGTAATGGCGGAACTCAGCGATCAGGAGATGCTGCGCTACAACCGGCAAATCATTCTGCGCGGTTTTGATTTTGACGGTCAGGAGGCACTAAAAGATTCTCGTGTGCTGGTAGTCGGCCTCGGTGGACTCGGCTGCGCAGCCTCGCAGTATCTGGCAAGCGCCGGTGTCGGCAACCTGACGCTGCTCGACTTCGACACGGTTTCGCTCTCGAATCTGCAACGCCAGACGCTGCACAGTGATGCTACGGTCGGGCAACCGAAGGTGGAATCCGCCCGTGACGCCCTGGCGCGGATCAACCCACATATCGCGATTACGCCAGTCAATGCACTGCTGGATGACGCAGAACTTGCAGCATTGATTGCTGAACACGATCTGGTGCTCGACTGTACGGATAACGTTGCGGTACGTAATCAACTGAACGCAGGCTGTTTTGCCGCGAAGGTGCCGCTGGTTTCCGGCGCGGCAATTCGTATGGAAGGTCAAATCACGGTCTTCACTTATCAGGACGGCGAGCCTTGCTATCGCTGCCTCAGCCGTTTGTTTGGCGAGAACGCGTTAACCTGCGTAGAAGCAGGCGTGATGGCACCGTTGATCGGCGTAATTGGTTCGTTGCAGGCAATGGAAGCGATCAAACTGCTGGCAGGTTATGGCAAACCGGCCAGCGGGAAAATCGTCATGTACGATGCGATGACCTGTCAGTTTCGCGAAATGAAACTGATGCGCAATCCGGGGTGTGAGGTGTGCGGGCAGTAATTGCCACCTCCAGGCCTGATAAGACGCGGCACTCCGCCACGTCATCAGCAATTTATGAGGATGCAGAACGTCCGGTTAAATCGACGTTCTGCCAAACGCCCCCAGCCAGTCCTGCTCAAACTTCGCCACCGCGGCATCGACAGCCGGATAGCTAATCATCTGTTGTGCCACATCCAGTGGCAGAGTAATTGATTCACATCCTGCCAGTAAGCAGTCCAGCGCCTGACGCGGGGTTTTGAAACTCGCTGCCAGCACTTTCGCCTGCGGCGCATGCATTTTCAATAACTGGTGTAAGTCGGTCACAGTCTGAATGCCGCTACCGCCCTGAGCATCAATACGGTTGACGTAAGGCGCAACATATTCCGCACCTGCCAGCGCCGACAGCAGCCCTTGTGCCGCGCCATATACCGCGGTTCCCAGCGTCGTAATCCCTTCCGCTTTTAACATCTTAATCGCTGCCAGCCCCTCGGCGGTCACCGGAACTTTCACCACGATATCCGCAATAATAGAACGCAGCTTAAGCGCGTCATTAACCATCCCTTCGGCAGTGGTAGCCATTACCTGGGCAAACAGACGCCCCTGACCGCCCATCGCTTCATGAAGTTCCGGAAGCACAACATCCAGCGGTTTTTTACCCGCGGCGATAATGCTTGGGTTAGTGGTCACACCCGCCAGCGGAAAAATACGTGACAGCGCCTTCACCGCAACAACGTCTGAAGTATCCAGATACAGTTCCATAACCATCCTCAAAATGTACTTTTTGTCTGAATGTAGACTATCACGGGAAAACTCTCTGAACAGTTGACGCACATCAATCTAACTTTCATTCGAAAGTATTTTAATGTTTGAACGAAACAGAGAGGCAACTATGATTTTCAATATTCAGCGCTACTCGACCCATGATGGCCCCGGTATCCGCACGGTCGTATTTCTTAAAGGCTGTTCGCTGGGCTGCCGCTGGTGTCAGAACCCGGAAAGCCGCGCCCGCACGCAGGATCTGCTGTATGACGCACGACTGTGTCTGGAAGGCTGCGAGCTGTGCGCTAAGGCCGCGCCGGAAGTGATTGAGCGCGCGCTGAATGGTTTGCTTATTCATCGGGAAAAGTTAACCCCGGAGCATCTGACGGCGTTAACCGACTGCTGTCCGACACAGGCGTTAACCGTGTGTGGTGAAGTGAAAAGCGTTGAGGAGATCATGGCGACCGTTTTGCGCGATAAACCGTTTTACGATCGCAGCGGCGGCGGCTTAACGCTTTCGGGTGGTGAACCCTTTATGCAGCCGGAGATGGCGACGGCGCTACTGCAAGCCAGCCACGAGGCAGGCATTCATACTGCAGTAGAAACCTGTCTGCATGTGCCGTGGAAATATATCGCCCCTTCTCTGCCCTATATCGATCTGTTTCTTGCCGATTTAAAACACGTTGCCGACGCGCCGTTTAAACAGTGGACCGACGGTAACGCCGCCAGAGTGCTGGATAACCTGAAAAAACTCGCCGCAGCGGGCAAAAAAATCATTATCCGCGTGCCGCTGATTCAGGGCTTTAATGCCGACGAAACCTCTGTAAAAGCCATTACCGATTTTGCCGCCGACGAGCTGCACGTTGGCGAAATTCATTTCCTGCCCTACCACACGCTGGGCATCAACAAATATCACTTACTTAATCTGCCCTATGACGCCCCGGAAAAACCGCTTGATGCGCCAGAACTGCTCGATTTTGCCCAGCAGTATGCCTGCCAGAAAGGGTTAACCGCGACCTTACGAGGATAACAACCATGACCACACTGAAACTGGACACGCTCAGCGACCGCATTAAAGCGCACAAAAATGCGCTGGTGCATATTGTGAAACCGCCAGTCTGTACCGAGCGCGCGCAGCACTATACCGAGATGTATCAACAACATCTCGATAAGCCGATCCCGGTACGTCGCGCGCTGGCACTGGCGCATCACCTGGCGAATCGCACAGCAAAAAGGTCTGCTGGCGACCGGAATCATTAAAGCGGAGGGCAATATGACTTCCGGCGATGCGCACCTGGCGGTCAATTTCCCGCTGCTGCTGGAAAAAGGGCTTGATGGTCTGCGCGAGAAAGTGGCGGAACGTCGCTCGCGCATCAACCTGACGGTGCTGGAAGATTTGCACGGCGAGCAGTTCCTGAAAGCGATTGATATCGTGCTGGTGGCAGTCAGTGAACACATTGAACGTTTCGCTGCCCTGGCGCGTGAAATGGCCGCGACCGAAACCCGCGAAAGCCGTCGCGATGAACTGCTGGCGATAGCAGAAAACTGCGATCTTATCGCCCACCAGCCGCCGCAGACTTTCTGGCAGGCGCTGCAACTGTGTTACTTCATCCAGTTGATATTGCAGATCGAATCTAACGGTCACTCGGTATCGTTTGGTCGTATGGACCAGTATCTCTACCCGTACTATCGTCGTGATGTTGAACTGAAACAGACGCTGGATCGCGAACACGCCATCGAATTACTGCATAGCTGCTGGTTGAAATTGCTGGAAGTGAACAAAATCCGCTCCGGCTCGCACTCGAAAGCCTCTGCGGGAAGTCCTCTGTATCAGAACGTCACCATTGGCGGACAAAATCTGGTTGATGGTCAACCAATGGACGCGGTGAATCCACTCTCTTACGCGATCCTTGAGTCCTGCGGCCGTCTGCGTTCGACTCAGCCTAACCTCAGCGTGCGCTACCACGCGGGAATGAGCAACGATTTCCTCGACGCCTGCGTACAGGTGATCCGCTGCGGCTTCGGGATGCCGGCGTTCAACAACGACGAAATCGTGATCCCGGAATTTATTAAACTCGGTATTGAACCGCAGGACGCTTATGACTACGCAGCGATTGGTTGTATAGAAACCGCCGTCGGTGGCAAATGGGGCTATCGCTGTACCGGCATGAGCTTTATCAACTTCGCCCGCGTGATGCTGGCGGCGCTGGAAGGCGGTCGTGATGCCACCAGCGGCAAAGTGTTCCTGCCACAAGAAAAAGCGTTGTCGGCAGGTAACTTCAACAACTTCGATGAAGTGATGGACGCGTGGGATACGCAAATCCGTTACTACACCCGCAAATCAATCGAAATTGAGTATGTCGTTGACACCATGCTGGAGGAGAACGTGCACGATATTCTCTGCTCGGCGCTGGTGGATGACTGTATTGAGCGAGCAAAAAGTATCAAGCAAGGCGGCGCGAAATATGACTGGGTTTCTGGCCTGCAGGTCGGCATTGCCAACCTCGGCAACAGCCTGGCGGCAGTGAAGAAACTGGTGTTTGAACAGGGCGCGATTGGTCAGCAACAGCTGGCTGCCGCACTGGCGGATGACTTCGAAGGCCTGACTCATGAGCAACTGCGTCAGCGGCTGATTAACGGTGCGCCGAAGTACGGCAACGACGATGATACCGTCGATATGCTGCTGGCTCGCGCTTATCAGACCTATATCGACGAACTGAAACAGTACCATAACCCACGCTACGGTCGTGGTCCGGTTGGCGGCAACTATTACGCGGGTACGTCGTCTATCTCCGCTAACGTACCGTTTGGCGCGCAGACTATGGCAACGCCGGACGGACGTAAAGCCCACACCCCGCTGGCAGAAGGCGCAAGCCCGGCCTCCGGTACTGACCATCTCGGCCCTACCGCGGTCATTGGCTCAGTGGGTAAACTGCCTACGGCAGCGATCCTCGGCGGCGTGTTGCTCAACCAGAAACTGAATCCGGCAACGCTGGAGAACGAATCTGACAAGCAGAAACTGATGATCCTGCTGCGTACCTTCTTCGAGGTGCATAAAGGCTGGCATATTCAGTACAACATCGTTTCCCGCGAGACGCTGCTGGAGGCGAAAAAACATCCCGATCAGTATCGCGATCTGGTAGTGCGTGTCGCGGGCTATTCCGCCTTCTTCACCGCGCTCTCTCCTGACGCACAGGACGATATCATCGCCCGTACTGAACATATGCTGTAA
>PPYE01385470.1_pt1 | contig 12783 bp, 10 predicted proteins | sample 1559881 | NCBI WGS metagenome assembly PPYE01 (sample SAMN08240022, study PRJNA423297) | Human gut metagenome, whole genome shotgun sequencing project.
TCCGTCAATGGAATTCGTGTTGCTCACATGCTATCTTTCATTTTTTCTCTAAATACTCGATGACCTTCAACTCATACAATTTAAATTTAATTCTTATTCAACGTCTGCTAATGCTGCAAGATTTTCTTCTCCTGTACGGATTTTAATAACTTTATCTACGTTGTATACAAAGATCTTACCATCTCCGATATGACCTGTGTAAAGAGCTTTCTTCGCAGCTTCAATGATGTTTTCTACTGGGATATTTCCTACGATAACTTCAACTTTAACTTTTGGAAGTAATGTTGCATCGACTTCAGCACCTCTGTAACGTTCTCCGGCACCTTTCTGGATACCGCAGCCCATAACCTGAGTGACTGTCATACCAGTTACACCAACATCGTTCATTGCTTTTCTTAACTTGTCGTATCTTGTTAATTTTGCGATAATAACAACTTTATACATTCCTGTAGGTACAAGATCTGGAGCTTTGCTGACCTGTACAGCTGCTGCTTTCTGTACTTTAGAAGCTCTTTCGTAATCTTCTTCTCCAAGAACAGTATTTGCATTTTCTTCCATAATCATTGTGTTAGAAATATCCATCATACTGAATCCAGCATATGCTGATGTTAAACCATGTTCTGGTCCATCCAGACCGATGATCTCTTCTTCTTCTGTTACACGAAGACCAATCGTTGCTTTGATAATTGTAAATGTTAAACTGATCGTCACGGCTGTCCAAGCGCAGACACAAACAATACCGATGATCTGAATCTTTAATAATCCAAATCCACCACCATAGAAAAGTCCATTTAATTCACTTCCTGGTGCAGTTTTTGTTGCAAATAATCCTGTTGCTAATGTTCCCCATAAACCGTTCATAAAATGAACTGCTACGGCTCCAACTGGGTCATCAATTCTTAATTTATAATCTAATAACCATACTCCAAAACAAACAAGTAATCCAGAAACTGCTCCGATCACAATTGCTCCAAAAGCATCTGTGACATCACATGGTGCTGTGATCGCTACAAGTCCTGCAAGAGATGCATTTAATGACATTGATACATCAGGTTTTCCATATTTTACCCATGTAAATACCATACAAACAACTGTTGCGACTGCTGGTGAAATTGTTGTTGTTACGAAGATAGATCCTAACTGTTCAACAGATGTTGCTGCTGCACCGTTGAATCCATACCAGCCAAGCCATAAGATAAATACTCCTAATGCTCCAAGTGGAATATTATGTCCTGGAAATGCATTTACTTTTGTAATATTTCCATCTTTATCTTTTGTGAATTTACCAATACGTGGTCCTAAGAATTTTGCTCCGATCAGTGCGGATAATCCACCAACCATATGAATTGCACAAGATCCTGCGAAATCATGGAATCCCATCTGAGATAACCATCCACCACCCCAGATCCAATGTGCTTCAATTGGATAGATCAGTGCAGAGATTACTGCAGAATAAATACAGTAAGATAAGAATTTTGTTCTCTCTGCCATGGCTCCGGATACGATCGTTGCTGTTGTTGCACAGAATACTAAGTTGAATACAAAACTTGACCAATCAAAATTGGCATAAGATGTAAAAATGTCAAATCCAGGTTTTCCGATCAATCCGATGATATCTTCCCCGAGTAATAAACTGAAACCGATCAGAATAAATACACAAGTACCAATACAGAAGTCCATCAGGTTTTTCATGATAATGTTTCCGGCATTCTTAGCTCTTGTAAATCCGGCTTCAACCATTGCAAATCCGGCCTGCATCCAGAATACCAATGCGGCTCCGATCAGGAACCATACCCCAAAGATCTGGGTATTTACTGCGTTCATAATTTCTTTTGTCATATCTTTGTCCTCCCATTCGAAAGTTTTTGTTTTTTCATTCAGGAGAAACGCGCGTGTCTTTACTCAATGAATTAATTGATTGAAGGCTTTTAGAAATCCTTCTTGATAAAAAGAAAAGGCGTTATGAAGAATGATCTGTGTCATCTCATAACGCCTTTGTTATGGTTGGAATTATAAACGCCTTATTTTTATTTGTCAATAATATTTTTAGCATTTTTTATGCAAAGAATGTATCTTTTTTAGCACAATCTTAACTATTTAATTCGTTCTCAAGCATACGGTATCCGACTCCGACTTCTGTAAAAACATACTTTGGAACTGCTGGATTTTTCTCAATCTTGCGGCGGATATTTGCCATATTTACTCGCAAAATCCTATTGTTCGTATCTGCATGAGGTCCCCAGATATCTTTGATGATAGACTCATATGTAATAACCTTTCCTGCATTCTCTGCAAGAAGGGATACCAGTTTATATTCAATCTGTGTAAGACGGATTTCTTCTTCTCCAAGAAAGACTCTTCGCTTATCAAAATCAATCTTTAACTGACCTGCATGATACATTGGTGTCTTCGTCTCTGCTCCCATTGGCTGTCTTCTATGTCTTAGGGCAGTACGGATTCTAGCAAGCAGTTCCTGATTGCCAAATGGTTTGGTAATATAGTCATCTGCTCCGGCATCCAGAGCTTTTACTTTCTCTGATTCTCTGTTCCTTGCAGAAATCACGATGATCGGAGTAACTGCCCATTTTCTGATCTCGGAGATCACATCGATTCCATCCATATCCGGTAGTCCAAGGTCTAATAAGATTACATCCGGACAGTATGATTCCGCACACTGGATCGCCTGATTTCCTGTAGTTGCTATGATTGGTTTGTAGCCATTGGTTTTTAAGATCGCTGATATAAAATTGCCGATGTTTTCTTCATCTTCAGCAATCAATACATTAAATTTTATCTCTGTCATAGTTCCTTTTCCTCCGTCAATTCTTTTTCATCCATTGGCAGACTAAAACTAAACTCTGCTCCATCCTCATAGTTTCTTGCATAGACATCACCTTGATGTGCCATAACGATTGATTTACAGATACTTAATCCGATACCCATGCCCTTACGGCTTTCATGGTCTAATGCACCTGCACAGCCATCAAACAACTGGTCCAAGCGCTCTGGTGCGATACCATTTCCGTGGTCACGGATATAGAATACAACTTTGTTAGCTTCTTCTTTGATATCAAGTTCAATAGGTGCATCACTTCCGGAATGTACCCATGCATTTTCCAAAAGGTTCATAATTACCTGCTCGATCAAAGTCGGATCCATTGGAACCATTAAAAAATCTTCTGGGATCTTTACCTTTAATTCACTGTCTGGATATCGCTTCTGATAACGCTGGATTGCTTCTGCTACAACTTCTTCAAGAGGTTCCGGTACTTTCTTTACATGTGGCTGTGTGTCACTTCCATTGCTCTGGATCCTCGTGATACTAAGCAGATTTTCCACCATGTTTAACAACCAGTTTGCATCTTCTTTGATTCCCATGACAAGCTGATCTTTTGCATCTTCATCCAGCTGGTCTTTGGCTTCTAAATACGTCGAACTTGCCCCAATCATTCCAGTCAGCGGAGTCCTAAGATCATGTGAGATCGCTCTTAATAAATTTGAGCGCATCTTCTCCTTTTCTTTCTCAATCTGAAGCTCATTGATCTGCTTGTTATATTCATTTAATTTTGCAAGTTCTTTCTCTCTCTTGACAGCTGCTTCTTTCTCTCGGTTTAAGCTTGTTGTTGTCATATTCGTGATGATTGCGATCACTAAGATTCCAAGAAATGTCATCGGATATCCGTCAATCATGAAATTAATCTTAAAGTATGGAAACGTAAATCTCCAATTAATAAAAATAACGCTTAACAGTGAAGAAACAATTCCCCATCCATATCCTTTTGTATATCTTGAGATAAAAAAAGTTGCCAATGTATAAATCATTGGCACATTAATGTTGTGAGCTGTCTGATAGAAAAAAATATGCGCAATGATGGTCGCAATGATCAGGATCGTGATCGAGATCAAAAAATCCTTCTCCCACTGCATCAAACCTTTTTCATTCTGCTCCATGTTTATTCTCCATTCGGCCGGATATTCACATCTATCTTACATTTTGAGACGTGATCAGAGTTCATACTCAGATCATAATCCACTTTAAGGTGCATCTGTTCTTCTTCTTCGATCCAGTCAATATTGCTTGTATTGACCCCCATCAAAAGACTTCCAAATGGTGTATCGTAGTAAGAGAGGTTTTCTTTTCCCTCTTCAAAGACCATATGAGAAGACTGTCCTCCTTTTCTTGTAAGTTCCACACTCTTTGGTCCGATCTTTATGACATTTTTTACGATCTCGTTGTCTTCAGAAAGTTCATCGTATAAAATATAATGTTTTCCATTTCTCAGGTAATAGGCACCTGTCGTCATCATCTCGATCGGATCATTTGGATCTACATCCATCTGAAGTCCTGAAATATTAATTAATATATCTTTTGTCATCTTATCTTCACTTCCTAATAATTCTCAATATCTACCGGCTGTACCTGATCCACACGGCATGGAAGTACTTTGTCGGCAAATGATAAAAACTGATCCGCCATATCACTGACATAATATTCATACTTCGCAGTATGATCTTCTGATGCCGCCATATCTCTCTGTGCGAGCATCTGCTTTAAAGTCTTCGCAACTTCATAGGCAGGGTTTACAAGTGTGACCTTATCCCCTACAAATCGCTGGATCGGATTGATCAACAATGGATAATGCGTGCATCCAAGGATCAAAGAATCAATATCATATTGCTTAAATTCTCTTAAATATCTGGATACCATATCTTCTGTAATACGGTCATCGATCAGTCCTTCTTCTACTAGAGGAACAAATAATGGACATGCTTTTGTAACGACAGTTACAGATGGATCTAGTTTCCTTAAATATTGGCCATACTGTCCACTCTTGATCGTTGCATTTGTCCCAATGATCCCGATATTCTTATTCTTCGTCGCATTCATTGCTGCGATCGCACCTGGCTGTACCATACCGATGATCGGCACATTATAAAGTTCCTGTAAATCAGCTAAGGCGAGCGCACTCGCTGTATTACAGGCGATGACCACTGCTTTAACACCCTTACTCAACAGAAAATTGACGATCTGTCTGGAATAGCGCACGATCGTATCTTTGGACTTCGTTCCATAAGGTACACGTGCAGTATCCCCAAAATATATCATACTTTCTTCCGGGAGCTGGCGCATGATCTCTCTTGCAACAGTGAGCCCGCCAACTCCAGAATCAAACACCCCGATTGGTGCATTCATATCAAATTCCTCCTAACGATATCTTGTCATTGCCTGATCGATCAATGTATCAAGTAACTCAGGAATATCAAGTCCGCATGCTTTCCATAACATTGGATACATACTAATCGATGTGAATCCTGGCAATGTGTTGATCTCGTTAAATACAACTCTTCCTGATTCTTCTAAGAAGAAGTCAACCCTTGATAATCCAAATCCGTCAACAGCTCTAAAGATTGCTTCTGCATCTTCTTTGATCTTGCGTTTAGATTCTTCTGGCATCTCTGGATCAACAACCGTTTTAGACTCTGCATTGTTGTATTTTGCATCAAAATCATAGAATGCCGCTTCTTCGGCCGCAAGGATCTCTCCAACACATGTACTCTTCACCTGTGTTCTGTCACCTAACACCGCACATTCCACTTCTCTTCCGACAATTGTTTCCTCACAAAGAATATTACGGTCATGTTTCACTGCTTCGTATAATGCCGCTTCCAATTCTTTTCTATTCTCTGCTTTGGAAACTCCCTTAGAAGATCCTGCACAAGATGGTTTTACGAAGATCGGATATGGAATTTCCTTTTCCACACGATCCATTGCTTCTTCTAAATGTTCAAAATCGCTTTCTCTGACATGAACAAACTTTGCCTGATCGATTCCAATATGATCGACGATGATCTTTGTGTATACTTTATCCATTGAAACTGCTGATGCCAATACACCACATCCAACATATGGAATTTTAGACAATTCAAACAGTCCCTGAACGGTTCCATCTTCACCATTCATCCCATGAAGAACTGGGAAGATCACATCAACTTTCTGAAGTTTATATGTACCTTCTGCAAGGATCACTAAAGAACGAGTTGTTGTATCAGGAGAAATAAATGCTTTCACTTCTCCTTCTCTCCAACTTCCATCTTCGATATCTTTAACACCATCTACTAATAACCATTTTCCTTCTTTTGTGATACCAACTAAGATCACATTATATTTTTCAGTGTCCATGTTCTTGATGACTGTTGTTGCTGACAAACATGAAACATCATGTTCAGAGGAATCTCCTCCAAAGATCACTACTACATTCTTTTTCATTGATTTAAACTCCTTTATCATCATAAAAAGTATTTCATCATTATCATTTGATTATAGCACAAATTTTTCAAAAATAAATCCTTCAAAATAAGGTTCATTCTCTTTATATGCTTTTTTGTCACGAAATGTCCATCCGTAAATTGGAATCTTGTAAAATCTGCGGCAGATCTTGAGTGGAAGACAGTCTTTATATTTATAGTGATAGGCTATGAAATCTGGTTTTGTAATAAAATTTGTCAATAAATTTTTCACAATAAAATAACCGATTTTGCGAGTAAGCGTCCCTTCTTCTTTTTCTTTTAAAAACTGCTCACTTAACTGTCCACGGATCACTTCTGGACGGTTTTTCTTAAACCAATACAGAGCATACGGATGAAAACATTCCATACAATATAATCCTTTATATTGATCTAAAGCTTTTGCAACTTTCTTGCATAATTTACGGTTGCATGTTTCCATTTTTAATTCTACTAATAATGGTACTTTGCCATCAACTTCTCTTAAAACTTCCACAAACCTTGGAATTCTTTCTCTCGTTCCCATCAATCGATATCTGCATAATTCACGATAAGTAAGATCTGTGATCTTTTTATTTACTCCACATGTTCTCTTAAGATCATAGTCATGGTGAACTACCATTACACCGTCTTTGGTCAGCTGAACATCTAATTCTATTCCATAGCCTGCTCCCTTTGCTTTCTTGAAAGCTGCCATGGAATTTTCTGGAATTCCTTCTTCTCCATGAAATCCTCTGTGTGCATAGTATTTTACATTTAATACCGGATGTTTTCTTTTCTTTCCCGGATCGATCATCTTGATGTATACAAAGATTAAGACCAATATCCATAACAGGATCATTTCTCATCCCTCTTTTCTTCTGCCATCCGCGTTAATGTTTCACGTTCATTTAACTGCGGATCTTCTAATACCTGATCTAATAGCCAGGATAAAATTTGACCGATTTCTTTTCCCTGTGGAACTCCCATATCCATCAAGTCTTTTCCATTGATCTTTAATTCTTTGATGGAAAGGCAGTTTTTCTCTTCGATGATTTCTTCGAATAATTTCTTTGTTTCTTGTAATACCTGTTCTTTCTTATCTCTCTGATAATCACTTTGTGCACTGATATCTGCTTTCTGGACCTCCATCAGTCTTGTAAACAACTCTGGGGTTAACTGGCTGACCCATCGTCTGACTGTTTTCTTATTGACTTCTTCTATAGAAGCAAATCTACGGTCATGCCATCTGACAAGAGTCGTTACCTGCTTGATCGTCTGGTTGTCAAACTTTAATCTTCGTAGGATCTTCCTTGCCATCTCTTCTCCGATCACCGGATGCATTTTAAAATGATCTTTATCTGGACCTTCAACTCTCGCTGTTGGTTTTCCCACATCATGAAGCAGCATTGTCCACCGGTAAATATGTTCTGCTTTGATCTGTTTCATTGCTTCGATCGTATGGATTCCAACATTGTATTTGTGATGCGGATTATTCTGCGGTGTTTCCATCATAATATCAAATTCTGGGAAAATGATCTTAGTCACACCTAGTTTATATGCATTGACCAATACTTCTGGATGTGCCGATGTGATCAGTTTTTCAAGCTCTACCTGAATTCGCTCAGCACTGATATCTTTTAGAAATTTTGCCTGATTTTTAATTGCTTCTTCGGTTTTTTCTTCGATTTGAAATCCTAATTGAGCCTGAAATCTTAGAGCTCTTAAAATTCTCAATGCATCTTCATCAAATCGTTTCTTTGCTTCCCCGACACAGCGGATCGTTTGATTTTTAAGGTCTGTCATACCATCATACATATCAATGATCCCTTCACTGTCATTATATGCCATCGCATTGATCGTGAAATCTCTTCGTAACAGATCTTCTCTTAATGACTTTGTAAAATGCACTTCATTGGGACGTCTATGATCTTCGTATTTTCCATCGACACGATAGGTTGTTACTTCGTATGGTTCATGATTCATAAGAACCGTAACTGTTCCATGTTCGATTCCTGTATCTACCGTATGATCGAAGATTTCTTTAACTTCCTGAGGTGAAGCTGATGTTGTGATATCCCAGTCACCCGGCGTTCTTCCTAGTATGGAATCTCTGACGCAACCCCCAACGATATATGCCTCAAATCCATGTTGTTCTAATGTCTGTATTACCTTTGCTGCCTGTGCGGGCATCTTGATCTTCATCCTATCACCTCTCCTTTTCTTTGTTCTTATATCTGCTTCTCATATTTATTTACTATTCTTACAAATGTATCTCGCAAACGGAAGAATTGCCGGAAATGTATCTTCATAATCCCCGGCAATTGTTATCATTATACTCTTAGTAAGCTTTTCCAAAGTAAACCATCTTCTTCGCAGGTTTTCCACAGTGAACACATACGTCACTTAAATGTTCCTGCTCAAATGGCATACATCTTGTTGTAGCTGTTGTCTCGTCTTTGATCGCTTCTTCACATTCTGTTTCTCCACACCACATTGCTTTTACGAAACCATCCTGTTTCTCAATGTGGGCTTTGAATTCATCCCAGTTTCTAGCCTCTACTGTATGTTCTTCCAGATGTTTCTTTGCTCTCTCAAGCATATCGTTCTGCATCTGTTCTAATACTTCACCAAGTTTTGTCTCGATCTCATCTAAAGATACAATGATCTTCTCTCTTGTATCACGACGAACGATCACCGCCTGATTCTTCTCGATATCTTTTGGTCCGATCTCGATTCTTGTAGGAATTCCGCGTACTTCCTGTTCACTGAATTTCCATCCTGGGCTCTTATCAGAATCATCAACTTTTACTTTGTAAGAAGAAGCAAGTCTCTTTCTGATCTCTTCTGCTTTATCAAGCACTCCTTCTTTCTTCTGCATGATCGGTACGATCATTGTCTGTACTGGTGCGATTCTTGGTGGTAGTACAAGACCTGAATCATCTCCGTGAACCATGATGATCGCTCCGATGATACGTGTAGACATTCCCCATGATGTCTGATGTACATACTGAAGTTTATTATCTTTATCTGTATACTGAATATCAAATGCTTTCGCAAATCCATCACCAAAGTTATGGCTTGTTCCAGACTGTAATGCTTTTCCATCGTGCATTAATGCTTCAATCGTATATGTGGAATGTGCACCTGCGAATTTCTCTTTCTCTGTCTTCTGTCCTTTTACAACTGGAATTGCCAGATACTGCTCACAGAAATCTGCATACATATTTAACATCTGTACCGTTCTTGCTTCAGCTTCTTCTTCTGTCGCATGTGCTGTATGTCCTTCCTGCCAGAAGAACTCTGAAGTTCTTAAAAATGGTCTTGTTGTCTTTTCCCAACGTACAACAGATACCCACTGATTATATAATTTAGGTAAATCTCTGTGAGACTGGATGATCTTTGAATAGAAATCACAGAATAATGTCTCAGATGTAGGTCTTACACAAAGACGTTCCTGTAATTCTTTATCTCCACCATGAGTTACCCATGCAACTTCTGGTGCAAATCCTTCAACATGCTCTTCTTCTTTCTTTAAAAGGCTTTCTGGAATAAACATTGGCATTGCAACATTCTCCACACCTGTTTCTTTAAATTTGGCGTCTAAAACTTTCTGGATATTCTCCCAGATCGCATATCCATTCGGACGTAAGATCATACATCCACGAACGCTTGAATAATCTGCTAATTCTGCTTTCTTAACAACATCTGTATACCACTGTGCAAAATCATCTTCCATCGCAGTGATCGCTTCTACTAATTTCTTATCTTTTGCCATTGCAAAATGTCTCCTTTTCTATGGTTATATACACAGTTTTTGTGTACAATGATACTAAGAATAATATTACTGTAAAATGTCGGATTTTTCAAGGGGTGACGTTTTATTTAACTACACAAAAAGGAGTTTTTTATGGCAAATGAAAACAAGATGGGTTATCTTCCCATCAAAAAGCTGATATTGCAGATGTCCCTTCCTCCGATGTGCTCCATGTTTCTGCAATATTCCTACAACCTTGTTGACAGCATGTTCGTGGCTAATATCAATGAAAATGCACTTGCGGCAGTTTCTCTTTCCTTCCCGATCACAACCCTTATGATCTCCCTGTCCATCTGGATTGGGGTCGGTATCAACGTTTTGATCGCAGGTTATCTTGGAGAGAAAGAACAAGACCTTGCTGACTGTGCAACAACACTTGGATTGTTGGTAGCCTTGATCGTCGGTATCTGTATCAATATCCTTGCACTATTGATCATGAAACCGTACTTTTCAGCATTCACAAACAATCCAGCTATTTTTGACTATGCGATGCAGTATATGTCCGTCTGTGCTTTTATGCAGGTTCCAAACATGGTACATATCGCCATCCAAAAGGTCTTTCAGGGTACTGGAAATATGATCACTCCTATGTGGTTTCAGATCGCAGGAGTTATCTTTAACTTTGTTTTCGATCCATTACTGATCTTTGGAATCGGACCATTCCCTAAGATGGGAATCCGTGGTGCTGCACTGGCTACTGTCTTTGGATATGCTTTATCTATGGTGATTGCTTTTCTTCTGCTTGTTTTTACAAAACAGAAAGTTCGTATCAAGATCAAAGGATTCCATGTTGATTCTCATATGTTAAAGAATCTGTTTTCCTATGGATTTCCTTCATTTGTTATGAATGCTCTTGGATCTTTTATGCTGACATTTACCAATCTGTTTTTAACAGCTTATTCAGATACTGTTGTTGCCTTTTTTGGCGCCTATTTCAAAGTACAACAGATGATCTTCATGACAGTAAATGGCTTGATCCAAGGATGTTTGCCTGTCATGAGATTCAACTACAGTGCCAAACAGCCAGAACGTTTAAAAGAAGCTTTTCATTTTGGCACACAGGCGGCAACTGTTATGATGATCGTTGGAACATGCCTGCTTCTGTTTTTACCAAAACAGATTTTGTTCCTGTTTGCAGCTTCTGAATCAATGATCAAAATCGGAGTTCCAGCCATGCGGATCCTGTCGATCGGTTTAGTTTTCTGTGGATTTTCTATTATGATCGCTACTTATCAGCAGGCAATTGAGAAGATCCAATCTAGTATGTTGATCCACATCTTACGACAGGGAATTTTATTGGTGCCTTTGATGTGGCTGTTTAATCATATGTTTGGGATAAATGGGATTTGGATCTCATTTCCAGTAACAGAAATTTTAGTGTTTATTGTGGCTGTTTTATTACAAACTGTTATTCCAAAACCACAATAAAAATTATTATTTCTTGTATTGAAAAAACTCACTCTTGTGAAAATAAAAAAGGTAGCAGATTCCTTTTCCGACGAAATTGGAATCTGCTACCTTACATTTTATACTTTATCACATTTTTAAATATTACAGTAAAGATTTATATAATCCAATAATATCCTCAACACTTGCATCCTTAGGGTTTCCAGGTGCACATGCATCTGCATAAGCGGATTCTGCTAAGAACTGGATATCTTCTTCTTTCACGATTTCTTTTAAGTCTGCTGGTATTCCGACATCTGCTGATAATTTTTTAACCGCATCAACGGCTGCTTTTCTGTATTCTTCCTGTGTCATATCTTCGACACCTTCTACACCCATTGCTTTTGCAATATATTTGTATTTATCTCCTGTTGCATCTGCATTGTATTCCATAACTGTTGGAAGTAAGATCGCATTCGCTACTCCATGAGGTGTATCATAAACTGCACCTAATGCATGAGCCATAGAATGTACGATTCCAAGTCCTACATTTGAGAATCCCATTCCTGCAATGTACTGTCCCATTGCCATTCCTTCTCTTCCTTCTGGTGTATTCTCAACAGCTCCTCTTAAGCTGTCAGAGATCAGTTCGATGGCTTTGATATGGAACATATCTGTCATTTCCCAAGCTGCTTTTGTTGTGTATCCTTCGATGGCATGTGTTAATGCATCCATACCTGTTGCTGCTGTTAATCCTTTTGGCATAGAAGACATCATTTCTGGGTCGATCACTGCGATCACTGGAATATCATGAGGGTCTACGCATACGAATTTACGTTTCTTTTCAACGTCTGTGATAACGTAGTTGATCGTTACTTCTGCAGCTGTTCCGGCTGTTGTTGGAACTGCGATGATTGGTACGCAAGGTTTCTTAGTATCTGCAACTCCCTCTAAGCTTCTCACATCTTCAAATTCTGGGTTGTTAATGATGATTCCAACAGCTTTTGCTGTATCCATAGAAGATCCACCACCAATAGCGATCAGGTAATCAGCTCCTGCTGCTTTAAATGCTGCAACTCCTGTCTGTACGTTTTCTATCGTTGGATTTGGTTTGATCTGTGAATATACTTCATATGCAAGTCCTGCATTATCTAATACATCTGTTACCTTCTTTGTAACTCCGAATTTTACAAGATCTGGATCAGAACAAACAAATGCTTTTTTGAATCCACGTTTTGTTACTTCTGTTGCGATCTCCTGAATTGCTCCTGCTCCGTGATAAGATGTTTCATTTAATACAATACGATTTACCATTT
>PPYE01257673.1_pt1 | contig 12780 bp, 10 predicted proteins | sample 1559881 | NCBI WGS metagenome assembly PPYE01 (sample SAMN08240022, study PRJNA423297) | Human gut metagenome, whole genome shotgun sequencing project.
ATCTCATACTCTTCTGTATGTAAAGTTTTATATTGTTTGGATTTTGTATCGAAATAGGAGAACTCTACTGCCGGTATTTTGAATTTACCCGCAAAACGAGGAATCGTAGTATATTCTACTGTCCGAGTACCACTAACTCCTCCTGTCGTAGCTTTTACCGAAACATCTACTTTGGGGTCGTAAGTATCGAAATCGTTGGGTAATTTCAAATCGGGATTTTTCATATATTTCAAATTTCCCGAACCCTTGAATATCAATTTTAAAGTTATTGCTTCATTTGCTTTCACATGTGTAGAACTAATCGAGCTACTCAATGTAAAATTACCTACTCCTCCCATAAATGAGACCGGTTTACCCGCCGGTAGAGGCATTACTTCGACAGAAGCAGCATTCGAACTAACAGATCGACTTACTCCTTGTGGAACTCTCATTGGGCCAAACGGTCCATTAACGAGTTGATATGTTTCTACTTGAAAGTCGAATTTCCCCGGATTAATAGTTATTTTCCCGGTACGTTGAGGGAACAAAAGGCATTGTTTCAAAATCGCCATTTTATAGTTCACCCCATTGTAATTTTCCAATTCGAACGACGTGTTTTGAGGTAAGTCTATATCCTGTACCACAAATCCTTCGAATGAAGGGAAGCTATAATTCTCTGCTTGTACACCCGATGCCCGAGTGTATAATTTTATCGTTGCCAGCAATGCTTCTTGTTCATATACTTTTGTCTTCGAAAGTACGGTTCGAATAAACAATTCCGTATTTCCAGCTTCTTCTCCCATCGACTGTCTCGAAGCACCGCCTGCCGAGGACGATGTTTTATCGGGAGGAAGTATCGTTAATTTCCATGTATTGGTAGAAAAAGTACGCCCATCGGCCGAGATTGTAGCCGGTGCAAAAGTGTAGCTACCTTCTTTTTCCGCTCTCAAAGTAATTACATGTGTTTCTGTTGTTTGTCTATCGACATTACCGTTTACAACAGATACACTCGTGCCTGAGCTCGTTCCTTGATATAATACTTTACAGCCAGAAAATTCAGGTAACCTCAAATCTTTACCTGATGCATTATACAAAGTATATTCCAATTGGAATTGTTGCCCTTGTATCACTTGTCTGGGTCCATCTACTGCAAACCGCACATTATCGGCCCACAGAGTTGCCATACAGACCAAAGCCCCAAACATTATTAAATATCTTCTCATAACTATTTATATAACTATGTTATATGATTCTACCATTCTTTATCGGTCTTTTTACGTTTTTGTTGCTGCATCAGCGCTTTTTGGACTTTTTCTTGTGTATCTCGTTCGTCCTGTTGAATCGCATCGAGAATTTGTTGTGCATTCTCTTTCGACATTTGAGATTGTTGCGGTTGTTGCTGCTGTGGTTTATTTTGTTCTTGTTGATCTTTATTTTTATCTTGGTTATTTTGATTGTTGTTTTGCTCTTGTTGATCTTGCTTTTGGTCTTTTTGTTGATCTTTGTTCTTATCTTGCTGGTCTTTGTCGTCGTTTTTATCTTGATTTTGTTGCTCTTGTTGTTGTTTCTTTAACAGCAATTGTGCCAGTCTGAGGTTGTAACGTGTCTCGTCGTCCTTCGGATTTCGTCGGAGAGCATTTTTATATTCTTCTATACTTTGAGCATAATTTTTTTCTTGAAACGATATGTTTCCAAGATTATGCCAAGCGTGTGCTGAATCATTCCATTTCTGCTGTTTGTAAAGCGCCGCACCTAAATTGTATGTTGCAATTTCCGACGAAGGGTTAGCTTCCAGAGCTTTACGGTATTCGATCTCAGCTTCGGTATATTTTTTATCGTTAAATAATCCGTTCCCTTTTCTAATCGTATTGCGTTCTACTTTTTCATCTATTTTATTTTCACCTTGCGCAACAGCCTGTGCATTCTCTTGTGCGAGCAAACTCATTGTCATGCTCATCAACACAAAATACATTATATATCTGATAGATTTCATATCTCAACATATTTATGAAAAGAAGGTTATCTTTTTTAACCAACTGTTCTTTCTGTCTACAATAAACACATCTACTATTAATAACAACAATGCTATCCACGCCAGCCCCTGAAATTGTTCATCATATTGCGAATAGACTTTACTCTCAATATCGGCTTTTTTCATTTTCTTTACTTCTGAGGTCAAGGCTCTCAATGCACTATTGGTATTATCGGCTCGAACATAAATACCAGTTCCTGCCTTTGCTATTTCTTGGCCGAGAGACTCGTTCAATTTCGAAATAACAACATTACCGTCTCTGTCTTTAATAAAGTTATTTTCACTGTTCCCGGTCGGGATAGGAACACCTTCCAACGACCCGATACCGATTACATCTACTTTAATATTTTTTTCGGCCGCAGCTTTTGCCATTTGAACAGCATCGTCTTCATGATTTTCTGCATCGGTTATGACAATGATTGCTTTATCTACCCCTTCGTTGGGTGTAAATGAATTCATCGCAGTAGAAATAGCCCGACCAATAGCTGTACCTTGTGTCGGAACCATATTAGGATTAATGGTATTCAAAAACATTTTAGCCGACACAAAATCCGATGTAATCGGTAACTGAGTATAAGCATCTCCTGCAAAAACAATAAGACCTATCTTGTCGTTGTCCAATTCATCTACGAGTTTTGACAACATCATCTTTGCTTTTTCCAATCGATTAGGCGCTATATCCTTCGCCATCATCGAATTGGAAACGTCTAGCGCTATCATAATTTCGACTCCTTGTTTCTTTACGGTTTCGAGTTTAGAACCGAACTGGGGCCGCGCCAACATAAATACAATGACAATAAACGCCAATTGTTGAATAATAAATTTAATCCACGGTTTATATTTTGAGACATCGGTCATCAAAGGAGCCAGCACCGACGGATTACCGTACTTGGCCAAATTACGTCGGGACCGATAACGCCCATAGATAAACAGTCCCCACAATATAGGAACAATGATCAATAAATATAGGTATTCAGGTTGTGCAAATCGAAACATAATCAACTTCTGTTTAAGGAATATTTTTCAATAACGTATGACGAAGAACAATTTCCAAACCTAAGCATAAGAGAGCCATTAATGCCCAAATAGTGTATTCTTCCTCTTTTACACTGAATTCTTTAACTGTTAGCTTCGTTTTCTCCAATTTATCTATTTCCTCAAAAATACCTTTGAGGACGTTTTTGTTCGTTGCCCTGAAATATTTTCCGTCTGCTGTCTCTGCAATTTGCTTCAAGGCCTCTTCGTCCATTTCGACCGGCATATTCTGATATGTAATGCCATACGGTGTCTGAACCGGTGTAGGCGCTAATCCTTTTGTTCCCACCCCTATCGTATAAACGTGGATTCCAAACGACTTCGCTATTTGTGCTGCGGTCGCCGGTGCAATATCACCGGCATTGTTCGTACCATCGGTCAGCAGTATGATTGTCTTCGACTTGGCTGGTCCGTCTTTTATTCTGTTAATAGCGGTTGCCAAACCATCACCGATTGCGGTTCCATCGTCGACCATACCGCAATGGACATCTTTCATTAAATTAAGAAGGACGGCATGATCTGTTGTCATCGGACACATGGTAAAACTTTCCCCGGCGAAGATCACCAAGCCTATATTGTCGTGCTCTCTACCGGAAACAAACTGTGCAGCTACATCTTTTGCCGCCTCTACTCTATCCGGTTTGAAATCGCGGGCTAACATACTTCCAGAAATGTCAAGGGCAAGCACTATATCCACTCCTTCGGTAGAGGAATTTTGCCAGCTATCGGTAGATTGGGGACGAGCTAATGCAATAATCAAAAGAACCACTGCCAAAACGCGCAAAACAAAATTGAAATGCCGCAGGTAAATTTTGTATGTACGCGGCATTTTATCGAATGGCTGTGTAGTAGAGACTTGTAGTGCAGCCTGCATACGCTTCTGTTTAAGAATATACCATGCTATTACCGGTATAATCAATAACAACAGAAGTAAATATAAAGGATTCGCAAATACCATTTTCAAATTATTTTAAAGGCTGTTATCAACCTTCGTTCAACATCTCTTTTCATTCCGTTTTTTCGGAAGTCTGATTCTCGGATTCAGGAGCCTTTTCTTCCGGTTTAGTCTCTTCAACAAAAGTCTCGGCATAACGCATTACCTGCTCATTGTCGTCCGGCAGGGGTCTCATTTTTGCGAACTTCACGAAATCGGCCATTTCAAGAATATCTCGTAATTGCCGATTGACAGCTTTTGTCTCTTCGTTACGATGCAATGTTTCAATAATTTGAGAAGAGGTCATTTCCATTGCATTGATATGAAATCGTTCGTCGATATACTCTCTAAGAATCTCCGTTAAAGTCGTATAATAGGCCTTCTCCTGACCTTGTTGCCAAAGTTTAGAGTCCTTTAATTCGTGTAAAGCTTGTATTGCCCGGTCATAAGGCGGGACCAACATTTTTTCATCGATAGTTTCTTCGCCTTTTTTCCGCCGGCCCCAACGCCAATATGCATATATTCCTGCCGCTATGACGATTAAAGCGACCAATAAATATATTACCCACGACGGAATGTAATCCATCAATACGAAAGGTGGTGCATCTACTCCTTTTATATCGAACTCTGCATGAGTTGTATCAACCGGAACCGGTACTACTTTGAGACTCAACGCCTTAGTCTCGAAAGTATCGTCTTCTATGACATATTTGAACGGAGGTAGATAATAAAGTCCCGAATCGAACGAGGTGACAAGAACTTCATTATTTATTTGTATCCGATTGTTTTTCAAATCAATCGTATCGGGTTTGGACACCTTCAACACTTCTACACCTGTAACAAGCGTATCTTGAATAATGGGTAACCTCACAAATTTATCTTTATCCTGAGAAACCTCTAATCGCACCGTAGTTTGATCTCCCATCATAATAGCGGCAGAATCCATTTGGGCTCGCACGACTATATTATTCTGGGCAGATACAGTTGCCATAAATACCGGCAATACAGAACAAAGACCTAACAACTGTAATATTATATACCTTCTTTTCATATATACATAGATTTTTAATCTACCCTCTTCGCTTGAAGAGAGTCATAAGGGCTACGACAAAATCATCGTTTGTTGCGATAGTCGCTAAATCGACTCTACTTTTACGTAAAGTCGAAAGCATTCTTTCTTGTCTCGAATTCCACCAAGCGGCATATCGGTTTCGCACGTTTGCCGAAGACGAATCTACCCACTGCTCACACCCTCGCTCGGAATCTTGGAGTTTAATCAATCCTACATCGGGTAATTGAGTTTCACGTCGGTCATATACTTGTATTGCCACCAAATCGTGACGACGGTTAGCTATCGATAAAGCATTTTTATAATCGTTCCCGTCTACGAAATCAGAAATCAAAAATGTCGTGCATCGTTTCTTGATCGCGTTTGTCATATATTCCAGAGCCAAACTTATATTGGTTCCTGTACTCTCGGGTTGGAAGTCTATAAGTTCTCGTATGATATACAAAATATGCTTGCGGCCCTTTTTGGGGGGTATGAATTTTTCTATCTTATCGGAAAAAAATATCATACCTATCTTATCGTTGTTTTGTATAGCCGAGAATGCAATAGTTGCAGCGACTTCGGCCATCATCTCACGTTTGGCCTCTCCTACCGCTCCAAAATTTCTACTGGCAGAGACATCGACCAAAAGCATGACTGTCAATTCCCTTTCTTCTTCAAATACTTTCACGTAAGGTTTATTGTAACGTGCCGTCACGTTCCAGTCTATATCTCTTACGTCATCGCCATACTGATATTCTCGGACCTCGGAGAACGCCATACCCCGCCCTTTAAAAGCCGAATGGTATTGCCCCGCAAATATATTACGGGAAAGCCCTCTCGTCTTTATCTCGATATGACGAACTTTTTTCAACAGCTCACTGGTTTCCATAAATTATATCCCGAACATCGTTTAGGGAACTTCTACCTTGTTGAGTATTTCACTAATAATTTCTTCTGCGGTCATATTGTTGGCCTCGGCTTCGTAGCTCAACCCGATACGATGACGCAATACATCGTGACAAACGGCTCGCACATCTTCGGGAATAACATAGCCCCGTTGTTTTAAAAATGCATAAGCCCGGGCTGCTAAGGCCAGACTAATAGATGCACGAGGAGAGGCTCCGAATGATATCATTTCTTTCAGCTCTCCCAAACCATAATCTTGGGGGAAACGTGTTGCAAATACGATATCGACAATATACCGTTCTATTTTTTCATCTATATAAACTTTTTGGACAATCTCTCTCGCTTCAATAATCTCAGACGGTTGCAGAACGGGTTTAATATCTATTTTTCGTCCGCTTATATTCTGACGTATAATGAGTTTCTCTTCTTCTTTTTTAGGATATCCGATGATTACTTTAAGCATAAAACGGTCCACCTGTGCCTCTGGTAACGGATATGTACCTTCTTGCTCTATCGGGTTCTGAGTAGCCATAACCAAAAACGGATCGTCTAATTTAAACGTCTGCTCACCAATGGTAACCTGACGTTCCTGCATGGCCTCTAATAGCGCACTTTGTACTTTTGCCGGAGCCCGGTTAATTTCATCTGCCAAAACAAAATTGGCGAAAATAGGACCTTTCTTGATTTGAAATTGTTCTTTTGCCTGACTATATATCATCGTACCCATGACATCGGCAGGCAGTAAATCGGGCGTGAATTGTATGCGGCTATATTTTGCATCAATGAGAGAAGCCAATGTTTTTATAGCCAAAGTTTTTGCTAACCCCGGTACACCTTCAAGCAAGATATGTCCGTTGGATAACAATCCTATCATCAGTGAATCCACCAAATGTTTTTGACCGACAATAACTTGATCCATGCCTTGTGTTATCATATTCACAAACGAACTTTTACTGGCGATCAGATCGTTCAACTCCCGAATATCTACTGTTTCACTCATACGTTTTATCTTTTTGTATTTTTAATTTATACGTTTTTTGACTTTCTCTGTCGCAAAATTAGCCATACACTGGTTCTATATATACCCAATCGCGTTAAAAATGGCTAACTATTCACTTAAAAAAGACTAAGTCGCTAACTTATTCAGCTAACGACTCTGTTGATATTTATTCATAACGACTCTGTATTTTCGCGGCTAATGCCTTAGCTTTCTCGACAGAAGTCCTATTGTTTGCATCAATATCATATTTCGATGCACTTGGAATGGTTAAACGAGTCCCAATCGGAACTTGATTAGGATTTTTAATCACGTCCTTGTTTTCTTCATAAATATACACCCAAAATGCCTTATGCCCAAAATATTTTCGAGCCAATGTCGTCAGAAATACTCCTGATCGAATAGTTTCTATAACCGGCTTGACCTCAGGCGCTGCGAGGGGAGAAGCCGAGATTACCGAGTCTTTAAGGACAGAATCCTTTTCCATTTCTGAAAGTGTATCTTTATTTTCCGGTAGAACAACCGATTCGGGATTGTTGTTCATGGGTCGCGAATCGATCGACTGCTTTCCCAAAGACAGAGTATATTCTCCGATTTTCACAACATAAGGGCTATCATTTCCCATAAAAAATATACCTCCGGCCAAGCATATTATAATAATGCCGAATGCGGACAGTACACCCCACCAGAATGACTTTCGAGAAGACGATTTCCGCAAATAATCTTCATAACAATCTTCCTCTTTTTCTTCTACTTTCGTCTCTGATTCGGGTTGAATAATTTCCTCTTGAAATTTCTCTATTTCCTGTGATGATACAGTAGATTCAGAAGATTCTTCATCGGCTGATTTATCTTCCTGAATATATTCATGAGCCGGTTCTATGGGTTCATCTTCCTCTTCTTTTTCTCGAATTTCTTTTGAATCTTGTAGTTCTACATTTTCGGTATTACAAATGTCGTTATTTTCATCTATATCTTGACTTGGAACGGCCGTCATATCCTCAATCGGCACATGATCATTGAGGACTTCGACAGAAAAGCTGGAAAATGGGGCATTAACAGCTTCACGCAGTACTTTATCAGGAATAAAAGACAGTTTATAGTGCCCCGGTATCTCCACAGGTTCTCCGGTTTGAATATTGATACTTCCTCGGGCTTCTACCCATATAGGTTTAAATAAACCTAACCCGTTTATTCTCAACTCTTCACCGGAAGTTATGATTTCTGTTGAAACAGTAAAAAATTCTTTCAAAAAAGTTTCAGCTTCTTTCTTCGTGATATTCATCTTTGAAGAAAGCAATCCAACCAAATCGGGAAAAGATATTTTTTCGTTCATTTGGAAGACAACATTTTAAGTTTAGTTTTAATAGCACTCCCCGGTTTAAATGACAGAATCATCTTGGGAGGGACAAGCATACGCTTACCGGTTGACGGATTCACGACTACTCGTTCCAATTTCTTTTTGGGCTCGAATAACCCGAATCCTTGTATTGCCACTGTGTCCATCTGAGAACAACGTTCCTTCAAAATTTGAAGAAATGCAGACATATAGCTGTCGATTTCTCCTTTATCTTTGCCCAATCGGGATTGTAATTGTATCAAAAAAGATTTATGATCCATTCTCCATTATTTTTTTATTGAGAGAAGTTTGTTTGTACCATTAATAGCCTATGTGCAAATTTAGAAAAAAATTTGTACAAACGTACATTATTTGTATATTTACCGTTACTTAATCAACATAAACCACTATGGAAAATGTTCGAAAATATTTTAAACGCGATATAAGTTGGCTTTCTTTTAATTACAGAGTATTAATGGAAGCTATGGATCATACGGTTCCGTTATTTGACCGAATAAAATTTTTGTCTATCTATCAGTCCAACCAAGAAGAGTTTTATAGAGTGAGAGTATCGGAATATCACCAAATACTATCTGATCCACTGCAAAGCATCGAGGATAAACGACAGGCCGAAAATACACTGAGTGCAATCAATCAAGAAGTAAATCGACAAGTAGATATTTTCAATAAGTTTTTTTTCAACGAGATTATACCTGAACTTGAAAAAGAAGGAATGGTATTGTATCATAACGAACAAATAGAAAATTGTCATCGAGAAGAGATCCGTAATTTCTTTAAAGAAGAGGTATTCCCTTTTCTACAACCGGTCTTGATACTAAAAAATGATATTGTCTCTTTTTTACGAGATAATCGACTTTATTTGGCCATAAAAATGTACAAGAAAGGAGATCCCGATAGACAACCGTTTTATGCCCAAATAAAGATACCATTTAGTAAAGTACCTCGTTTCATAAATCTCACACCTCACGATGGCAAAAATTATCTGATGTTTATCGACGATATGATCGCCTTAAATTTAGACGTCGTATTTCCCGGATTTATTATCGATTCTCACTATGCGATAAGAGTCTCTCGCGATGCAGATTTTTCCATAGAAGCCAAAGAGGTAGCGAACATCGTCGATGCGGTACGCAAGCGCGTAAAAAAGAGAAAAATAGGGAATGCCAATCGACTGGTTTACGATGGCTGCATGCCCTTAGATATGCTGCAATACATTTGCGATGCCTATGATATTCCTCACGGACAATGTATTCGATCAGGGAGATACCTTAATTTGGAAGATTTATCGAAGTTACCGAATCTAACCGGAAAAGAATTAAGCGAAGTACTCCCCTCGCCTATGCAGATACCGGCATTCGATAGAGCACCAACCATGTTCGAAGTTATTCGGCAACGGGATTTTCTAATTCATTTTCCATATCAGTCGTTTAGTTATTTAACCCGTTTTCTTACCGAGGCTGCCGATAATCCTAACGTTACCGACATAAAACTCACCCAATACCGTGTCGCTGAAAATTCCGAAATCATAGATCGTTTACTTTATGCAGCACAGAAGGGAAAACAAGTAACTGTATATGTAGAGATAAAGGCACGGTTCGACGAGGAAAACAATATCATAACTTCCGAACTGATGCGAAAATCTGGGATTCGCGTGGTGTATAGTACTCCCGGATTAAAAGTGCATGCAAAAGCATTATTAATCAAATGTTCTACACTTCACAAAAATCAGCCACAAGCTTATGCTTTTTTAAGTACAGGGAATTTTAATGAAAATACGGCTCGAATTTATTCGGATATGGGTCTGTTCACTATAAATAGGGAAATTACCAGCGAATTAGATAAATTATTTTCCATTTTAGACGGCTCGTCAAACGACCGATATTTCCAAACTTTATTGGTCGCTCAATTCAACATGGTCGATGTGTTGAAACAGAAGATAAATTTTGAGATTGAAGAGGCTCGTCAAGGTCGGAAAGCCCATATTATATTAAAAATGAATGGGCTGCATGATACGAATATGATAAATGCTCTTTATGATGCCAGCGAAGCGGGTGTACATATAGATTTGATCGTAAGAGGTATTAATTGCTTAGTTCCTAACCAACCTTACAGTCGCAATATCCGTATGATTCGCATAATAGATTCTTATTTGGAACATGCGCGTATTTGGTATTTTTACGCTGGTGGACATGAGGATATGTACCTTTCTTCGGCAGATTGGATGCGACGGAACTTGAACAGACGCATTGAGACTGCTGTTCCCATATTCGACCAAAGCATAAAAAATGAAATATTATCAATTATATCCCTTCAACTGCAAGATAATGTCAAGGCTTGTTATATAGACGAAAATTTAGAAAATCACTATGTTCAAAGTCGGGAAGCAAAGCTCCGTTCTCAACGACACTGCTTTCATCTGTTAGAAAAATATTCTATTCCCGACACTCAGTCTGTGATACCCGAAATTTTTATCAGTTGATTGGGATTTACTAATTTATCATTCGGTAATTTCGACATTGTTACCTTCCGGGTCGAGTATAGTACTCTCATAAAATCCATCACCGGTAAGCCGAGGTTGTCCTATAACCGTATATCCATCGGTTTGCAAACGTCGGGTAAGCTCGTCGACAGCTTCTCGACTACCTACCGATATAGACAAATGGGCCAAACCTTTCACTTGGCCTCGGTTGAAAGGCATATCTAAAATATCAGGACGATTCATTAATTCAAGACAAGCTGTTCCCTCATCAAAAGATAAAAAATAAGAAGTAAATTTCTTGGATTCATTGACATATCTGTCATTGCATAAAGCGCCGAAATATTTCATATAAAAAAGACGAACCGATTCGATATCGTCTGCCCATAGTGCAACGTGATTAAGTCTCATATGAATGTGTAATTTTTGTACAAATGTACATTACTTATCTATATTACAAATTCTCATCGATTAAAAAAAATTAAAAGAATAACGATTATCATGTGATTTCCATTTTGTTTTTTTATTATTATTTTTGCAGAAAAATCTCAAATCATGAAAAAGATAGTATTTTTATTTCTAATTTGTATGCCGATATGCCAGGTTGTATCGGCTCAAACCTTAAAGAAGCAGAACCAAATGCTGAAAGATTCCATCGGTATTATGCACAAAGTAATCGATGAAAAGTCTTCGGTAAATAGTGCTTTATCGAAAGACAACAGTACACTTAAAAATCAAAATGTATTACTAAAAGCCAGTAAAGACTCATTGATTAAAGAGCAGAAAACACTTCTCGGTAAATATAAAAATTTATCAGAAGAAAACGATTTATTAAAAGATTCGCTTTTTATATATCGGGGCCAAAATAAAACATTGAATTTACAAGTAGATAGCCTTAATACAAAAATTGAGAATCTTACCGAAGAAATGAATACAAAACTTGATTACATGGCTAAACAAGAAAAAATTTGGGGAAGAAAAAAATACTTCAATATTTCTTATGGTATGCCTTCATTAACCCGGGGTAATGGCTTAGAAAAATTAAATAGTGATTTTGCTGTGGCTATAAACCGAGGGAATACTTATTATTTGCACAAAAAGCCTCTTTTCGGAATGTTGAAATTCGGATTGGATTGGACAGTCTTCGATATAGCAGCAGCAAAATATACCGTAGAAGAAAGTGATTTTGAAGACGGCGGAGATATTTATAAAGCTGAAATCGGAATGCAGTTTGGTCCTTCTATCACGATTAATCCGGTCGATTTCTTAAAAATAAACGTATATTTCCGTTATGATCCGACTTTCTCCGTCGCATATAATCAAGACAGTGATTTCCTGATGAACTATGGATCTTATTTTAATACAGGTTTAGCAGCTTCATACAAAGTTATATCTCTTGGTGCTGAATATCGTTGGGGTACGACTTCGTATAAGATAGATGAAGAAAATCAAGATTGGAAAGTATCAGGCGCATACCTATATGTTAGTTTCCGATTCTAATCTGTATAATTTATTATAGAGGCACAGCCGATAGGATTTCGTCTTATCGGCTGTGAATTTTTCGAACAATTTGCCAATATATAGATTTTATATCTGTATCTTGGGCAGATATAGCAAAACTACCGGTCTCTATGCGGCAATTGATACAGGGAGTACAAATAACTTCATCTTGAAAAACAAATCCAATTCGTTTCCCTATCGAATGCTCTGTTGCGTCTGCCCACTTTTCTACACAATCAGCAGCTACATGGCCCGTAATTTGATATATGAACTTACCTTTTAAGTTTTCTGCCGAATCTAATTTTATTTCTTCAAAATCATTAATAGTTACGATAGGTTCTGAAGAAATACTGTCTTCTACACGATCGGTGATATAATACCACCCATTTGGTCGCTCGTTTTTTTTCGGATTGCAGACACTCAACAAAAAGAGACATAAAGGAATACAAATAAACCTATTCATCATACAAATTGTAATCGAGGTAAAAGTACGTAAAACTTGGTTTACAC
>PPYE01275897.1_pt1 | contig 12775 bp, 9 predicted proteins | sample 1559881 | NCBI WGS metagenome assembly PPYE01 (sample SAMN08240022, study PRJNA423297) | Human gut metagenome, whole genome shotgun sequencing project.
CACGTAATCCAGTATCTGCCGCGCATAGGAATCCGCTGCCTCCTGACCGGCCAACAGGTCGGGGCTGTATTCCACATAGTCCAGCAGGCCCTTATAATCCTCCTTCAGCGCAGGGGCCCACAGCGGGCCGAACTGAGGCAGGAACAGGCCGCATTTCCTGGTATAACAGGTGCGGGCAGTGGCTTTCCTGCGGGCGTCCTTGTCCACGTATCCGCCCACGCTTTTGTGGATGGCCGTATCTTCCATGGGAAGATAATAATAATCCTTATAATTAGGATAGAAGAATTTAAGTTCCCCCTGATACAGGGAAATGTTGCAGGTAAGGGTGTCCCGGTGCAGCTCCATGCTCACCGGGGCACTGTCATATTCCAGGGGAACAGGGATGGAATACGGGTTCTTCCAGGTCAGGCTGAGGAATGGATTGGAACCGCAGACCTCCTGGGACTCCAGGGTGAAGGGGGACTTAAACATATCCGCATAATTCAGTATGGGAAGGATGGAGGGCATGCCCTTTAGGTCGTCCTCATTGTGCAGGATCAGCAGGTCATATAAAAAGGATTCATGGCACATCAGATAGTCCCTGTAAACCTGGATCAGTTCCCCGCCCGAGCATTTATCTTCCCTGGACACGCCCAGGAACCGTTCAATGGATTTCTGCTTCATGTTCTCAAGGCCCAGCAGTTTTCGGTAGGGCTTTATTTTTTTGTAGATATCCAGGCTTATGATGGAATCAAAATCATAATTAAGCCCCAGACGGCGGCAGCATTTCAGCAGATAAGGGATGTCGAAGCCGTCCCCGTTAAAATGCACCAGGATGCGGAACCGCTTCATGAAGGTAAAGAAGCTTTCCAGCAGCTGGGCTTCCGATTCCCTTGTGTCGGCAAACCACTGGATTAATTTCCAGCCAAAGCCGTCATGATAGGTACATCCAATCAGGTAGAGCTGGGATGTGTCCCCGGAAAAACCAGTGGTTTCTATGTCAAAAAACAAAAGATCCTTCAGGGCGCCGATGCGCTCCAGGGGATATGTATCGGGAAGGTCAACGGGATGTTTGATGGTAATCATGCAGGTCACTCCTTTTATCATGGCAGTATGTGTTTGTACACCCGTTAGTTTAGCCTATATCGGGCTTTGGCGCAAGTGCCTGAAACAGAATATTTGTTCGACCTGCTTGCATTGGGTTAAGCGGTATGTTATGATGGATGGCAGGTAATGATGAAGGAGCGCGGGCCATCAGCGCTTCACGGAAAGAATGGGAACAGTTTATGATTTCGTATGTAAAAGGGCCCCTTATGGGCATTGATGAGGATAGTATCATAGTGGAGGCAGGCAATGTGGGACTGGCAATCCGCGTGCCTGCATCCCTGCAGCCGGAGCTGCCCCGGCTGGGGGAGGAAGTGACGATTTACACTTATTTCCAGGTAAGGGAGGATGCCATGACCTTGTACGGTTTCCTTCACAGCCAGGACCGGGACATGTTCAGGCAGCTGATCGGGGTCAATGGGATCGGGCCAAAGGGTGCCCTTGGTATCCTGTCCGTGCTCAGGCCGGATGATTTGCGGCTGGCCATTGTGAGCGAGGATGTAAAGGCATTGGCCAAGGCGCCCGGAATCGGCAATAAGACAGCCCAGCGCCTGATCCTGGACCTGAAGGACAAGATATCCATGGACGATGTATTAGGCAGTATGGCCCTTTCCGGGGACAGCGGCATGGGCCCTTCGGCCCCGTCCATGGCGGGCCTTGCCGAGGCTGCAAAGGAAGCCGTCCAGGCGCTGGTGGCCCTGGGATATACCAACACAGAGGCCTCCAGGGCCGTGAAGCAGGTGGAAGTGGCAGATGGCATGACATCCGAGGATGTGCTTAAGGAATCCTTAAAGCATCTGTCCTTCCTGTAGGGGCATCAGGGACGGGTCCTCCCACGGCGAGGCATCCGTGGGGCCAAACAGCAATTTTAAGACACGCCCAAAGCCCGGGGACAGCAGATTGATATATGATTAGTTGAGGTGTATATGGAACGCAGGATTATAACCACAGATGTAACGGCGGAAGATGAGCGTATAGAGACAACGCTGCGCCCTCAGAGTCTTAAGGATTACGTGGGGCAGGAAAAGCTTAAATCCACCCTGAAAGTATATATAGAGGCTGCCAGGAACCGGAATGAGGCGCTGGACCATGTGCTGTTCTACGGCCCTCCGGGGCTGGGCAAGACCACCCTGGCCGGAATCATAGCCAACGAGATGGGAAGCAGCATGAAGGTGACCAGCGGCCCGGCCATTGAGAAGCCGGGGGAGATGGCTGCCATCCTTAACAATCTCCAGGAAGGGGATGTGCTGTTTGTGGACGAAATCCACCGCCTGAACCGTCAGGTGGAAGAAGTGCTGTACCCGGCCATGGAGGATTTTGCCATTGACATCATGCTGGGAAAAGATTCCACAGCCAGGTCCATCCGTCTGGACCTGCCCCATTTTACCCTGGTAGGGGCAACCACCAGGGCCGGGCTTCTCACAGCTCCCTTAAGGGACCGTTTCGGCGTGGTGCAGAGGCTGGAATTCTACTCCCCAAAGGAGCTTACCACCATCATCCTCCACTCAGCCCGTGTGCTGGGAGTGGAGATTGAGGAAGCGGGCGCGCTGGAGCTGGCAAGGCGTTCCAGAGGAACCCCCAGGCTTGCCAACCGTCTGTTAAAGCGCGTCAGGGACTTTGCCCAGGTCAAATACAACGGGGTCATCACCAGGGAAGTAACGGACTTTGCCCTGGATATCATGGATGTGGACAAGCTGGGCCTGGACCAGAACGACAGGAACATCCTTCTCATGATCATAGAGAAATTCTCCGGAGGCCCTGTGGGCCTGGACACCCTTGCAGCGGCCCTTGGCGAAGACTCCGGAACCCTGGAAGAAGTATACGAGCCCTATCTCCTGATGAACGGCCTGATCAACCGCACCCCCCGCGGCCGCACCGCCACCCAATCAGCCTACCGGCACCTGGGATGTCCAAAAGAAGGAAACACACCCTAAAACAAACCAAATCAGGAAATGTAGAAAAACGCCGTACACACAGGGTTGAGGCTTTGGGGGGGATGTGGTATAATATCCACGCAGGCAATGAGCAGTGCGGAAAAAGGCGGATGGAAAATTTCGTTGTGCTTGCACATAAGGAATTTTCCATTTGTCTTTTTCCATAGGGCGAAGCCCGTGAGCGAGATGGGGCGCAGCGGAATCGAGCGGGCACTGCGGACTTACGGGCAAGCCAACCAAAGCCAGCCACACACCGGCAATTGGGACAACACCCAGGCAGCCCGTCCATCCCAACCGCCCATCCGAACACCCGGGTACAGGACCGTGTCCCAAAGCGGCCAAGGCCCAAGCTCCATCCCACCATCCCTAAAAAACAGGAGAACAAAATGGACTCAAAAAATTACACCCAAGTATTAATAGATGGAAAAATATACACCTTAGGCGGAAGTGAAGACGAAGCCTATCTCCAGAAAGCAGCCAGCTATGTCAACGACAAAAATATGCAGATGCGCAAGTTGCCCGGCTTCTCGAAGCAGAGTGCGGACTATCAGACCGTCATGATCCAGTTAAACATAGCAGACGACTACTTCAAGGCATTGGAGTGGGCAGAAGGCATGGAACGTCAGAAAAACGACCTGGAAAAAGAAACCTACAGTTTAAAGCATGAATTAGTAAGTACCCAGATGAAGCTGGAGGCAGTATTAAAGGACCTGGAGGAGCGTCAAAGGGAGCTGGACCGGCTCACCAAGGTGACGGCCCGAATGGAAGAAGAAATAAGGGCGGCCAGGGAAGCAGAGGCGGCAGCGTCCAGGGAGGCAGAAGCAGCCAAGGAACCGTCAGCAGCCCAATCCACCCACGCAGGCCAGTCCATCCCGGCGGAAGTCATCAGGGCAGATAAGACGCTGACTGTGGAAGATAAGATTGAGGCCAGTGAGACCATGCAGGCCGCGGAAACCATCCATACCAGCGATACTATCCGTGCCAGTGAAACCATCCAAACCACGGAAACTATCCAGGCCACAGAAACCACCCAGGCCACAAGAACCATCCAGGCCGGTGAAGCAACCCAATCCGCCCAAACCCAATCCGGGGAAACCACATCCACGGTAAAGATATCAGAAGGAATCAAAGCAACAGCCGGCCAGCCGATAAAAGGGGCCGCATCCGTTACACAGGCCGCATCTCCTGCAGAAACAGCCAGGACAGAAGCGGCGGCAACATTACATACCACAGGCATATCAGATGAAGAGCTGGCCAAAAAGGCCCTGCAGGCAGCTAAAAAGGCAAATTCACACAGAGGCGGGCGCAGATAGGACCATCCTGCGCTGCAAGAAGGGACAGAAGATTCATTTGAGCAATGCTGTAACAGATACAAGGGGGATGTCTCATGATGATGCGTGAGGCATCTTTTCTTTCAGGAAAGGTTGGGACAAAATGGAAAAAAAACAGGCAGAGATACTGGCACCGGCAGGTTCCTGGGCCAGCATGAAGGCTGCGGTGGCAGCCGGGGCAGATGCCGTATACATGGGCGGCACCCGGTTCGGGGCCAGGGCCTATGCGGATAATCCGGATGAAAAGGGGCTTTTGGAAGCCATTGACTATGTGCATCTGCATGGACGCAGGCTGTATATGACGGTCAATACACTGTTTAAGGAATCCGAGCTGAAAGAATTGGCAGAATACATGACGCCCTACTACAATCAGGGATTGGACGGCGTGATTGTACAGGACCTGGGGGCTTTGAGAATCATGAAGGAGAATTTCCCGGGACTTGAACTGCATGCCAGTACCCAGATGACCATAACCAGCGTATACGGGGCCAGGATGTTAAAAGACTTTGGCTGCAGCCGTGTGGTGACGTCCAGGGAAATGTCCCTGGATGAGATACTCCGTGTCCGCGAAGAAGTGGATGTGGAAATCGAAAGCTTTGTCCATGGCGCCCTGTGTTACTGTTACTCAGGCCAGTGCCTTATGAGCAGTCTGATTGGCGGGAGAAGCGGAAACCGCGGGCGCTGTGCCCAGCCCTGCCGTCTGCCTTACCGGGTATACGAAGGACAGCATGGCCAGGGGAAGCCAGCTGTCATGAACCGGGAGAATGAGAAATACGTCCTGAGCCTGAAGGACCTCTGTACCCTGGATATCCTGCCGGACATCCTGGAAGCCGGCGTATATTCCCTGAAGATTGAAGGCAGGATGAAGAGTCCCAGGTACACGGCAGGAGTTGTAAGCATTTACCGCAAATATGCGGACCGGTATCTGGACCATGGAAGGGAAGGATACCATGTGGAGCCGGAGGACCGGAAGATGCTTCTGGATTTATTTGACAGGGGAGGCTTTACTTCCGGCTACTACGAAGAGCACAATGGGCGGGATATGGTGGCCCTTAAGGAAAAGCCTGAATTCAGGGAAGGAAACCAGAAGCTGTTTGATTATCTGGACCGCGCCTATGTGGAAGCGGAATTAAAAGAATCCGTCATGGGCCATGTGATATTGGAGACGGGAAAGCCGTCTGTCATGACCCTGAGCTGCAGCGGAGTGGAGGTGACTGTCAATGGGCAGGCGCCGGAAGCAGCGCAGAAACAGCCCATGACAGAGGAAAAGGTGTTAAAGCAGCTGAATAAGACAGGCAATACCCCGTTTTTCTTTGAACATCTGAGCGCAGAGTTAAAAGGAGAAATGTTCCTGCCTGTACAGGCGCTCAACGAGCTGCGAAGGTCCGGCCTTAAGGCCCTGGAATCCGCCCTGCTCCAGCCATATAGGTCGGGACGGGAGCTGGCAGGCTTGTCAGGCAGCGGGGAAGTGGACCATCAATTGATGCCAGATGACACAGCCCCCGCCCGATTCGGCCAGCCGTTTGCAGCCGCCCAGTCAGCCCAGCTCTCCGCAGCCGCCCACTCAGCCCAGCCGTCCTCGACCGCCCAGCCAACCTCCGCCCCCTTCACCCTCACCGCCTCCCTGGAAGAGCCCTGGCAGCTGGAGCCTGTACTGAACCAAAAGGACGTATCCGCCGTATATCTGGATGCGGCCGGCTTTGGGCCGGCTTCATGGAAAGATGCAGCGGACCGGTGCCACGCCGCAGGCAGGGCATGTTACCTGGCCCTTCCCCACATTTTCCGGGACCATGCCTTAAGGTTCTTTAAGGACAGCCTGGCGCTCCTTGCTGATGCTGGCTTTGACGGGGTACTGGTCCGTGCGCTGGAGGAAATCCAGTGGCTGGAGGATAACCGGATTGCCCTGCCCTTCATAACAGACGCATCCGTTTATGCCTGGAACAGCGGGACGCTGGAGGAACTGGCGTCAAGGAATCCCGTGGCAGTCACCATGCCATGGGAGCTTAACAGCCGGGAGATGGGGCCTGTGGTCCAGGCCTGCTGTCAGGCCCATATTCCGGGGGAACTGGTGGTATATGGGCATGCGCCCATGATGGTATCGGCGCAATGCATCACCAGGACCGTCAAATCATGCACCCATGACCGGGGCCTGCTGATGCTGAAGGACCGGACCGGGGCCATGCTGCCGGTGAAGAACCACTGCCGGTTCTGCTACAATACCATTTATAATCCGTCCCCCGTGTCCCTGCTTGGCAATGAGGATTTAATACGGCGCATGGGGCTGGCGCGCATCCGCCTGCAGTTTACGGTGGAGGATGCGCAGCAGACAGAGAAGGTGCTGGAAGCCTTTTCTGCATCCTTTATGGGCGGGAAGACAATAGAGCCGCCGTTCAAGGATTTTACCAGAGGCCATTTTAAGCGCGGAGTGGAGTGACGCCTATGACCAATCTTATTGTTGAAGTTTCAAAATACCTGATGATTCTGCTGATGGCAGTTTATACCTATGCCAACTTCCGGTACTTTTCCCTAAAGGATATGGGCCGGAAGCAGCGGGTGTGCGCAGGGCAGAACCGGGCCATGTACGCCATTCATTTCCTGGCTTATGCGGTCATGTACCTGAAGACGGAAAATGACGGCGTGCGGCTGATGCTGATTGCATTTTATGTTGCCCAGGTGGTGTTTTTTCTCTGTTATATCTACCTTTACCGTTTTTTGTACAGAAACGTATCCAGGCTTCTGGTCAATAATACATGCATGCTGTTGTGCGTTGGCTTCATCATGCTATCCAGGCTGTCCCTGGATAAGGGGCTGGATAAGGCGGTGCGCCAGTATGTCATCGTGGTGATTTCCGCATGCCTGGCCTGGGCCATTCCTTATATCATGGAACGGGTATGGCAGCTTTATAAGCTTCAGTGGCTGTATGCAGGGGTGGGGATCCTGGTTCTCTTTACCGTATATGCGGCTGGAAATGAAAGCTTCGGCGCACAGCTGTCCCTGACCATAGGAGGGATTTCCATACAGCCCTCCGAATTTGTTAAGCTTACCTTTGTGTTTTTCACTGCGTCCATGTTCTATCAGTCCACGGATTTCCGGGCAGTGGCGGCCGCAACGGCGGTGGCGGCTGTCCATGTGCTGATTATGGTGCTGTCCAAGGATTTGGGCGGGGCATTGATTTTCTTTACCACGTACCTGCTGATGCTCTTTGTGGCCACCAGCAACTGGTTTTATCTGGGCCTTGGAACGCTCCTGGGAACCGGGGCCGCAGTGGGGGCCTATCAGATGTTTGCCCATGTGCGGCGCAGGGTCCTGGCCTGGAGCAATCCATGGGCTGATATTGACAACAAGGGATATCAGATTACCCAGTCCCTGTTTGCAATCGGAACAGGGGGATGGTTTGGGATGGGGCTTTGTCAGGGCATGCCGGGCAAGATTCCCGTGGTGGAAAAGGATTTCATTTTCGCGGCTGTTTCAGAGGAAATGGGCGGGATTTTCGCCATCTGTGTCCTTCTTATCTGTCTGGGCTGCTTTATCCAGTTCATGATGATTGCGGCCAGCATGCAGGCTGTGTTCTATAAGCTTATTGCATTTGGCCTTGGAATTGAATATATCAGCCAGGTGTTCCTGACCGTGGGAGGCGTGACCAAATTCATACCATCCACCGGCGTGACGCTGCCCTTTGTGAGTTATGGGGGAAGTTCCATACTTAGCACGTTCATCCTTTTCGGAATCATACAGGGGCTGTATATATTAAAGAGAAATGACGAGGAGGAACTGGATGGTGTCTGATAAAAAGAACACGCCAAGGAAAGCAGCTCCGAATCCAAAGGCGAATAGCTGCATCCTGGGCATTACCTACCTGATGGTGGCCCTGTTCCTGGGACTGGCCGTGTACATGGGGTATTTCCTTCAGGTGAGAAGCGAGGACGTGATTAATAATTCCTATAATGCGCGCCTGGACAGGTTTTCCGACCGGATCGTAAGGGGGAAAATCATGGCAGGGGATGGAACGGTCCTGGCTGAGACACAGGTGGACGCAGATGGCAATGAGACCCGGGTGTATTATTATGGCAGCGTGTTTGACCATGCGGTGGGCTATTCCGCCAAGGGTAAGACAGGAATTGAGGCGCTGGCTAATTTTTACCTGCTGACCTCCCATGTGAACCTGTTGGAACAAGTGGGCAATGAGCTGTCAGGCAGGAAGAATCCGGGGGATAATGTCTATACCACCCTGGACGCGGAACTTCAGCAGGCAGCATATGCTGCCCTGGGCGACCGGAAAGGCGTGGTCATTGCCATGGAGCCTGATACGGGAAAGGTGCTGGCCATGGTATCCAAGCCCGGATATGACCCCAATACCCTGCTCCAGGACTGGGATTGGCTGACCGATGGGGGCAATGAGGAAGGCCAGCTGTTAAACCGGGCCACCCAGGGCCTATACCCGCCGGGCTCCACCTTCAAGATCGTGACTGCCCTGGAATATATGCGGGAACATCCCGGCGGTTACCGGGATTATCAGTTTGACTGCAGCGGCGTGTACGTAAACGGGGACTACAGGATAAAATGCTATCACGGCACGGCCCATGGGCATCAGGATTTTACCCGGTCCTTTGCCAATTCCTGCAACGGCGCATTTTCCAGTCTGGGGCTGGGGCTTAACCTGGGCGCCTTTCGGGATACGGCTAAAAGCCTGCTGTTTAACTCCCCGCTCCCCATAACAGGCCTGCCTTATAAGCAGAGCTCCTTTCAGATGGGACCCGGGGCAGATACCTGGGAAATCCTCCAGACCTCCATTGGACAGGGAACCACGCAGGTCACGCCCATGCACAATGCCATGATAACAGCGGCCATTGCCAATGGCGGGACCTTGATGAAGCCGTATTTCCTGAACTCGGTTGAGACAGCCGGCGGCGAGGAGATTAAGAAATTCATGCCAGCCTCCTACGGCAGCCTGATGACGGCGGGAGAGGCAGAGGGATTGACTGAACTGATGCGCACAGTGGTGACAGAGGGGACCGGATCCGCGGTACGCACCGATGCATATACGGTGGCGGCCAAGACAGGCTCGGCAGAATTTGAGACCGGAAAGGAAACCCATGCATGGTTTACCGGGTTTGCGCCCGTGGAAAACCCAAAACTGGTGGTTACGGTCCTTGTGGAAGAAGGAGGCAGCGGCGGCAAGGCGGCTGCGCCGATTGCAAGGCAGCTGTTTGATATTTATATGGCCAGGTAATACATGGCAGATAACGTGTGGGAAGCGGTGTATATCTTGTAAAAGAATAACGATATTTGTAGAAAACAGGGGGATTTCATGCTATAATCTCCCTGTTTGTTTTGGTTTTACAGGATATTGACATTACAGGATATGGACATTACAGGAAACAATGTTTTAACCTTACATGAAAACACCGCACAAAGGCATCCGAACTGCGGCTGACCTGGTGCACATGATAAGAAAGGAGAACTTGCGTGTTCCGAGCGGAAGATTATGTAAAAGTGGACAGTCTGGCGGAAGCTTATGAACTGTGCCAGAAGCGCAGCAGCCTGGTAGTGGGCGGCAATGTATGGCTGAAGATGACCGGTGTCACAAAACGTACCATTGTGGACCTGTCGGGCCTGGGACTGGATAAGATTGAGGAGACAGGGGATGAATTCAGGATCGGGTGTATGTGCACCCTTCGCCAGCTGGAGGTCCATCAGGGGCTGAATCAGTATTTTGGCGGCATTTTCAAGGAATGCACCCGTCATATCGTAGGGGTGCAGATGCGCAACTGCGCAACCGTGGGAGGAAGTATTTTTGCCCGCTTTGGATTTTCTGATATCTTCACCTGCATGATGGCCCTGGATACCTATGTGGAACTTTACCATGGAGGTATCGTACCTTTGGCTGAATTTGCAAAAAGGCCTGTGCGCCGGGACGACAGGGACATCCTGGTACGCATCATCATAAAGAAGGACGGACGCAAGGCCGCCTATGCCACCCAGAGGAATACGGAAACGGATTTTCCGGTGATAGCATGCTGCGTGTCCCGCGGAGGCAATGTCTGGTATGTGTCAGTGGGGGCCAGGCCATCCAGGGCCCAGGTGGTGAAGGTCAATGACGACGGATTTGACAGCCTGGCCCAGATGGCGCGTGAAGCAGCTGATTCATTTTCCTATGGAACCAATACCAGGGGAAGCAGCGGATACCGCCGCCAGCTGGCTTCGGTCTATACCCGCCGTCTGATGGAACGTCTCACAGGAAGGAGTGTGAACAGAGGATGAATATACAGTTCCGGTTAAATGGAAAGAATGTGCAGGCCGATGTGGAGCCGGATGTAATCCTGCTGGATCTGCTGAGGAAGCTGGGATGCTACAGCGTGAAGCGCGGCTGTGAGACTGCAAACTGCGGCCTGTGTACGGTGTGGCTGGACGGAAAGACCGTGTTATCCTGTTCCACCCTGGCCGTCCGCGTGGACGGACGTCATGTGACAACACTGGAAGGGCTTCAGAAAGAAGCAGAAGAATTCGGCATGTTCCTGGCCGCGGAGGGCGGGGAGCAGTGCGGGTTCTGCAGCCCGGGATTCATCATGAATGTGCTGGCCATGGAGCGGGAGCTGGACCATCCGGATGAGGAGGATATTAAGGAATACCTGGCAGGCAATCTGTGCCGGTGCAGCGGATATATGTCCCAGCTTCGGGCTGTGAAGAAGTACCTGGAGCGGAAGGACGCCGCGGACACAGAAGGAGGTGCACGGTGATGGAGAATAATCAGAAGAGGAATTACCGCGTTGTGGGGGCTCCGGTCGTGAAGAAGGACGCAAAGGCACTGGTTACGGGAAAGCCCGTATATACGGACGACCTGGCGTTAAAGGACTGCCTGATCGTCAAGGTCCTAAGAAGTCCTTATGCCCACGCCCTGATTACAGAGATAGATTGCGCGGTGGCGGCTAAGATGCCCGGCATTGAGTGTATCCTGACATGGAAGGACGTGCCCCAGAAGCGGTTTACCATGGCCGGACAGACCTATCCTGAGCCCAGCCCCTATGACAGGCTGCTCCTGGACCGGCGTCTGCGGTTTGTGGGGGACGCGGTTGCCATTGTGGCCGGTGTGGATGAGGCGGCAGTGGACCATGCCATGCGTCTGATACGCGTTAAGTACCAGGTGCTGGAGCCGGTGCTGGATATGCACGATGCCAAGGACGGCCATATCCTGGTGCATCCGGAGGACAGCTGGAAGAGCCTTTGCAGCGTGGGCGCTGACAATCTCCGCAACCTGTGCGCATCCGGTTCTGAGGCCCATGGGGACCTGGACGCGGCCTTTGCAGGATGCAGCCATGTCATTGAGCGGGTTTACCATACCAAGGCCAACCAGCAGGCCATGATGGAGACATTCCGCGCCTACACCTATATGGATGTATATGGAAGACTGAATATAGTGGCGTCCACCCAGGTTCCTTTCCACACAAGGAGGATCCTTGCCCATGCGCTGGATGTGCCTAAATCCAGGATCAGGGTCATCAAACCCAGGATTGGAGGCGGCTTTGGGGCCAAGCAGACCGTGGTGGCAGAGGTTTATCCTGCGATTGTCACAATGAAGACAGGAAAGCCGGCCAAGATCATTTACAGCCGTTATGAATCCCAGATTGCCTCATCCCCCCGCCATGAGATGGAAGTGCGGGTGAAAATCGGGTGCGACAGCAGCGGGATCCTCCAGGCCATGGACGTGTATACACTGTCCAATACAGGGGCCTACGGCGAACACGGCCCAACCACCGTGGGGCTTTCCGGACACAAGTCCATCCCGCTGTACCGCACCCCCAAGGCTTTCCGGTTCGGATATGACGTGGTCTACACCAACCGCATGTCAGCCGGGGCATACAGGGGTTATGGGGCTACCCAGGGCATATTTGCGGTGGAATCCGCTATCAGTGAACTGGCAGCCGAGATAGGAATGGACCCGGTGAGGATGCGGGAGCTCAACATGGTAAAGGAAGGCGACATCATGCCTGCCTATTACGGCGAGCCGGCCAACAGCTGTGCTCTGGACCGCTGCGTGGCAAAGGTAAAGGAAATGATTGGCTGGGATGAAAAATACCCCAGGAAGCAGGTAAGCGGTTCAAAGGTGCGCGGCGTGGGCCTTGCAATGGCCATGCAGGGATCTGCCATATCGGGCGTGGACGTGGCCAGCGTCTGCATGAAGGTCAATGACGACGGGTTCTACAGCTTGATGATCGGCGCCTCGGATATGGGAACGGGCTGCGACACCACCCTGGCCCAGGTTGCGGCGGAATGCCTTGGCTGCGATTTGGACGATATTGTGGTATACGGGACGGATACGGATATTTCACCCTATGATTCCGGTTCCTATGCCTCCAGTACGGCTTACCTGACCGGCATGGCAGTGGTGAAGACATGTGAGACGTTAAAGAAAAAGATACTGCATAAGGC
>PPYE01433482.1_pt1 | contig 12773 bp, 14 predicted proteins | sample 1559881 | NCBI WGS metagenome assembly PPYE01 (sample SAMN08240022, study PRJNA423297) | Human gut metagenome, whole genome shotgun sequencing project.
GCCGCAATCTGGTGTTCGGCTGCCCCCGCAACCGGAATATGCCCCAGGGCGCCGATCCCCAGCAGGGCGAGGACTTTTTAAGCCGCATCGCCTGGATGGCGGCCCAGCGGCAGGTGGTCATCGGCCTGGAGGCAAATCCGCCGGTGTATCACACCAACTACATCAACACCACCGCCGACGCCTTCGCCATGGCCAAAAAGCTGGACAGCCCCGGCCTTGGCGTCACGCTGGATGTGGGTACCATGATCGCCAACGGCGAGCGGCCCAACGACTTTGCGGCGGATATGAAATATGTGAGCCATGTGCACATCAGCGAGCCGGGCCTTGCCCCCATCGAGAAGCGGGCGATCCACCGGGAGCTGGCGCTGCTGCTGGGCGCGCTGAATTACCAGGGCTATGTGTCGCTGGAGATGAAGACCGCGGACACGGACACTGTGCGCCGCAGCCTGGAATATGTGGCGGAGGTGTTCGGCGCATGAGCGAATGGGTGAAAAACGTGCCCGGTGTGCCGGACTACACGGTGGACGCCTTCCGGGAAAAGCGCAGTGACTACTGCCTGCTCATCCCCATCATCAACGAGGGCAAGCGTATCCTCACCGAGCTGGAGCGGGCCCAGAAGGGTGCCGTGGACGGCCTGTGCGACATCATTCTGTGCGACGGCGGCTCCACCGACGGCAGCATGGAGGCCCAGGGCCTGGTGCGCCGGGGCGTGAATACCCTGCTCACCAAAAAGGGCCCCGGCAAGCAGGGGGCCCAGCTGCGCATGGGCATCCACTATGCGCTGGAACGGGGCTACGAGGGCATTCTGACCATCGACGGCAACAACAAGGACTCCATCGAGAGCGTGCCCCTCTTCATTGAAAAGCTGGAGGAGGGCTACGATCTGATTCAGGGCAGCCGGTTCATCCCCGGCGGCAAGGCGGTCAACACCCCCTTCAGCCGTTACTGGGCGGTGCGCCTGATTCACGCGCCGGTGATCAGCCTGGCGGCCCGCCACTGGTTCACCGACACCACCAACGCCTACCGGGGCTACAGCCGGGCCTATCTGACTCACCCGCTGGTGAAACCGCTGCGGGACGTGTTCGTGGGCTACGAGCTGCTGGCCTACCTGAGCGTGCGGGCCACCCAGCTGGGCCTGAAGGCCTGCGAGGTGCCGGTGGAGCGGGCCTATCCCAAGAACGAGCCCACCCCCACCAAGATCAAGGGCTTGCAGGGCAATACCAATCTGCTGAAAATTTTGTTCGCCGCACTGCGGGGAAAATACAACCCTTAAAAGGGAGAATGCGACATGCAGGTTTACGATAAGATCATTGTGGGCGCGGGGCTTTATGGTCTGTACGCGGCGCAGAAGTGCGGCGCGGTGGGCCAGCGGGTACTGGTGCTGGAAAAGGACCCCGGTCCCTTCATGCGTGCCACCTATATTAATCAGGCCCGGGTCCACATGGGCTACCACTACCCCCGCAGCTATTCCACGGCCATCAAGAGTGCCCATTACTTTGAGCGCTTCTGCCGGGATTACGACTTCTGCCTGCTCAAGGAATTCGATCAGGTCTACGCCACCAGCGCCCATTTCTCCTGGACCAATGCCCAGGAGTTCCGGGACTTCTGCGCGGCGGCGAACATCCGCTGCGACGATGTGGCCCCCACCAAATACTTCAACCCCGGTCAGTGCGACGGCGCGTTCCTGACCACCGAATACACCTACGATGCCCAGGTGCTCAAGGAGTATTTTCTGAAGGAGCTGGCAAAGCTGCCGAATGTGACCATTGCCTACAGCCGCAAGCCGGAATCGGTGGAGCGGGCGGGCAGCGTCTGGCGGGTAAAGGCGGGAGACATCACCGCCGAAGCGCCTTTTTTGCTGAACGCCACCTATGCCGGGGTGAACGAGCTGCACGCCATGTTGGGCTATGAGCCCTTCAAGATCAAGTATGAGCTGTGCGAGATCATCCTCTGTACCGTGGATGACAAGCTGAAAAACACCGGTATCACTGTGATGGACGGGCCGTTTTTCTCCATCATGCCCTTCGGTCAGACCGGCTACCACAGCCTGACCAGCGTGACCTTTACCCCCCATGTGACCAGCTATGACAGCGTGGCCACCTTCCAGTGCCAGAGCCGCAGCGAGGGAAAATGCCGCCCGGGCGATCTTTACAACTGCAACGAGTGCCCGGCCAAGCCTGCCAGCGCCTGGCCTATGATGAGCCAGCTGGCCCGCAAGTATCTGAAGCCGGAATACGGCTTTGCTTATGCCGGAAGCCTGTTCAGCATGAAGCCCATTCTGAAGGCCAGCGAGATCGACGATTCCCGCCCCACGGTGATCCGGCAGTATGCGTCGGACCCGGCCTTTGTGAGCGTGCTGTCCGGCAAGATCAATACCGTTTACGATTTGGATGAGGTGCTGCAATATGGCGCAGATCACGAATAAGGAAAAGAATTTTATCTCGGCGGTGGTCTATCTGCACGACTGCGCCGGGCAGGTGGAGTCCTTCTTCGACCGGCTGCTGGCCCGGCTGGAGGAGCATTTTGACTACTACGAGATCGTGGCCGTGAACGACGGCTGCACGGACGATACGGTGGCCCGGCTGAAGGAATTTGCGGCCGGGAGGATGGAAAAGCCCCTAACCATCCTGAACATGAGTCTGCACCAGGGGGTGGAGCAGGCCATGAATGCCGGGCTAGATGCGGCCATCGGCGACTTTGTGTTCGAGTTCGACAGCCTGGATACCCCTTACCCGGCAGAAATGATCTGGCAGGCCTATGAAACGGCGCTCACCGGCTTTGACGTGGTGACCGTCAGTCCCAGCCGCCAGAAGACGGCCAGCAAGGCTTTTTACGCTCTGTTCAACGCCTTCAGCAACAGCATTTACAAGCTGGAGAGCGACGCCTTCCGGTTGGTGAGCCGCCGGGCTATCAACCGGGTGAAGGCCATCAGTGAAAATCTGCCCTACCGCAAGGCGGCCTATGCGGCCAGCGGTCTGGCCTGCAAGACCCTGTATTTTGAGGGGAGCATTCGCGGCCAGCAGGAGGCCCGGCTGGACAAGGCCATCGACAGCCTGGCCCTTTACACCAACGCGGGCTACAAGATCAGCTTCGGAATTTCCTGCGCAATGGCTTTGCTTACCCTGATTGCACTGGTTTACACCGTGGTGGTGTGGCTGGTGGGCGAGCCGGTCACCGGCTGGACCACCACCATGCTGGTGCTCAGCGGCGGTCTGGCCGGGATGTTCGTGATCCTGACCATCGCGGTGAAGTACCTGAGCCTGCTGGTGGATTTGGTGTTCCGCAAGCAGGCCTATCTGATCGAGGGCATCGAGAAGATCCAGAAATAACCGATACATTTACAGCAACAAAGGGAGAAACACCATGAACAAACGGCTGCGCAGTGCGCTGCAACAGGATATAAGCCGCCGCACCTTCTGGGTGCTGGTGGTACTGGTGGTGCTCGTCAAGCTTGTGATGACCCGCTTCCAGATGGTCTATGTCTGGGTGGGCGGTGCCCCGCTGGACGATGAACTCATGTTCGGGGCGGCCCAGAGCATCACCGCCGGGCAGTGGCTGGGGGCCTACGACTGGCTTACCCTTTCCAAACACATGTTCTTTGCGGTGTGGCTGGCGCTGTGCAGCCTGCTGCACCTGCCTTACCTGGGGGCGGGGCAGCTGCTCATCTGCGGCGCCGCGCTGGCCTGCGCTTTCGCCTTTGCGCCGGTGCTGCGCAGGTGGAAGAGCCGGTTTGCAGTGTTCGCTTTGCTGGCTTTCAGCCCGGCGGCCACCGCCTCCTTCACCCTGCGCGTTTACCGGGACAACATCTTCCCCGGCCTGTGCATGCTGTTCTTTGCCGGGCTGTGCGGTTACGCGCTGCGCTGCCGCAGGCCGGTAAAGCAGGGCATCGGCTGGCTGGTGCTGTCCGGTGTGGGGCTGGGCCTTGCCTGGCTCACCCGAGAGGATGGCATCTGGCTGCTGCCCTTCGCGGCGGCGGGCACCCTGATTCTGATTGTCACCGCTCTGCGGGACAAGGGCGCCTTGCCCAAAAAGCTGGGCCGCTGCGCCCTGTTGGCGGTGCCCTACGGCCTGCTGGCAGCGGCAATCCTCGCTTACAGTGCGGTGAACTACGCCTGCTATGGTCTGTTTGCCGTGAGTGATTTCTCCTCCGGCAGCTTTGCCGCGGCGGTGGGTGCCATGAGCCGGGTGAAGGCCGAGGAATGGAAGCCCCTGTGCAGCGTGCCCACCGATGTTCGCATGAAGCTGTACGACGCGGTGCCTCAGCTGCAGCCGCTGGAATACTGGCTGGAAGAGGATGAGGATCTTCAGAACAGCTTCCGCAACCCGGAGCTGGACGATTACCAGTCTGGCAGCTTCTACTGGGCGCTGCGCAAGGCTGCCTGGAACGAGGGTGTGTATGACAGCCCCCAGAAGGCAGCGGAGTACTGGCAGCAGGTGGCGGATGCCATCAACGCCCTGTGTGATTCCGGCCAGCTGGAAGCAAACGGGTCCGAGCGCAGCAGCACCACCCCGCCCATTCGGATGGAGTATGTGCCGGATGTGCTGGCGGAGGGGGTACGCAGTCTGCTGCACACCCTCACCTTCCGGGACTGTGCGCCCTATTATGCGGACCAGCGCAGCCTGATTCTGCCCGAGGACGAGGCGGTTTATGAGGCTTATCTGGGCCAGCAGGTGAACAGTGCGGCTCAGGCGGGCAGCGACCTGCCCTATTACAGCCCGCTGCAAAAGCTGGTGTACACCGGCATGGAGGTCATCCGGCTGGTATACGCGGTGGGTCTGCCGGTGCTGTTTGTGGCTGCAGCGGTGCTGCAGGCACGGCGGGGAATCCAGCTGCTGCAGCTGCGCAAGCAAAAAGCCATCCAGCCCGGGCAGGCCCTGCTGTGGGTACTGCTGCTGGGCCTTCTGGGAATGGCGCTGCTGCGCTGCTTTATGATCGCGTTTGTGGAGGTGGCCTCCTTCAACATCGGCACCTCCACCATGTACCTTTCCACCGTGCACCCGCTGCTGCTGCTTTACAGCGGGGCCGGTATCCTGACCCTTTGGAGGAAAAATCAGTGGCAAACATCCTGATTGTGGGCGCGGGCGCGGCCGGTCTGATGGCTGCGGGCGCGGCCGTGCGGCTGGGCCATTCGGTCACCGTGCTGGAGCACACCGAAAAGCCCGGCCAGAAGCTGCTCATCACCGGCAAGGGCCGGTGCAATGTGACCAACAACTGCGACGAGAACACCTTTTTGCAGAACGTGCGCACCAACCCGCGCTTTCTGTATTCGTCGCTTTACGCCTTCCCCCCGGCCAAGACCATGGAGCTGTTTGAGGAGCTGGGTGTCCCCTTGAAAACCGAGCGGGGCCGCCGGGTCTTCCCGGTGAGCGACCGGGCGGAGGACATCCGCCAGGCCCTTCTGCGCTATGCGGACGGGGCACAGATTTTGTATGACGGGGCCGAAAAGCTGGTGATTGAAGAGGGCCGGGCTGTGGGCGTCGTGACCCAAAGCGGCCGCACGCTGAAGGCGGACGCGGTGCTGGTGGCCACCGGCGGCGTGAGTTACCCGGTGACCGGCTCCACCGGCGACGGTTACCAGCTGGCCAAGCAGGCGGGCCACAAGATTGTGCCCACCGTGCCCAGCCTGTGCAGCCTGGTCTCGCCGGATGAGGACTGCCGGGCCATGATGGGCCTTTCGCTGAAAAACGTGACCCTCACCCTCTACCGGGACAAAAAGGCCGTGTTCACCGAAATGGGCGAGATGCTGTTCACCCACTTCGGCATTTCCGGCCCGCTGACCCTGATGGCCTCCAGCTACATCAAGGATATGCAGAAGCATGCCTGGAAGGCGGTCATTGACCTGAAGCCTGCTCTGGACGAGGAGCAGCTGTATAAACGGGTCACCAACGACTTTGCCCTGCTGGCCAACAAGAGCGCCCAGGGCGCACTGGTGAAGCTGCTGCCCGCCAGCATGCAGCCGGTGATGGTCAAACGCTGGGGCATGGACCCGGCCACCCGGGCCAACCAGATCACCAAGGAGCAGAAGCGGGAGCTGGTGCGGCTGGTCAAGCACTGGGAGGTGCCCATCAGCAAGCGGGGCGACCTGGCCCACGCGGTGATCACCGCCGGCGGCGTGGACGTGAAGCAGGTGGACCCCAAAACCATGGAGTCCAAGCTCTGCCAGGGGCTTTATTTTGCCGGCGAGGTGCTGGACGTGGATGCCTACACCGGCGGCTACAATCTGCAGATCGCCTGGTGCACCGCCCAGGCCTTCGCTGCGAATTTGTGATACAGGCGGCGGGGCCGCTTTGCATAGAATATAATAGAAGGAAGTAAGGAAAACATGATCTCTGTTGCCATCGACGGCCCCTCCGGGGCGGGAAAATCGACCCTTGCAAAACGCCTTGCCAAGGAGCTGGGCTACCTGTATGTGGATACCGGCGCCATGTATCGTGCCATCGGCCTGTACGCCCTGCGCCAGGGCGTGGACCCCAAGGATGAGGCTGCGGTCACGGCCCTTCTGCCTCAGATTCAGATTGAGCTGCGCTATGTGGACGGCGCCCAGCGGGTACTGCTGTGCGGCGAGGATGTGAGCGAGGCCATCCGGGCCGAGAATGTGGGCATGGCCACCAGTGCGGTGTCGGCCCATCCGCCGGTGCGTGCTTTCCTGCTGGAGCTGCAGCGAGGCATGGCCCGCACCCATGACATCCTGATGGACGGGCGGGATATTGGCACCGTGATTCTGCCTGGCGCCACCGTGAAGATCTTCCTCACCGCCAGCGCTGAGGCCCGGGCTGACCGGCGCTTCAAGGAGCTGCAGGACAAGGGCGTGGACACCGATTACGAGACCGTGCTGGAGGACATCCGCCGCCGGGATTATCAAGACAGTCACCGGGCCACCGCGCCGCTGCGCCAGGCAGAGGACGCCGTTCTGGTGGACACCAGTGAGATGGATCTGGAAGAGAGCTTCCAGGCCCTGAAGTCGCTGATTCTCAGCCGGGTCTGAGCGTTCCAATTTCAAGCCAATCGAGAAAGGAAACAAGCATGTTTTATGGTATTATGGTGACCGGAGCCTGGCTGATCTGGCATCTGGTCTTCCGCATTCGGGTGGTGGGCAAGGAGAACCTGCCCCGGGACGGCAAGGGCTTTGTGCTGGCGCCCAATCACATCTCTGCCATCGACCCGGTGTTCGTGGTCATTGCCCGGTTCTGGGGCAAACGGATGCTGATTATGGCCAAGGAGGAGCTGTTCGAGGTGAATCCGCTGCTGAGCTGGATGTTCCGCAACGTGGGCGTGTTCGGCGTAGAGCGGGGCAAGGGTGACACCGGCGCGGTGGAAGCCGCCGTGGAAAAGGTGAAAAAAGGGCAGGGCCTTCTGATCTTCCCGGAGGGCACCCGTTCCAAGACCGGTGAGCCCGGCAAAATCAAGAGCGGCGCTTTTGTGGTGGCCAGCGCTGCCGGGGTGGATATGATCCCCTGCCGCATCATCTATCGCCACGGACACATGAAGCTGTTCAGTGGGGTGAAGGTCTGCTTCGGCAAGCCCATCCCCGCCGCTGCGCTGGACATGGGCGAGCACAAATCCGCCGCAAAGCTGCGGGAGTGCAAGGCCATGCTGGCCGATGCCTGGGAGGAGCTGTATCAGCAGAATAAGTTTGAATAAACCCCGTGCAGGCGGGGCAAAATAAAGGGAGAAGCACCCATGAAGATTTTGAAAGCCAAGACCGCCGGGTTCTGCTTTGGTGTGGACCGTGCGGTGAAGCTGACCTATCAGCTGGCCGAAGAGGGTCACAAGGTGGCCACCCTGGGCCCGCTGATCCACAACCCCCAGTGTGTGGCAGACCTGGAGTCCAAGGGCGTGGTCACCGCTGCAGGGCTGGAAGATGTGCCCGACGGGTACGAGGTGGTCATCCGCAGCCATGGCGTTGGCGCGGATGTGTACAGCGCTATTGCGGAAAAGGGCCTGGTGCTTCACGACGCCACCTGCCCCTTTGTGGCCAAGATTCATCGCATTGCCAAGCGCGCCAGCGACGAGGGCAAAACCCTGCTGGTGGCGGGCGACAAGACCCATCCGGAGGTGCAGGGCATCGTCGGCCACACCAAAGGCGAGGTATTTGTGTTCGCCGATTTGGATGAATTAAAGGCCTGGCAGGGCCCGAAAAATGGGCAAAATGGTATAATCGTGGTGGCACAAACCACATTTCAGGTAACAAAATGGTTAGAATGTACAAACTTTATAAAAAAAGACTATACAAACGCCGAGATTTTTGATACAATATGTAATGCGACGTGGACGAGGCAACAGGAGGCGGAAGACCTCAGCCGAAAATGCGACCTGATGGTCGTCATTGGAGGTCATCATTCTTCCAATACCCAAAAGCTTGTAAAAGTCGCTGAAAAACACACAAAGGCCGTTACGGTGGAGACCGCAAAGGAGCTCCGGCCGGAATGGTTTGAGGGTGTGGACACAGTGGCCGTTACAGCCGGGGCTTCCACGCCATCGTCTATAATTGAGGAGGTACTTAACAGTATGAGTGAAGAAATCCGTGAAGAGATGAGCTTTGCCGAGATGTTCGCAGAAAGCGAGGCTAATCTCAAGCCTGTTTTCGCAGGTAAGGTAGTGGAGGGCACTGTTACCAGCATTACGCCCAACGAGGTGCAGGTTGATATCGGCACCAAACACACCGGTTTTGTGAAACTGAGTGAGCTTACCGACGACCCCGCAGCCCGTGCGGAGGATCTGGTCAAGGTTGGGGACAAGCTGGACCTCGTCGTTGAAAAAGTTAACGATCAGGAAGGCGTTGCCTACCTGTCCCGCAAGAAGCTGGAAGCCCGCAAGGGTCTGGAAGAGGTGGCCAAGGCCGCTGAGGAAGGCACCGTCATGGAAGGCGTTGTCACCGAGACCAACAAGGGCGGCGTGATCGTTCTGGTGAAGGGCGTTAAGGTATTCGTACCCCGCAGCCAGGCCACCATGCGCCGTGACGAGGACATCAACGCTCTGGTAAAGCAGAACGTGAAGCTGATCATCACCGAGTGCGCTGGCCGCAAGATCGTTGGTTCCATCAACAAGGTTACCGCCGAGGAGAACGCTGCCAAGCGTGAGGCCTTCTGGGCTGACGTTGAGGTTGGCAAGACCTACACCGGCGTTGTGAAGAGCCTGACCGCTTACGGTGCCTTCGTGGACATCGGCGGCGTGGACGGCCTGTGCCACATCAGCGAGCTGAGCTGGAACCGCATCAAGCACCCCAGCGAGGTCGTTTCCGTGGGCGACACCATCGAGGTGTATGTGAAGGCTCTGGACCCCGAGAACCACAAGGTTTCCCTGGGCTACAAGAAGGCCGAGGACAACCCCTGGGAGAAGCTGAAGAACGAGTATCCCATCGGCAGCGTTTTCACCGCTCCCGTTGTGAGCATCACCAAGTTCGGTGCTTTCGTTCGCATCCTGCCCGGTGTGGACGGTCTGGTTCACATCTCCGAGATCAGCAACGAGCGCGTGGAGAAGGTTGGCGACGTGCTGAAGGTTGGCGATGAGGTCAACGTGAAGCTGCTGGATGTCGACTTCGACAAGAAGCGCATCAGCCTGTCCATGAAGGCTCTGCTGGACGACGAGAACAGCGACGCCGAATAATCAAATGGCTCAAAAGCCGCCCGGCAACTGCCGGGCGGCTTTTTTTGCCGCATGTATTTACGTGCAAATCACTAGGAATCAGGGCGAAAACATGCTATACTGGAACTATTCCAGAGCAGGGCGGGCGGCGCTGCCACCACCGGCAGGCTGTTTTTGCCCGGCACCTCAGGGAAAGGAGATCGTTGAATTTATGAAAGCGTTTCGTTTGACCGGCCTGATCCTTGGGATCGTGGGCCTGAGCCTGTCTGTAACGGCGATTGTGTTCAGTGCGGTGGGCATGTTTAAGGCCCGTCAGTGCAAGCAGTGCAAGTTGGGAGGTCAGATCAAGTAATGGATAAAAAAGAGATCCTGGCAAAGGTTGACCATACTCTGCTGAAGGCCGACGCCACCTGGCCCGACATTCAGAAGATCTGCGACGAGGCTATGGAAAACCACACTGCCTCCATCTGCATCAATCCCGGCTATGTGAAGCAGGCCTGCGAGTACATGAAGGGCGCGATCCCCGTGTGCACCGTTGTGGGCTTTCCTCTGGGCGCCACCGACACCGCCACCAAGGTGTTCGAGGCCAAGACCGCCATTGAGAACGGCGCCGAGGAAGTGGACATGGTCATCAACATCGGCCGCCTGAAGAACGGCGAGTACGACTTTGTGCGCGACGAGATCGCCGCCATCAAGAAGGCCATCGGCGACAAGGTGCTGAAGGTCATCATCGAGACCTGCCTGCTCACCGATGCCGAGAAGGAAAAGATGTGCGACATCGTGTGCGAGGCTGGCGCGGACTTCATCAAGACCAGCACCGGCTTCTCCACCGGCGGCGCCACCTTTGCGGACATCGAGCTGTTTGCCCGCTGCTGCCGCGGCCGCTGCAAGATCAAGGCTGCGGGCGGCATCTCCACCATCGAGGACATCGAGAAGTTCCTGGAGCTGGGCGCCGACCGCCTGGGTACCAGCCGCGCAGTGAAGATCCTGCAGGGCCTGGAGTCCAGCGGATACTAATTGAATTAAATTTTTCAGCGGGCCGCCGGGGTTTTCCACCGGCGGCCCGCTTTTGGTTGAAAACTGGCCGGGTGAAATGCTATACTCAAATCAAATAAAAAGGCGGGGTGGGAAGCATGGGCAAAAAAATTATCTGCGCGCTGGCGGCTTTTGCGGTGCTGGCGGGTCTCTGCTTTGTGCTGGGGTACACCAGACCCATGACCCTGGAGCAGCTCTGCCCGGGCATCCGGCTGGAGGATTGCCGGGCAATCCAGGCCAGCTTCCGGCGCGGGCAAACCGGCGAGGAGATTACTCTTACCCTGCAAAACGGCGACACAACCTTTGCGCAGGTGACCGAGCTGATGGAGACAGCCTCCTTTCGCCGCAGCCTGCTCAGCCTGTTTCCACTGGGCGGCAAAAGCCATGCGCTGCAGCCGGAGGACTTCAAATGGCGGCTGCTTCTGGAATTTGGCGACACCCAACTGCCGGACGGAACCCGAGGCAGCGGGATGCTGATAGCGCTGAACGATTTTTACGGAACGCTGGAGGTTTCCTATGTGGGCGAGACCTGGCGCTGCGATGTATCCGATCTGGAGGAATGGCGCGGTGCGGTGATGGAATGCCTGGAAACGGGAAACAAGAAGGAGGGGAACGCATGAGCAGAAAAATGGTTTTGGGGCTGGTTCTCATGTGCATGGGGTTTGGGGGCGCGGTTCTGCTGATTAGTGCCATGGTGTTGAGCCCCATGAATCCCTGGAGCTACAACGGAATCACCGGTTGGTACGGCTGCCTGCTGGGAATGCAGCTACAGCTTCCGTTGGGGGTCTGTATTACTGTGACACTGGCCGGATTCGCGCTCAGTGTGATCGAAGCATTTCGGAAAGAATAATCCCAAAAAGGGAAGGACGGAACGGATATGAAGCCTGTGGTTGCAGGACTTTTGACCTTTGTGGTGTTTTTCTTTGGCAACAGCTATCTGCTGGGCGGGCTGGGCCAGCTGTGCCTGATCGGAGGCGATGCCTTTGTGAATTCCTATTTTGCCCCTGTCATGACCGGGCTTGCGCTGCTGGCGGCCCTGGTGGTGGGCTGCACACTGGCTGTGCTGCAAAAGCTGGATGCGGTGCAGAAGACCCTGAACGACAGGAAGCCCCACGAACAATAACACCGGCACGCAGCGCGGCAAAAACTGAGAAAACAGGCCCCGGACCCGAGGAAAGGGTTCGGGGCCTGTTTTTTCGTGGTGCCGTTTGCTATCATGGAGAAAAGCAGAACATTTTGTAACAACTCCGAAAGATAGCGTTGCTATCATCAGGATGGAAAAGGAAAACAGGGGGCATGAGCAATGAAGCCGATTCTGATCGTGGACGACGAGGTGGCCATCGCGCAGCTGATCGCTATGACGCTGGCCCGGATGGGCTATACCTGCCAGATGGCTTTTGACGGCCTGAAGGCTGCCGAGCTGCTGGAACAAAACGAGTACGATCTGGTGCTGCTGGACATCATGCTGCCTGGAGCGGACGGCTACGAGCTGATCGACTTCATCAGGCCCACCGGCATCCCGGTGATCTTCATCAGCGCAAAGACCACCGTGGCCGACCGGGTGAAGGGGCTGCATCTGGGCGCCTGCGACTACATTGTAAAGCCCTTCGCCCCCGAGGAGCTGCTGGCCCGGGTGGAAAATGTGCTGCGGCTTTCCGGCCGGGGACAGGCAATGCTGAAAGCCGGGGACGTGACGGTGGATGTGGCCACCCGGCAGGTGAAAAAGGCCGGGCAGGAGGTGGCCCTCACCCCCACCGAGTACCAGCTGTTGCTGGTGCTTCTGCACAACAAGAACATTGCGCTTTATCGGGATACGCTGTACGAGCGGGTCTGGGGACGGGATGCCGAGCTGGACACCCGCACCCTGGACATCCACATCCACCGGCTGCGCAAAAAGCTGGGCTGGCAGCATATGATCCGTACCATTCCCCGGATAGGCTACCGATTGGAGGAAACGCCATGAAACTCGCGCCGAAACTGGTTCTGACCATTCTGTTGTTGTTGGGCGTTCTGCTGGCGGCGGGCGGCGGCTGGCTGATCAAAACGGATTTTGAACGGAACTTCGACGAGGCCCGCACCCGGAACACCCTGGCTCACCGGCGGGATACCTATTCACTGCAGAACGGGCTGCTGGTTAAGGTCAGTGACGGAA
>PPYE01456014.1_pt1 | contig 12769 bp, 11 predicted proteins | sample 1559881 | NCBI WGS metagenome assembly PPYE01 (sample SAMN08240022, study PRJNA423297) | Human gut metagenome, whole genome shotgun sequencing project.
CGTTTTTATTTATCGAATATGATTCGGAAGGTTTCTTCCGCCATATTTTTCTTTAATCTGCTTTTGCGGGTTCGCAAGGCTCCTGCAGGAGTTTTCATACAGTACACAATGGTCCGGCTTTTGTATTTCAGCGCAGACAGTATGCAGAAATAGATATCTTCTTTGGACATGTTCGGGTATATTTGATTGAGGCAGGTAATAAAGCCATTGAAGTGTAATTTCAGTTCCTTATAAAGTGATTCTTGTTCTGACAGTTTTATATAGTTGCCGGGTAGAATTGTTTTTTCAACTGTTTCCAGATTCTTTCCCCACTGGGATGTCTGGAATGATTGGATGCCATTCCGGAGAATATCCTGTTTGAACCTTGTTGCTGTTTCGGGTAATCGGATTTCTTCGCCTACTTTTTCTTTTAGAAATGTGCTGATGGTTTGTGTTTGGTCCAATGAGTTCAGCTTTTCTTGCTTGAGTTCTTTTTCTTTTCTTTTTTTCTTTAAATATTGGTAAATGCCAAAAGCACCCGATAAAAGTACAATCAGGCAAATTGCAATGACATAATATGTATTCCTGTTTTCGGCCTCTATCTCTTTCCGTTGTATGGCCAAAGCATATTGTGTGTTTAGTTCTTCAACTTTTTGATGTCGCTGCATCTTGAGGATGGAGTCACGATATATGTTGAAAGAATCATTGTATGCATAGGCTGCCGGATGATTATTGGCTTTCTTTTCTACTTTATATAAATAGAAGTAGCCGGTAGTCTTGCTGTATAGGTTACCGGACAGACAGCTTTTCTTCAAATAGAACCTGGCAGAATCCATCTTATTGCCATAATATAATAATTGCCCTTTCAAACTGAGATTAGTGGCTGAACTGTCTTTTCTTATGGCAAGGTTTATGGTGTTGTTGGCTTTCAGCGTATCTCCTTCGTGTAAATAGACTTTGCTGATATCATTGAGTATGTTGGCCTCCCAATAATTGTTTTGAGATTTTTGGCTGATGGCCAATGCCTGTTGGTAATAAAACAGGGCACTGTCGCTCTTATGTTTTAATAAATGGGTCTGTGCCAATTCCCGATATGGAAAGAATAGGAGCGAAGAATCATCTAAAGCCTTGGTCACTGCATGGCATTCCCGATACATATCCATGGCTTTATTATATAGATTCTGTTTTTTGTATATCGTTCCTAAGTCAAAATAGATTTGCATCAGTAGTTTGCTCTTGTTGTTTTCCGGCATTTTTTTTAACGCTGTTAGTAACATTCTGACGGCGAGTGTATCTTGTCTGAGGTTCCGCTTTATTCGTCCTAAGTAAAAATAGCTTTTGGCGGCATTGATGCTGTTTTTCTCTTTTTTGTAATAGTTTACGGCTGTTTGTATCAACGAATCTGTCGGCGGAAGAAGATGAGTTTTATCACAGGCTTGTGTGTAAAGCAAAGCATAATCCGCTCGGGCTTGGTTGCGCAAGTTTTCGGGGTGACTGATATTTTGAAGTATATGTAAAGCGCTGTCCGGGTTTTCTTCCATGCAGGCTTCAGCTGTGGATAAGGCTTCTTTTACGGATGGAGGTACATTATATCGGCATCCGTAAAAGGTGAGTATGGATAGTAATATGAGTATTGTTTTTCTCATTTGGGTATTTATTAGTGACAAAGGTACTATTATTCGTTGAATATGTCTGTCTCTCAAGCACTGATATTTATCTCCCGGCAGCTGAAAGATGAAAGCTGAACGTTCGAGGGGGGGAGGAGTAGGGAGGAAAGGGCTGAAGTATAAGGAGATAAGGGGCATTTCATTCAAAGGGTAAAATATTTTTCTTTTGATGCAGTATTTGGGTTAAATTGACATTTTATAAGTAAAACGGAAATGTTTCTGTTTGCCGAAAGATAAGAAAAATGAAGAATGAATCACTAACTCTGAGACATCGTATCGGACTGGAAATAGCCCGGAAGTTGAATAATGATTTGCTGAAAGAACATCCGTTGAAACAATTGTTTTGGGAATGTACGTTGCGCTGTAACCTGCATTGCCGGCATTGCGGAAGTGATTGCAAGAAGATAGCCGGGCACCCTGACATGCCGAAAGAAGACTTTCTGAAAGTGCTTGACAGCGTGGCGGCATCTACAGATTCGCATAAGGTATTTGTCATTATTACAGGCGGCGAACCGTTGATGCGAGAGGATTTGGAGGAATGTGGGAAGGCTATATATGAGAAAGGATTCCCATGGGGGATGGTGACTAACGGACTTTATATGACGCGCGAACGTTTTCGCCGCTTACTGGCATCGGGGTTGCATACGGCAACGGTCAGCCTTGACGGATTTGCGGCAGATCATAACTGGATGAGGGGGAATCCACAGAGCTTTGAACGTGCGGTGGAGGCGATAAAAATGATGGCGGAAGAGCCGGGGTTTGTGTTTGATGTGGTGACTTGTGTCAACAAGCATAGTTATATGCGTCTGGAGGAGATGAAGGAGTTTTTGCTGAGTTTGGGAGTGAAACGCTGGCGGCTTTTCACTGTGTTTCCTGTCGGCCGTGCGGCAAAAGATTCGGAACTGCAATTGTCGAACGGGGATTTTCGCGGAGTGATGGAGTTTATCAAACGTACGCGCAAGGAGGGAAGGATAAAGACGGCTTATGGCTGTGAAGGTTTTCTCGGAAACTATGAGGGAGATGTGCGCGATTATTTCTTTCATTGCCAGGCGGGGGTATCAGTAGGGTCTGTTCTGGTGGACGGTGCTATTTCTGCTTGTCCCAGCATCCGTGCCGATTATCATCAAGGCAATATTTATGAGGACGACTTTATGGAGGTATGGAATAATAAATACCGGCCTTACCGTGACCGCGAGTGGATGCGCAAAGGGGAGTGTGCCGACTGTAAGTTTTTCCGTTATTGCAAAGGAAACGGTATGCATTTGCGTGACGGGAATGGGGACTTGCTGTTTTGCCATTATAAAAGGTTGCAAACATTATAAAACTAGAGAATATGAACATGAAAAAGAAAATTGCAGTGCGTAAGTTGTTATCCGGCGTATTGGTATTGTTGGGCTTTACTGCTTGTGACAGTGATGACCCCGGTAATGGGTTATGTGAATATGGTACTCCCTCGGCTGATTATCAGGTGAAAGGAAAAGTTCTTGACCTAACCGGGAAGCCGATAAAAGGTGTACAGGTGGTGGTAAAGGATTTGAATGCTTATTTTGTGAAGGGCGAGAAGGACTATGTGGTGGATTATGACACTGTGTATACGGATGTAAAAGGTGAGTTCGAGAGTGACAAGGCGCATACTTTCAGCATAGGCAGTCAGGAAGTGCTCTTCCATGATGTGGATGGAGAGGAGAATGGGGGAGAATTTGAATCTGCTACTCTGAAGACGAATCAAATGGATATATCGGAAATAAAAGAAGGCGAAAGCTGGTATTCGGGAGCTTATGAACTGAAGGCTGAGGTGAAACTTTCGCCGAAGAAGAAATAATCTAAGAAATAAAACTGAATTAATCCATTCTATTATGAAAGGGCTGTGGCGGTAATTAACCTGCCCAGCCCTCCCTGTCTAAATTTCTGTAACTGATGGCTTCTGCCAAATGGGTGGAAGTAACCCGCTCGCTGTTGTCGAGGTCGGCAATGGTTCTTGCCACTTTCAGGATGCGGTCATAGGCACGTGCCGAAAGGTTGAGGCGTGTCATGGCATTGCGCAGCAGATTGAGCCCCTGTCCGTCGGGTTCGGCATATAGGTGGAGCAGTCGGCTTTCCATCTGTGCATTGCAATATATTCCCGGATGGTTGGCAAATCTTTTCTCTTGTATCTTTCTTGCGTTGATTACTCTTTCGCGGATGGAGACGCTGCTTTCCGCCGGTTGTGTTTCCGATATCTTGTCGAAAGGCACGGGGACGATTTCTATTTGTATGTCGATACGGTCGAGCAGGGGACCTGAAATGCGGTTCAGGTAGCGTTGTACTTGTCCGGGGTTGCAGACGCATGCTTTGGTCGGATGGTTATAGTATCCGCATGGGCATGGGTTCATGGAGGCTACCAACATAAAACTTGCCGGATAGTCGAGGCTGTATTTGGCGCGTGATATGGAGATGTAACGGTCTTCTAATGGTTGCCGGAGCACTTCAAGCACACTGCGGTTGAACTCCGGCAGCTCGTCCAAAAAGAGGACACCGTGATGTGCCAGACTGATTTCTCCGGGTTGCGGGTTGCTTCCTCCGCCCACCATTGCAATCTGCGAAATGGTGTGGTGAGGGCTTCTGAAGGGGCGTGTGGCTATCAGGGATGAATCTTTTCCCAACTTTCCGGCAACGGAGTGTATTTTGGTCGTTTCCAGGCTCTCTCCCAGCGATAGGGGCGGGAGAATGCCCGGCAATCGTTTCGCCATCATTGATTTTCCACTTCCGGGTGCACCAATCATAATCAGGTTGTGTCCGCCTGCGGCGGCTACTTCGAGTGCGCGTTTCACGTTTTCCTGTCCTTTTACGTCTGCAAAGTCATAAGGAAAGTTTTCTTGATTCTTATAAAATTCTTCGCGTGTGTTGACTGCGGTGGGTTCCAGTATCCGTTCGTTATTAAAGAACTCTATGACTTCTTTTATATTTTCCACTCCGTATACATTCAGGTGGTTTACCACGGCTGCTTCGCGGGCATTTTGTTTGGGAAGGATGAAGCCTTCAAATCCTTGTTCGCGGGCACTGATGGCAATGGACAAGGCCCCCTTGATGGGCTGCAGACTTCCGTCGAGGCTCAGCTCGCCTATAATAAGGTAGCGCGATAACTTTTCTTCGGAGACGATTTGGGCGGCAGCCAATATCCCGATGGCCAAAGGCAGGTCATAGGAAGAGCCTTCTTTCCGTATATCGGCCGGAGCCATGTTGACGACTATCTGGCTGGTGGGAAATTTGTATCCGTTGACCTGCAGAGCGGAGATGATACGTTCGTGACTTTCTTTTACGGCTGAGTCTGGCAGACCGACAAGGAAGAACTTTATACCGCGCGAACTATTGACTTCAATAGTTACAATGGTTGCATCAATTCCTTGTACAGCCGCGCCATAGACTTTTACTAGCATTTTATTATTTTTTCTTCTTACGAGCCTTTTCTCTTTCGGCTGCTTTTGCGGCTTTCTCTTTTTCTTTGTCTTGCTCTATAAGTTGTTTTACTTTGTCTATTAGTTCTTTTCCTCTGATGTCTCTGGCGATAACTCGTTTATTGGGAGCTATCAGCAGATTGGAGGGCAGGCGGGTGATGCCTTGTTGCTTGACGATGGAGTTGTCCCAGCCTTTAAAGTCGCATACTTGTTTCCATTGGATTGTGTCTTTGTCGCATGCTTTCAGCCATTCTTTCTTGTCTAAGTCCAGTGACAGGCTGACAATGATGAATTTTTCTTTTTTCAGTGCTTTCTGCACGGCGACCAGTGAATCTTGTGCCGCTACGCTTTCTTTGTTCCAGCTTGCCCAGAAATCGAGAAGGACATATTTGTCTTTCATTTCTTTCCAGCCGATGCTTTTCCCATTTTTATCGGTACAGGAAATCGTGTTTAGGCTCTGCCGGTTCAGTTCGTTCTTTTCTTTCAGCTTGGCCTGAAGGTCAATCATGTAGGGGGTATCCTTGATGCTCCCGCTTAGTCCCTGTATCAATTCATCCATCCGCGTATAGTCGGGAAGACTGTCTTGCACGTAATATTGTTCTATCAGATAGATATTGGCAAATGAATGGGGATTTTCTTTGATGAGGCGGTCTACCGTGAACATAAGGCTGTCTGCTTTTGCCTCCTTGATGGTTTGCAAGATATATGCCATTCTTTCGTTGTCGCCTTTCCCTTTGATTTGTATATCTCCGGGGGTACCGTCCCATGTCACGCTTTCTCCTTTGTCGGCAAACACGGGAAGTGTTTCTTTATCACTGAGCAGCAATGAGAAGATGGTGAAAGTATCGGGGGTAATGGTGTAATTGAATTTTCCGTTTTGGGCGATAATTGTGTCCAGTTTATAGTTGGGTTCCTGATAGAAAACGAGTATGGTATCAGAAGACAAGCCGCTGATATTCCCTTTTAAAGTGAAAGTGCTCTTCTTGCCGCAACCGGTCAGCAGGAGTATGAGCGCAAGGAAAAGAAAAGATAATTTTTTCATCTTAAATTATTTTCTGCGAAAATACTCATTTTGCAGGTAATGGGCGGTATAAATAGAAGTTATTTTGCATAAAAAAACCGGGATATCCTTTAAATGGATATCCCGGTCTGTTTATTTGGCTATTTTAGATAGTCCGATTATTTGATAGAATCAGCAAATTTAGCGAATTCGCGGTCGTTTGCAGCTTTCTGAGCCATTGAAGCGTCCTTAGCGATTGCGCTCTTAATGCTGCTGCTTACCAATGAAGCGTTGTTAGTGCGGGCACCAACGATAGCCATTAAGTAATCAGTCATTGCATCAGGATTCTTGATAGCAGACAAAGTAGCTTTTGCCTTGTTGTAGTCCTTAGCCAAAATCTGAGCTTGAGCAGCACTGTTAGTCTTAGCGTCACCGAATGCGTTTACAGCTCTGTCATACTGACCTTGTTTGATGTACAGGTTACCAAGAGCTTCGTTAGCAGCGTTAGCACCTGTAGCCTTACCTAAGTAAGATTCAGCAGCAGCTACATTGCCCTTAACCAATTCGCAAAGACCAAGGTTAGCGTTTACTTCAGGAGCGTTAGCGTTCTTAGAAGCAGCTTGTTTTTCGTCATCGCTGCGGCCGATGATGTCATAGTTGGCAGTCAGACGTGCACGACGCAACTGAGGCAGGATTTCGTCAGCCAAAGTTTTGTAAACTGAAGAGATGTTCTTGATTTCAGCTTCTCTTTGTTCAGGATCCTGATACATAGAAAGAACGCGCAAAATCAAGTCTTTATCCTGCAAGTTTGATTTAGAAACCAATTCCTGGAAACCTTCCCAGTCTTGTGCAGTATATTTAGCATCGAGGTTAGTATCGATTTTGCCTTTCTTCAATTGACGTTGCATATACTTTTCTGTGTTACCTTCACGGTTTTCAGCCAAACCTGTATTCAGTTTAACACCACCGTCAGGAGAAGCGTATGCAGAGATTTCGATGTTGTTCAATTTGTAGTTCTTAGTGTCAGCGTTTACTTCAGCAACTTTCTTGTGGAATTCTTTCATATCGTCTGAATTCAATTCGCTGTTGCGTAAGTTAGCCTGTTGAATCAAGAACATGATGTTGGCAGTCTGAGCGTCTTTGATGATGCGTTGGAAAGCGTCGTTTGCATAAGATGCATTTGAGCTGGCAGCAGTAGGCAATTCAGAAGTAGCGATTACACCGTCTGCAATTTTCACAGAAGGAATGGTATATGTCTTTTTGCCTTTTGTGATTTTGAAATCAAGATATAATTCAGAGTTAGCCATTTCGGGAACATAGTCGAAAGAAGCTTTCATAGTATAGCTACCACCTACCTTATAAGAAATAGTCTGTCCGTTTCCTTCTACTTTTTCACCTTGGAATATAGCGGGCTGACCTTTAGCTTCGCCACCTTTCCATCTTAATACCGGAGTTACTTCAACAGTAGCTTTTTTCTTCATGTACTTTTCGGGGAACTTACCATTGATAGTTACAGGCACTTTACCACCGATTGCTTCAAGCACTTCAGGGTTAGTTGTGAAATAGTCAGAAGACAATTCTCCCATCTTGCCTTTTTAATCATAGTTACTTTAATTATTTAACGTTTGTAATGTAATTTCTACTAAAGCCGCGTTTTTGTATGCATCTTTGGGTGCAAAGATAGAAAAAACTCTATTATCTGCTAACTTTAAATGGGCCTTTTTTTTCAAAATATCTTAAAAAAGGACGTAGAAATGAACACTTTATTTATGTTCCTCTCTGAATTTGATGTTGCGAGGATGATGCTCAATGATTTCACTGCGTAGCATATTGCGGTCAATGTGTGTATAAATTTCTGTAGTTCCGATACTTTCGTGCCCCAACATACATTGGATGGCACGTAAATTTGCCCCTCCTTCGAGCAAGTGGGTGGCAAAGGAATGGCGGAAGGTATGGGGGCTGATGGTCTTTTTCAAACCGGTGCGTCCGGCCAGTTCTTTGATAATGTGGAAAACCATGATGCGCGAGATGTTTTTCCCAAAATTGCTGATGAACAGAAAATCCTCGAAACCGGGTTTTATTTTCATTAAGTTGCGGTCGGGGAAATATAGATTAATTTCTTTTACAGCACGTGGGGAGATGGGGACCAGGCGTTGCTTGCTTCCTTTTCCTTCTACCTTGATGAAATTTTCATTTAAGTACAGGTCGGACAATTTCAGGTTGCAAAGTTCGGATACACGGAGCCCGCAGCTATAGAGCGTTTCGAGAATAGCCCGGTTTCGTTGCCCTTCTTTGGTGCCTCTGTCTATGCTCTCTATGAGACGGTCTATCTCTTCTACGGTGAGTACTTCGGGCAGTTTGAAGCCTGTTTGCGGAGACTCAAGCAGTTCGGTTGGGTCGGCTTCCAGATAGTCTTCGAGCACAAGGAAATGATAAAAAGACCGGATACCCGACAGAATGCGTGCCTGCGAACGGGGGTGGATACCGATGTCACGCAGTCCGGCTGAAAATGTTTCCAGATGTTCTAATGTCACCTCCAAAGGATGGAGATTTTCAAGGGTCAGATAGGCCATTAGTTTGTCTAAATCTGTGAGATAAGCATCTACCGTATTGGTAGATAGAGACTTCTCCAACTTTAAATATTGCTTGTATTTCGCTAATATCTTATCTGTTTTCTCGGTTCTTTTCATTTCTTTTTTCTAACTTTGTGCCCAAATTCCCTGCAAAGGTATTAAAAGTTCAGACAAAGCATTAAATATGAAAATACAAATTATTAATGGGCCTAATATCAATTTATTAGGCAAACGTGAACCTTCCATTTATGGGGCTGTTTCATTTGAAGACTATTTGGCGGATTTGAAATGTGCTTATCACAATATTGAGATTGAATATTATCAGTCGAACGTGGAGGGAGAGATGATAAATAAGATTCATGAGGTGGGGTTTGACTATGACGGTATTGTGTTGAATGCCGGAGCATATACTCATACTTCCATTGCTTTGCAGGATGCTATACGGGCTGTGACGGCCCCGGTGATTGAAGTGCATATCTCGAATGTGCATGCCCGTGAGGAGTTCAGACATAAATCAATGATTTCATGTGCTTGTCTGGGAGTGATTTGCGGGTTCGGACTGGATTCCTATCGATTGGCGATAGAGGCGTTGTTGATGAAGAAATAAAATTTTAGGTACGTATATAATAAGGTGATAAGATTATGATGTTGAAACAGACAAAAATCGTGGCGTCCATCTCAGATGAGCGTTGCGAAGTTGAATTTATTAGAGACTTATTCAAGGCAGGTATGAATGTGGTTCGTATGAACACGGCGCATGCTTCGCGTGAAGGTTTCGAGAAGTTGATTAAAAATGTGCGTGAGGTTTCCAATCGCATTGCTATATTGATGGATACAAAAGGGCCTGAAGTGCGTACAACTGTCATTGCAGGTGGTGAACCTATTCCTTATAACATCGGTGACCGTGTGAAGATTGTAGGGAATCCTAGTCAGGAAACGACTCGTGAGTGTATTGCTGTGTCTTACCCCGGTTTTGTGCATGACCTTCAGGTGGATGGTGATATTCTGATTGATGATGGTGATTTGGAGTTGCGTGTAGTAGATAAGACGGATGAATATTTGGTTTGTGAGGTGCAGAACGAGGCTACTTTGGGTAATCGTAAAAGTGTGAATGTTCCGGGTGTCCGCATCAATCTTCCTTCGTTGACGGAAAAAGACCGTAACAATATATTGTATGCTATCGAGAAGGATATTGATTATATCGCTCACTCTTTTGTCAGAAACAAGCAGGATGTATTGGATATCCGTCAGATATTGGATACCTATGGTAGTGATATCAAGATTATTGCCAAGATTGAGAATCAGGAGGGTGTTGACAACATCGACGAGATTCTGGAAGTGGCGGATGGTGTGATGGTAGCGCGTGGAGATTTGGGTATTGAAGTTCCGCAAGAGCGTATTCCGGGCATCCAACGTATGTTAATCCGTAAATGTATTTTGGCCAAGAAACCGGTAATCGTGGCTACCCAGATGTTGCATACCATGATTAATAATCCGCGTCCTACCCGTGCGGAGGTCACTGATATTGCCAATGCCATTTATTATCGGACGGATGCATTGATGTTGAGCGGTGAGACTGCATACGGAAAATATCCGGTGGAAGCAGTAAAGACCATGACGAAGGTGGCTGCCCAGGCAGAGAAAGATAAATTGTCGGAAAATGATATCCGGATTCCGCTGGATGAGTCTTCTAATGATGTGACTGCATTTCTTGCAAAACAGGCTGTGAAGTCGACCAGCAAATTGAATATCCGTGCTATCATAACCGATAGTTTCAGTGGACGTACAGCTCGTAACATTGCAGCTTTCCGTGGAAAGTACCCGGTATTGGCTATCTGTTATAAAGAAAAAACCATGCGCCATCTGGCTTTGTCTTATGGTGTAGAGGCTATCTATATGCCTGAAAAGGCAAATGGGCAGGCTTACTACTTTGCTGCTTTGCGCAAGTTGTTGGACGACGGTGTTTTGTGTGAGAGCGACATGGTGGCATACCTGAGTAGCGGTAAGCAAGGAACGCAGACTTCATTCCTCGAAATCAATGTGGTGGGAGATGTGCTGAAGTATGCGATGGATTATGTGCTTCCCAACCGTAACCGTTATTTATAATACCGGCCGGCATGAAAGAAACGGATGCTATTGACGAATATATCCTTCAGCATATCGATGAAGAAAGTGATTATCTGAAGGCTCTTTATCGTGATACGCACGTCAAGTTATTGCGTCCCCGCATGGCTTCGGGTCATCTGCAGGGGCGTATGCTTACAATGTTTGTACGGATGATACGTCCTCGTCAGGTGCTCGAAATAGGTACTTACAGCGGTTATTCCGCATTATGTTTGGCCGAAGGGCTCGAAGAAGGGGCCGTGTTGCATACTTTTGAGATTAATGATGAGCAGGAGGACTTTACCCGTCCGTGGCTGGAAGGCTCACCTTATGCTGACAAGATAAGATTCTATATCGGCGATGCATTGCAGTTATTGCCGGATATGAACATTATGTTTGATTTGGCGTTTATAGACGGTGACAAGCGTAAGTATATCGAATATTATGAGCTGGTGCTGAAGATGCTTTCGCCGGGTGGCTATATCATAGCCGACAATACGCTGTGGGACGGCCATGTGTTGGAAGAGCCGCATCACACCGACCTTCAGACTATCGGTATCAAGAAGTTTAATGATTTGGTGGCGGCTGACTCAAGGGTAGAGAAAGTGATTCTGCCGTTGCGTGACGGACTGACAATAATAAGAAAGAAATAAAATAAATAGTAATATGGAAACGACCAGACAAAATAAGATTTCCCGTCTTATTCAGAAAGAATTAAGCGAGATTTTCCTGCTTCAGACTAAAGCGATGAACGGTGTATTGGTATCGGTAAGTGCAGTTCGCATCAGCCCTGATATGAGTATAGCGCGTGTTTATCTCAGTGTGTTCCCTTCAGAGAAGAGTCAGGAAATAGTGAAGAATATCAATGATAATATGAAGTCTATCCGTTTTGAATTGGGTACGCGTGTACGCCATCAGTTGCGTATCATTCCCGAACTTAAGTTCTTTGTGGATGATTCGTTGGATTATGTCGAACGTATTGATGAACTGTTGAAAAAATAACCAACGGTGAATTTCCCCTTTTATATAGCGAAGCGTTACCTTTTCTCTAAGAAGTCGCACAATGCCATCAATGTTATATCAGCTATTTCGGTTTGCGGAGTAGCTTTGGCTACATTGGCAATGGTATGTACATTGTCTGTATTTAATGGATTTCAGGATGTGGTGGCTACCTTTTTCACTGCTTTTGATCCGGAATTGAAGATTACGGCAACTGTCGGAAAGGTTTTTGACGGGCAGGATGAGCGTATTCTGGAGTTGAAGAGGTTGCCTGAGGTGGCTGTCTTTTCCGAATCATTGGAGGAGAATGCAATGGTTCAGTATAAAGGCCGACAGACTATGGCTGTGATAAAAGGGGTGGAAGATAATTTTGACCGGCTGACACCCATAGACAGTATCCTTTTTGGGCGTGGGGAACTGTTGCTTCATGATGAGGTGGCTGATTATGCTATTCCGGGCATCGAGCTGGTTTCGATACTCGGTACGGGAATCCGTTTTCTGGATCCGTTGGAAATTTATGCTCCCAAGCGGGGGGCAAAGGTCAATATGGCTAATCCGGCAGCCAGTTTCAACTCGGCTAATTTGTTCTCTAGCGGGCTGGTGTTTGCTGTGAATCAGCAAAAATATGATGCCTCATATATTCTGACTTCACTACAATTTGCCCGTAGGCTGTTTCAATATGATACGGAGGTGAGTTCGGTAGAACTAAGATTAAAGCCCGGTATCAATATCGGTAGTGCCAAGAAGAAGATACAGGCGATTTTGGGTGACGGTTTCCGGGTGCAGGATCGGTATGAACAGCAGGTGGACACGTTTCGCATTATGGAGATAGAGAAACTCATCTCTTATCTGTTCCTGACTTTTATTCTGATGATTGCGTGTTTTAATGTGATAGGTTCTCTTTCCATGCTTATTATTGATAAGAGGGCGGATGTGGTGACATTGCGCAATTTGGGGGCAAACGATAAACTGATTACACGGATATTCTTGCTTGAAGGACGTATGATTTCGTTC
>PPYE01681731.1_pt1 | contig 12768 bp, 9 predicted proteins | sample 1559881 | NCBI WGS metagenome assembly PPYE01 (sample SAMN08240022, study PRJNA423297) | Human gut metagenome, whole genome shotgun sequencing project.
TGATGATTATATGTGACCGTAAGCATTTGAAAGGTGGTTCCTATACTGGTACACCCAGATTTATTGTGGAAACTCTTAGCCCGGCAACAGCATTAAGAGATATGACTGTGAAGAAAGAAATTTACCAGGCAGCAGGTGTAGAAGAGTATTGGATCATCTCACCGAAAGAAAGAGCAGTACAGATTTATTATCTTGAGGATGGTAAATATGATTTGAAGTATAGCTATATCTTGCAGGATGATCCAGAAGAAGAACATTATAATGCAGATACAGTGGTGACACTGAAAGATTTTCCGAAAATCTCCATGACATTAGCAGAGATGTTTGAGAATGTAGAATAATCACAATTTAATATGAGCAGCATGAAAGCCCTCGGGAGTTAATCCTGGGGGGCTTTTGGTATAGCCAAATCCGTTGAAGTATGTTATTATATGCATCAGTTCTCAGAATCGGGAATATTCAGTTGAGATAAGAAAGGACACAACAATCATATGAACATAGGAAACAATATAGGAAATATCATGAAGATCACAGGCGCATGGAACACCTTTAAGAGCAATCATCCCAAGTTCCCGGCATTCTGTCAGGCAGTTTCACGCAAAGGGCTTAAAGAAGGAAGCATCATTGAAATTGCGATCACCACTCCTGAGGGAGAGAAGATAGAGACAAACCTGAAAGTAAAGGACAGTGACCTGGAATTACTGAAACAGTTGTCTGACCTGAAAATGTGAAAAAGTTTACAAAAATTTTATTTGAATAACAGGTATAAATCTGCTATAGTATTCTATGTTGGTTAAGTTGATTATTATTCGTTCCCATATATAAGAATGATAGGTTCTCAAAAGAAAGAAGAGGAAGAAAATTGCGTAAAAAATCACATATTTTATTAGCAAGATACCTTGCGGATCAGATGCAGACCACAGCAAGCCTGCAGTCTCACAGAAAGGCTTTCTGCCTGGGCAGCATTCTGCCGGATATCAAACCGTCCTTTATCACCAGGAGACACGAGTTCTACGGAACATTTGAAGATGTCAAGAACCGGATGAAAGAACTGGCAGATATCAGACCGGATGAGAGTAACCAGAGAGTTTACTGGCGGCGGTTCGGCGAAGTGATCCACTATATGGCGGATTATTTTACCTTTCCTCATAACAAAACATATACAGGAAGCTTCAGCCAGCATAATCATTATGAGAAAGTACTTAAGAACAGACTGAAAGAATGTATACAGCAGGGAGAAGCACATGCATATCTGGAACCGGCCATCCGCTTCGCAGATTTCTCCACCCTGATCGATTATATCGAAGCTACTCATGAGAAATACCTCAACAAGCTCCGCAGCGTGGAAGAGGATATCCGCTTTATCCTGAATATGTGTTTTCAGGTAGTGCAGGGACTGATACAGATCTGCATTGGTAATAAGAACTTTGCAGGAGCCATTCAGGCAGCCTGACAGAGATACGCTAAGAATACAGGAAGGCTGTGTGGAAATCATATCCGCACAGCCTTCCTGCATTCTGAAACATATCTTCCTCACTGCTTGTTGCTTTTCGCAACTTCTGCAGGGGGACTTACTTGATTCGGTTAAAATGTGACAAAAAAATGAATTTTGGTCAAATCTGGAATTTACCTGCCCTGAGCTGTTGATTTCAAAAAATGATTATGCTAGAATAAAACAGGTTAATATTTCGGGATAATTCACTTATGAAATAACATAATAATGTGAAAAGTAATTTAGACAGTATGCCCTTATAAACAGGGGGTAAGGACATGCTCACAGTAAGAAGGGAGCAATTTAGATATATGAAAAACAAGTATCTTACCAGATTCTTATGTCTGACATTGATGTCAGGAATGGTATTATCCGGTCCTGCGTCCGTGCTTGCAGCAGAGGATACTGTTGCGTATACAGCAGACGGTTCTGATTTCAGCGATTCCGGTGATTTTGATTCAGGATCAGAGGATCCGGCGCCGGCAGATCCGACTCCTGCAGAGCCAACACCTGCGCCGGTAGATCCGACACCTGCAGACCCGACACCTGCACCGGTAGATCCGACACCAACAGATCCGACACCAACACCTGCAGAGCCAACACCTGCACCGGCAGATCCGACTCCGACACCAACAGATCCGACTCCGACACCTGCGAATCCTACACCAACACCGTCTTCACAGATTACGAAGGCAGCCCAGGATGTGATCGACAGAATCGAAGAGTTGAACGCACAGACCATCACGCTGGAGAAGAAAGCCACTGTTCAGAGCATCCGCACTGCATATAATGCCCTGTCTGATACAGAGAAGGCACAGGTTTCTAATTATAATCTGCTGGTTCAGGCAGAAGCGACTATTGCTCAGTTGGAAGCGCAGAAGAACAATGCGAATACGAATAATCCATTTACGAGTAATACCAGTGCTGCACAGACCGGAACTCCGGTATATTATGCGTCCAATATCCACGCAGGTAAGGATTTCTATCTGGACAGCCTGAAGAATAACTACAATCTGACCTTCTCAGATGATTTCGCTTCTGTTATGGATGAGATCGAGAAGGAATATAAAGAGAAGAACAAAGTAGCAGATGCCAGCGATGTAAACGGCAGCAAGACCACCACATCTGCAGACAGTCTTCTGGTAAGAAACTGGCAGGATATCCTTGCAGTCTATGTATATCAGCAGAGCCAGGACGGAAAAACAGAATTTACCCTGGATTCTTCCTGCAAGAAAGACCTTGCGAAAATCTTTGCAGAGATGAACCCGATCGTAAGGGACAAGCAGGATATCACTCACGTTACATATGCTAATCGTAAAATCAACTACTATATTAAGAAAAATAAAATCGCAAAAAAGGATCGTACGATCCTTAAGAAATATGTGGAGACAGACTGCAAACTCCTCTGCGCGGTAGTAACAGCTGCCAACGGTTTTGTCCGCGAGAGCGTAGGAGATGATGTTTCCGAAGAAAGAGTAAATGTTATCTCCGCAGCCTATTCACTGGTTGGTAAAGTCGGTTATTTCTGGGGCGGCAAATCCACAGTGATCGGTGAAGATCCAGGCTGGGGAACCAGCGAGAAGGTCTCAGCCGAGGGAAGCAAGAGCACTGGAACCATCCGCGCATACGGACTGGACTGCAGTGGTTTTGTCACCTGGGCAGTGATCAACGGATATCAGGATAAAGCAATGCAGGAAGCTGTAGGCGACGGAACTTCCGATCAGTGGGAGAAAGCAAACGTGGTAACTGAGGCAGATGCACAGCCCGGAGATCTGGTGTTCCAGAAAGGACCGGAAGCAGGAAGCGATAATCATGTAGGTATTCTCTGCGGTAAAACAGACGCAGGTGACTGGATCGCAGTACACTGCTCCTCCGGCAAGAATGGAGTAACAGTAGGCGAAGCATACAGTGCAAGCTTCCGTTACATCCGCCAGCCATCCTTCTACCCGACACAGGAACAGGTTCAGGAAATGCAGAGCAGCAGTACGGTAAGCATAACAACAGGTGATGCAGCAGCTTCCACAGGAACAGATATCTTTTCTGCAAATGTGACAGTAAGCAATACTCTGCAGGATGCGATGAAGTCAAATACTTCCGACTCAACAGGATTCACAACATCAGAATCCACTGAGAAGACTTCCATCCTTCCGGATAAGATCGATCTGTCAAAAGAGAAAGTCGCTGTATTTAAGGCAAAATAAAATGTATAAAAGAAGAGAAAGTCATACAAAAAAGTCTGGCTTTCCCTTCTTTTTTCGTGTGTAAACTTTTTTATCTGTTAACTTAAACGGTTAAGTAAAAACTGACGAATTTGCTTAATGGTCTGCGGAATATGCTTCAAAAACGAAAAAAATATTCGAAAATATGGAAACCCCTGGAGAGTACAAAAACCTGTGAGTAGATGGATATTTATATCATCAAAAGCATATTCGTTGAAGTAGGAATGGAACATAAAAGTTTATAATTTTTTATAAGTTTTCAGTAACGGTGTCATTAATCTATATGAAGGGATTTGAGAGAGATACGATCATGTATGAAAAAGGTCAGGAAGCTGAACGCAAAAATACAGAAAGGGAACGTCAGAGAGCGGATTTTGCTGAAAAAGAAAAAATAAAGGCCCAAAAAGAGACAACAGAAGCACTTAAAAGAGTAGCTGAACTGGAGAAGATTTTGCAATGTAAAATTACGGAGGGTAAATAAGATTATCTTAAGATAGCCACAGACTGGCACCCATCCAGCCTGTGGCTTTTTCACCCACTATTTTTGAGTTGACTTTTTGGCACATTGCGCATATACTAACAGTAGCTAAGGAATGTGGTGAGATTCCTTGAAGCAAAACAAAAGCCCTCAGAGTGCCAGCTCTGGGGGCTTTCTTGCTCGATTACGGTGAGCTATTCCGTTTAGACTGTTGCTGTCTATCGTCTGCTGTCCAGCCATTTGCATATGTAGTAGCTAACTACGCCTGCTATAACAGAGACAAGAAATGTGGTGAGAATTTCTTCCATGGAGTCCACCTCTTTTCTGCTGGAGGTTCGACAGCTTTTTGAGTATAACATGTTTTAGAACAAATTGGAATAGTAAAACCTGGCATGAGTTAACTGATAGAGGCAGTTAGGGGAGAACCCTCTGCCGGGACTGGTATTAATACTGAACAGGTCTGGCGGGGTCGCACCCCTGTCGGGAAAATAAAGAAACAAAATATGTTTTAAAAGTCCTCTAAAGAAAGTATAAAAATCTAATCAGGTCACAGACTGGAATCCGCTCAGTCTGTGGCTTTTTAGTCATGAATAATTATGATTATAATTGACTTTAATTGCGTTTTTGTTATGTACGGTCAAGTTTAATCCTGTTTATAGATGACTTGCAATTGTATTTCTATTATTTTAAGTCAATCATAATTACAAATATAGTTGACTGCGATTGCACTTTTATTATATAAGGTCAAGCTGAAGCATGTTTATAAGGCAGTTGGAGTCAGAACCGGTTGGGAGCACGCCTCAAGGACTGTTTTTGAGGCGCTCCCTTTATGAAATTAAGAAATTAGGAAAAAATATTATTGTTGTACTGCATGATGAGTAAGTGGTATAATAATACAAATTTATATTGCAGAAAAAAGCTATTGTTCGTGAGAGGCTGGGAATAATGATTGAGTGGAAACAAATGACGATGCAGGAAGCAGAGAATAAAATGGAGGTGCTTCGGGAGATTTTTGATGTAGTCCGTCTCCTGAAAGGGAGTGATCTGCAGGCTGCCGGAATGGAAAGTAAGCTTGCAGGAAGAGAAAATCCTTGCCAGTGTTATGCTTTCTGGAATAAAGATAAAAGATGTGAGAATTGCATTTCCCTTAAAGCACTGGAGGAAAAGAAACAGACATCCAAAATTGAATTTCTTGATTCTGATATGTATCAGGTATTTGCAAGGTATCTGGAGATTGACAGTGAGCCTTATGTAATGGAAATGCTGAAAAAGCTGGACGAGAACACGCTGACTGATGAGGAAGGATATGAAAAACTGACGGAAAAGCTGACTGTATATAGCGAAAAGCTGTATAAGGATGTGCTGACAGGGGCGTATAACCGCAGATATTTTGAGGAAAAAGTCAAAAATATGTCTTTGAATGCCGGAATTGCAGTTATCGATCTGGATGATTTCAAATTGTTCAATGACACTTATGGTCATGATGGAGGAGACCTGGTACTGATAACCGTAGTGAATGTAATTCGGCATTATATCCGTCGTACGGATATTCTGGTGCGCTATGGAGGAGATGAATTTCTGTTGATCCTGCCCGGAATTGAGAAGGAAGTCTTTTCACAGAAGCTCCGTATGATCCAGAAGAAGATCCATGCGACGCATATTCCGGGTTTTAATCGTCTGAAGCTTTCAGTGAGCATTGGTGGAGCTATGTTTACCCATGGCAGATTGGAGGAAGCAATCACCAAAGCAGACAGACTTATGTATATGGCCAAGGGACATAAAAATATAGTAGTGACCCGGTGGGATCAGAAGAAAAATACAGATGAGATGGAAAAAAGGAACCGGCTCCAGCTTCTGGTTGTTGATGATTCTGAAATGAACCGAGAGATACTTAAGGAAATTCTGGGAAAAGAATACCGGATACTGGAGGCCTGTGACGGGGAAGAGGCTCTGAAGATGTTAGAGCAGTATGGAACTGAAATCTCATTGGTCCTGTTAGATATTATTATGCCAAAAATGGATGGATTTGAAGTACTCGCCTATATGAACAGAGATAAATGGATCGAGGATATACCGGTGATCATGATTTCCAGTGAAGGATCAGAGAGTTATATCCGCCGTGCCTACGAACTGGGGGCTTCGGATTATATAAGCAGACCATTTGATGCTAAGGTAGTATATCAGCGGGTTATCAATATGATCAAGCTTTATGCCAAGCAAAGGCGTCTGATCCATCTGGTAACAGATCAGATTTATGAAAAAGAGAAAAACAACCGTATGATGACCGGGATTCTCAGTCAGATTGTAGAGTTCCGAAATGGTGAAAGCGGGCTTCATGTGTTGCATATTAATATTCTGACTCAGCTTTTGCTGGAGAAACTGATGCGAAAATCAGAGAATTACGATCTTTCCTGGTCTCAGCAGCATATGATCGCCACAGCTTCCGCACTTCATGATATCGGTAAGATTGGAATTGATGAAAAAATTCTGAATAAACCCGGAAAGCTTACAAAGGAAGAATTTGAAGCCATGAAACAGCACACGATCATAGGTGCCCGGATGCTTGACAGCCTGGAAATGTATCATGATGAAGAGATGATGAAATATGCCTATGAAATATGCCGCTGGCATCACGAACGTTATGATGGAAAAGGATATCCGGATGGTTTGAAGGGAGAAGAAATCCCCATATCTGCACAGGTGGTATCACTGGCAGATGTGTATGATGCCCTGGTAAGTGACCGGGTATATAAGAAAGCATATTCTCATGAGAAGGCAATGGAAATGATCCTGAATGGAGAATGCGGAATGTTTAATCCTCTTCTTTTGGAATGTCTGGTGGAAATTCAGGATAAAGTATGCAAGGAACTTGGTATTAAAGGTGTGAATGAATGTCTGGAATATCTGGAAGAGAGAAACTGATAAAATCCCCCTGAAAAGAGCTTAAACTCAGCGATGAATGGGTGTACATTTCTGTAGATCTGAATGGATTAAAATGGGAAGACAGAGTGATCAAGTTGAACGTGCAGCCTGCGGCAGTGGGAAATCAATAAATTTCTATCAGATCGGAAGGATGCAGAGAATGTTGCGGCCTTGAAAAATAATAAATGGTCATTACAGAAATCGATTCGTGAAATGCAAAAATATTTTGTAAAATATTTTCCTGAGTATCTTGACAGGGAATAAATAATCCTTTATAGTATAGCACAGATTTGGTGTGTTACTGGACAGGCAGGCATTAACCGGTCATAAATGTTATTTTTTAATGTTTATGGGGGTTAGTGCCTTTTTTTGATGTATTTTATGTGGTAAAACGCGGAATAATCATATGTCAGAAGGTTTTAATCTCCCGAAAACAAGACGGTTTATTCGCACGAATAAGGAAAAGGAGACAAAAGAACATGAAAGACAAGATTTTTGGAGTTTTGCAGCGTGTGGGAAGATCCTTTATGCTTCCAATCGCAATTCTCCCTGTTGCAGGTCTGCTGCTTGGTATCGGCAGTTCCTTCACAAATGAAACAACTATCGCTACCTATGGATTGCAGAAGATCCTGGGAAGTGGAACATTACTTAATTCTCTTCTGATCATTATGAACAAGGTTGGAAGTGCTGTATTTGACAATCTGCCGCTGATCTTTGCTGTTGGTGTTGCCATTGGTATGGCAAAGAAAGAGAAAGAGGTTGCTGCTCTTTCTGCGCTGATTGCATATTTCGTTATGAATGTGGCTGTCAGTGCCATGCTTCTTATCAACAATGAAATCACAGCAGACGGTCAGATAGCAGCAGATGTACTGGAAGGAACCATTACTTCTGTATGCGGGATCCAGTCTCTGCAGATGGGTGTATTCGGCGGTATTATCGTAGGTCTTGGTGTTGCGGCACTTCATAACCGTTTCCACAAAATTGTGCTTCCGAATGCGCTGTCATTCTTTGGCGGCTCAAGATTTATACCGATCATTTCCACGATCGTATATATGTTTGTGGGAATCCTGATGTATTTTGTATGGCCGGCAGTTCAGAACGGTATTTATGCTCTGGGCGGTCTGGTAACAGGCAGTGGATATCTGGGAACTCTGATTTTTGGTATTATTAAACGAGCATTGATCCCCTTTGGGCTGCATCATGTATTTTATATGCCATTCTGGCAGACAGCAGTGGGCGGAACTATGGAAGTTGCAGGACAGGTGGTGCAGGGCGGACAGAATATCTTCTTTGCACAGCTTGCTGATTCTGCAAATATAGCACATTTCAGTGCGGATGCAACCAGATATTTCTCTGGTGAGTTTATCTTTATGATTTTTGGTCTTCCGGGAGCAGCGCTGGCTATGTATCGCTGTGCAAAACCTGAGAAGAAAAAAGCGGCAGGCGGACTTCTTCTTTCCGCAGCGCTGGCATGTATGTTTACTGGTATCACTGAACCGCTGGAATTCTCATTCCTGTTTGTAGCTCCGGCATTGTTCGTAGTTCAGGTGATCCTGGCAGGTGCGGCTTATATGATCGCACATATGCTGAATATTGCAGTAGGACTTACTTTCTCAGGAGGTTTCCTTGACCTGTTCCTCTTTGGTATCCTGCAGGGAAATGCAAAAACAAGCTGGCTGAGGATCATTCCGGTTGGTATTATTTACTTTATCCTGTATTATGTGATCTTTACATTTATGATCAGGAAATTTAATCTCAAGACTCCGGGACGTGAAGATGATGATACAGAGACAAAGCTTTATACAAAAGCTGATGTAAATGCAAGAAAAGAAGCCGGAAAGACAGCCGGTGCAGCTGCAGCAACCTCCGGTGATCCGGTAAGTGAACTGATCACCAGAGGCCTTGGCGGAAAGAAAAATATCGTAGATGTTGACTGTTGTGCGACAAGACTTCGTGTCACAGTTGCAGAGCCTGAGAGAGTTCGTGATGAACTTCTGAAACAGACAGATTCCAGAGGAATCGTAAAAAAAGGGCAGGGCGTACAGGTTATCTATGGACCTCATGTAACTGTTATCAAGGCGAAGCTGGAAGAATATCTGGAGACTGCTCCCAACGAATTCGCAGATGAGACACCGGATAATGTACAGGTACAGGAAAATGCTGCAGCAGGAAATGCAGATGGACAGAACAGTGCAGAGGTTGAGGACAAAAATGCAGGTACAGCACAGTCCTTGGCACCTGTAAAAGAAGAAAAGATCAGAAAAACAGCAATCATTTACAGCCCTGTAGACGGAATCGCAGCAGATCTTTCTACTGCACCGGATGAAGGATTTGCAGGAAAAATGATGGGTGACGGTGCAGTGGTGACACCAACAGAAGGTACTGTATATGCACCTGCAGACGGTGAAGTTGAGTTTATTTTTGATACAAAACATGCTATAGGTTTCCAGACAGATTCCGGTATCCCTATGCTTCTTCATATGGGAATCGACACTGTAAAACTGGAAGGAAAAGGCTTCGAAATCCTGGTAACAGAGGGTCAGAAAGTGAAAAAAGGTGATCCGATGATGAAACTGGATTTGGAGTTCTTAACTGCTAATGCTCCGTCTATCACTTCCCCTATCCTTGATACTGAACCGGAAGACAACCAGAGGATCAGACTTCTGGCAAACGGTGAGATTAAGGCCGGTGAACCGTTGTTTGCGGTGGAGACACTGGAATAATATTGTTATCAAAAAACAGTTGGATGATCAAAAGAGATGACATCTTGATTATCTGACTGTTTTTTTACGCACGTGAATTGAAAAGGATGACTTTTTTGCAGGAGGGATCTGGGAATCAAAAATGTAACAAATTTGTGTGACAGATAGGATTCTTATTCAAAATATGGTAAACTATAGCAGTCCTGGTAAATAATGCATCTTAATCCAGTCCATCAGAGTGTGAAATCCTGCGTCAGATATCTTTGTTGTGCGTCAGCACGCCTGCAGATATTTTCCTTGTCTTTCGTATTCTGCTGAACTGTCTTAAATGCATTATTTACTAGAGCGTGTCTGAAAAATGCTTTTCGCAAGATGTGCGTCCCATTTTGTAGTATTATTTTGCGTAAAGCATTTTTAAACATGTTTTATGACCAAAGGGAAAATTATTATAATGGCAATAAATTTTTATAGAGGGGATTACGACAGAGATGTACAGAGTTAGCAAGGTATTAAATAATAATGGTGTTATAGCCATTGATATGGATGAAAATAAGGAGTATGTGATTCTTGGCAAGGGTGTTGGCTTTGGAAAAAAGGTCAGCCAGCGTTTTGATAAGCCGGAGGGATGCACTACATATCGTCTGGAACAGGAGACAGAGCGTGGATCTGCGAAGGAACTGGTAAAGGGAATAGAGCCGGAGTATCTGGAGATTGCAGATGCAATTCTGACAGAGTCACAGAAAGTGTTTGGAGATTCCATAGACAGAGGGATTCTTTTTCCACTTGCTGACCATATTTCTTTTGCAGTCGCAAGAATCCGCAGAAATGAGCAGATCAGCAATCCGCTGACAGAGGATATCAAGGTTCTTTTCTACAGTGAATTTAAAGTTGCGGAAACACTGAAAACAATTCTGAGAGAAAGACTTCAGATAGAGATTGATGATCATGAGGTTGGATATGTGGCATTGCATATTCATTCTGCAATTGGTGACGAGAAGGTATCTGTTGCCATGCAGACTGCGAGAGCAGTGAGAGAGTGTATAGATATGCTCGAGAAAGCAACAGGTAAGCCAATCGATGTACTGTCACTGTCCTATAATCGCCTGATGAACCATATGAAGTATATGGTAGCGCGTGCATCTACAGGAGAGAAGCTGAATCTGGACATGAATGAATATATGCTGGATCAGTATCCCCAGGCCTATAAGGTTGCCACTGACATCTGTAAAAACCTGGAAGGATGTATTGGACATAAGCTGGATGAAACAGAGACAGGATATCTGGCAATGCATATCCAGAGAGTGTATAAGGATGCGGTATGATCCGACAGTTTCTTTTAGATTATAGTAATTTCCAAGTAAATAGTAATGTATGATTTGACCGCGAGCGCAATTTTATTATTTTCGGTCAAGTTGAAACAGGTTTCAGGTTGACTGGAATTGCGCATATGCAGTATACGGTCAAGTTGAAGCAAGTTTTGGTTGACTGGAATTGCGCATATGCAGTATACGGTCAAGTCGAAACAAGTTTTTGGTTGACTGAGATTGCGCTTGTATTAAATGAAGTCAAGTTGAAACAAGTTTCAGGTTGACCGCAACAGCACTTGTATTAAAGGAAGTCAAGTCGAATCATATTTATAGTTGACCATGGTTATATTATTTACAATTTAAGCCAGGAATAGCCATATTTTTACTTGATCGTAAATGTCTTAATTGCTCGGACGTGAATTGCATCATATAAGGATAGAAACCAAAGAATAGAACGGTTATATTCAGACATTTGAGGTATACGCCTGATATGGATGCGCTGGAGACCTGGACTGCATCGACTTGTTGTTGAGATTGAATAGGATGATTCTATTAAAAGCAAAAATACACCAGTCTACGAGAGATTTTTTTCTCATAAACTGGTGTATTTGTCTTATGGGATTTAATTTTTCGACAATGTATCTTTGAATTGTGAATAATTACTATCTTCTGTAATTTTCTCTACGTATGCATCATAAGCAGCTTGTAAACTATCATATTTCGTACCCTTATCAGCAATTTTTTGATAACTCTCAGCATTATACTGATGATCTGCAATTACCTTGTATAGTGTTGTTATTTTATCTCCGGTTCGCTCGGCAGTTGTTGACTCGGAAACATAGTATTCATTATCTGCTCTGCAGATAATGACAGGAATTTTTGTCCCTGTCGGAAAGTTACTAACGTTTACAGAAGTCCAGAAAAAATAACGTCTATTCTTATTCTTTCCACTGCCCAGATATGCCCAGGTACCGTTTTTTAGCAGACTATCATTTTTTATTAATGTTGAAATCGCAGGAACCATTGTTGAGCTTGTAGCGTTAGAATCAAGTTCAAAATTATTGTTGTTATTCAATGTGCTTTTCAATAATTTTGAATCATTAAGTGGTCCCATCAAATTTTCATTCATATTAAAAGGATGTTTCTTTCCGCCACTTTCTTTTCCACCTGACCATTTAAATTTCACACTGTATCCCCAGTGCTACAGGGCAGGGCGGGCATGGGGAATCAAGTCCCATAAGTGCCTTATAGCATTTCACCCCCGGCTGGAGATTGGGGTACAGCTGTTTAGCAGTGTCGTTATAGCTTAGGATATTATAGTCTTTGTCTATGCTGTAATATCCGGAAGAGTGTGTGTTCATAGTTTTTACTTCTGGTGTTTAATACTTTAAAGTATACTCTTTTTACCCCAAAATAGCAATAAGCAGCCTCTTTTTCGTTCCCTGTAAAATATCTTTAAGTAAAGTATATACTTTACTTTATATTTTATAATATTCATGCTATAATGATTTTGTAAAGTCATTACTTTCATTTTTGTTAAATATTTTGAAATATTAAGTATAATATATAAATTTAACCTATTGTGCTACTTCAAATAGATTATGTGAAAACCTGTAAAACCGCAAAGAATCCTTACAGATATTAAAAA